>JGI12109J20283_10537825_pt1 | contig 17690 bp, 13 predicted proteins | sample ElkSlonscriptome_12_FD_20283 | JGI IMG/M metagenome (IMG submission 20283)
GTCGGCAAATTGCAGGATGTCGGCGAATTAGGCATTACAGCCATCGGTAAAAACACGCATATCCCTGCCGGGTACACAGTAGGCCGCAATGTCATCATGGGCACAGACCTGCGCCTGGATGATTTCGCACAATTTGACAATAAAACAGTCCCCGATGGCACGCACATCGGCTACTCCAAAAAGAAGAAATAGCACCAGCAGCTGAATAAATAAGCGGCCTTCGGTAAACTGACCGAAGGCCGCTTTAACTGCTATTCAATTTCTGTGTCTACACTAAGTCATGACGACAGAGTTATCTCCGCTGAATGGGTTCGGAACATATTTGTCCGCTTCCCACTCATTGTGCCACTCACCATCAACCAAGTAACGGAATTGATATTCCATACCCGGATCAAGCTTCAACACCAGCTTAAAACGCCCGTCCTTCAACTTGGACATTGCGTGGCTCTCTTCGTCCCACTCGTTGAAATCACCCACAAGATAGACCGTTTCTGCTTCTGGCAGTTTATGGGTATAGAACGTTACCTTGGCGGTCTTACCTTTGTTGGTTGTATCTTTTTTGAGCATAGTAGTCCCTCTTCTCTACGACTTTGTGACCATGCTAATTAGTCTTGATTGTGCTTCTTTGTACAAAGCGACATCATTCTAACACACGGCTTTGCGTTTAAAAGGTCAAGTTTGGTCGCATAAGTCACATATTTTGAAAGATATGCTTGTACTGAATGACTGAAATTGATTGCGGACTAGCATCTTAGCGCGATATGCTTACAATCATTGATGAAAGATACAGAAACAAGCAACATAGTTAAGCATAAAAGCAAACAGGAGTGCTTGAATGATTAAACCCGTAACGACCGTGAATGTCGTACCCAACCTACCCAAAGCTCTGGATCGGTTAGAGGAGTTGGCATACAATCTGCGTTTTGCCTGGGATCATGAGACGATAAGCCTATTTCTACGCCTTGATCCAGAATTATGGGGCCGGACTAATCATAACCCAGTGGCTATGCTGGGCCTGGTTGGTCAGGAACGTCTGGAACAATGCGTCAAAGATCCAGCATTTATGGCGCACTATAAGCGTGTATTGCAAGACTTTGACACATACATGAAATCCAAGGGCACCTGGTACGAGAAGAATTACAAAAAAGAAAGCCCGACCATCGCCTACTTCTCGATGGAATTCGGTATCACAGAAGCCTTGCAGAATTACTCCGGTGGCCTGGGTGTGCTCAGTGGTGACCACCTGAAAAGTGCCAGTGACCTGGGCCTACCGCTTATCGGCGTGGGCTTGCTCTATCAGGAGGGTTACTTCCAGCAATATCTCAACGCGGATGGCTACCAGCAGGAAAGTTACCCGCTGAATGACTATTCGCGGTTACCCGTGACCCTGCAACGTGATGATGAAGGCAATCCGATTAAAATCAGCGTTCCCATGCCGGGGCGTCAGCTATATGCGCAAATCTGGAAAGTACAGGTTGGGCGCGTTGCCTTGTATCTGCTGGATAGCAACCTCGCGGATAACCCCCGTGAAGAAGACCGTGACCTAACAGACCGCCTATATGGTGGTGACCGCCGCACACGCATCCGCCAGGAGATCCTCATGGGCATCGGTGGTATTCGTGCGCTAGAGGCATTAGGCTTGCGCCCGGATATTTGCCACATGAACGAGGGGCACTCCGCTTTCCTCGCGTTGGAGCGCATCCGCCAGTTGATGCAGGAACAAGGGCTAACCTTCGAGCAAGCCAGAGAAATCAGCCGGATGAGCAACATCTTCACCACGCATACCCCGGTGCCTGCTGGCCTGGAGCGTTTCGGCTTTGATCTGATTGATGAGCACATGACTGAATACTATCAATCGCTGGGCCTCACGCGCAAGCAGTTTATCGATATGGGCCGCGAAAATATGGGCACCTACGAGCTGTTCTCTATGCCGGTCCTCGCGGAACGTCTATCCTCCGGGCGTAACGGTGTAGCGCAATTACATGGTGTAGTCTCCCGCCGGATGTGGCGTTGGGAATATCCCAATCTACCCGTTGAGGAGGTACCCATCGGCGCGATTACCAACGGCATACATATGAACAGTTGGGTCAGCTCTGATATGGCGACCCTGTTTGATCGCTACATCAACCCCGCCTGGCGCACTGATGAAGAGGACCCAACCATTTGGAATGATGTCGATAACATCCCCGATGCGGAGATTTGGCGCACTCACGAACGCCGCCGTGAGCGTCTGGTGGCATTTGCCCGCCGTCGCTTACACCAGCAACTGCTCCAACGCGGTGCATCCCAAACAGAGATTGACCAGGCCGACGAAGTGCTGGACCCGGACATCCTCACGATTGGTTTCGCACGCCGCTTCGCTACATATAAACGGGCAACGCTCATCCTGCGGGATGTAGAACGCTTGAATCGCCTGCTGAATGATGCGGACCGTCCGGTGCAGATTATCTTCGCCGGTAAAGCCCACCCCCATGATGAAGGTGGTAAGGCTCTTATCCGCGATATTGTGCACATGTCCCGCCGTCCAGAATTCCGTCATCGGATCGTCTTCCTGGAAAATTACGATATGCAGGTCTGCCGCTATATGGTCCAGGGGGTAGATATCTGGCTGAATAACCCACGCCGTCCCAAAGAGGCCAGCGGCACCAGCGGTATGAAGGTCGTCTATAACGGTGGCCTGAATTGCAGCATCCTTGATGGTTGGTGGGCCGAAGGCTATGACCACGAAGTTGGTTGGGCCATCGGCAATGGCGAAGAATACCCAGAAGCCGAATGGGAACATCAGGACATCATCGAGGCCCAGGCCCTTTACAACGTTCTGGAACAAGATCTGGTCCCCACCTTCTATGACCGTGGGCGTGATGGGCTGCCCCGAAATTGGATCAACAAGGTTAAGGCGTCCATGAAGAAGCTGGCACCGTTCTTCAATACCCGGCGTATGGTGCAGGAATATGCAGAACGCTACTACATGCCAACCTACAGCCTAACCACCCAGATGACCGGGGATAAGCTGGATAAAGGCGTGGAATATACGCAATGGCGCAGTAATCTGGAGCAACAGTGGAGTAAAATCCGCGTGGAAGATGTCAGCATCAAGCAGACAGAGGTCAAAGTCCACGACGAAATCGAAATCAAAGCGAGTGTGAACATCGGTGGGCTGACGCCAGATGATGTGCGTGTTCAGTTGTACTATGGTCGCCTCAATAGCCACGGGGAGATCGGTGATCTCGGCGGGGAAACGGTTGATATGTCACCGATGAAAAATAGCAAGGGTGATGGAGGTAGTTATACCTTCAAAGCCAAAATCAAATATGAGACCAGCGGTGATCGCGGCATCTCTGTACGGGTGCTGCCCAAGCATGATCTGCTAATTACACCGTTCCACCCCGGTTTGATTACCTGGGCATAACCAGAAACTAATCTCAACAGCAGTAAAACGGGCGCACCCATGCGGATGCGCCCGTTTTGACTCATGAGCCAAATACAATCTGTGGCAGATCACGCAAAGATGGCCGCTTACCGGCCAGCAACGTCTGTACGCGGAAGAACCGCCCTGCTAGCCACATCATACCTATGACAGACACACCGAGAATGACAAGAGTCAGTACCACGTCCATCACCGGCACGGTGCCGATAGACAAGCGCATCACCATCGTCATCGGTGAGGAAAGCGGGAAGTAACTCAACACAGTAGCGAGTGTACCACCTGGCTCTCGAACAATCGCATCAGTGAATATTAGCGGCAGCATCGCTGGTAGCACGAAGATAAACGTCAAATTGGGGGCCTCGGATACCGAATTCGCAATGGTGCCGACGGTACCGAAGATCGCCGCAAATAGTAGATACCCTACAACGAAATAGACCAGAGTCAGCAGGATCACATCCGGTTGGATTTCTACGCTATCCAGAAAGCTAAAGGTATCTCCACCAATTTGAGAGATGATCACGATTGCTACCAGATACACGGCTATCTGGAATAGTCCCAGCGAACCCAGGGCGAAGATCTTACCGATAAGTAGTTGCACTGGCCGCACTGACGAGATCAAAATCTCGATAATGCGTGTTTCTTTCTCTTCGATCAAACTCTGCATCAGATAGCCGTTGGTCGTCAGTAACCCTAACGTGAGCAACAACGCAAACAGGTTCGCTAACCCCGTATTACCCGATGTGTCAGTTTCGTCTGCGGTTTCACCGGGACGCTCCAATACTGTCTCACTATAGCTTGCGGGCTGCACCAGTAAGGATAGCGTTGATAAATCCACCTGATCAACCAATTGGCTGTAGACCAGAGCCTCAAATGGCCCACTGCTGATCGACGTAAATGAAAATGTCGGCATGACCATCTGAACTTCACCAGTTTGTTCATAATCTGCCGGGATTTCATAGTAAGCGTCGATTTCGCCAGCATCCAGGGCCACACGCGCCGCCTCAGACGTGTCAAAAGCGATCAATATACCCGTAAGTGGATTATCACCAGTGGGTTCTTCAAATAACCCACTGGCATCCACATAACCGGCGACTTCAACCGTTTCGATATTGAACTCATACTCGGCCAACTCTTGTTGTGAGGTCGGTGTATCCCCACCGAAAGCCTGCAAAACAAGGAAAATTGCGATACCCAATAGCGGCAGACCAAACGTAGTAAATAGAAAACCGCGTCGTAGCAGATTACGCTTGAATTCGTAAAGGAATACGCTGACAACATCGTTATTCATGCGGTGGCCTCCTTATTCTGTTTTACATCCTGGCTGACTGTTGTACCCATCTCTTGATTGCCAAAGATCACAGCAATCAAGTCACGCGGGGTAAACGTCTTACCATACATCAGCAAGCCCCAGCGGAAGATTTTCGCACCAGCCCAGGCCACAACAACCGTTGAAAACAGCAAAACGCCTATGCTTGCCGCAATCTGCCATAATGGGACGGATGCAAACCCCACACGGACAATCATCGCCATCGGTGAGGTAATTGGCAAGAAGGACAGAACCATTGGTAGCGTGCCGTTCGGGTCTTCAATGAATTGTGCTACGGAGAAGATCACCAGGAAATAGCCGGGCATTGTCACAAATACCGTGTACTGATTACCCTGCTGTTCGCTACCTGCCAACACGCCCACTGCCGCCAACATGCTCGCAAAGAAGAAATACCCGAACAGGAAAAACAAAAAGCCGATGAAGATCACATCAAATGGGATTGCTACCCCTGCCAATGCGGAGAAGAACTCAATCTGTGGTGCTACAAGTAACGCAAGCACAGCGACGACACCCCACACCGTAACCTGCGTCAACCCCAGTGCACCCAACCCCAGAATTTTGCCAAGCATAATCTGAAGGGGTGATGCTGTAGTGGCGATAATCTCAATAATGCGATTGCTTTTCTCCTGCACCAGGCCATTGACCATAAACGATCCGGTGGTCTGTAGCGCAATCCAGAAGGTAATGGCGAAAAACAACGGGATCAGCACAATTACCGGCAAGGCAGCACGGGTTGTTTCCCGGCCACTATCGGTAGCGAGTACGGTCAGGTCTTCAACCGGTGATAGCAAACGATCAATCGGGAAGACGATCTCTAACTCTGCGGACAACGTCGATAGCAGATATTCGTTGAAAACCGCCCGTACATCCGGGCTGACCGCATCATAACTGACCACATCAACGCGCCCTGTTTCCCGATAATCCGCAGGAATCACGAAATAGGCGGTAATGGCATCATCGGTGAGTGTTTCGCCATCAAAGGCATCTAAAGCAGCCTGCGCAGATGATTCATCTTCGTACAGGACTACCGTATACTGAATCGCGTCTTCCTCATCAGACGTAGTGAGCGTATCGGTGGCAGGCAAAGTGAGCGAACCCGCATTATTGACCACACCCAGACGGCTGAAATCCACATTACTTTCATCAGAAGGCAAAAAAGCGAAGATCAGAATCCACAACCCGATGATAATCAAAGGGGTGCCAAATGCAGAAAAGAGATATGCCGGACGCTGCAAGTTATACAGGTATTCGCGCCGGGCAATCGTGAAAAACTTAGGCATTTGCTACCTCCGGAACAGCGGCTGCCGACACAGAATGATCTTGTTCCTGGGATGTATAGGGGTCTTCACCAGCAACCTTGATAAAAATGTCGTTCAAGCTAGGCACAGCTTCCTCAAAACGCTGCACAGTGACGGCTGGATTGGCTGCAATAGCCGCGAGAATGTCATTTGAAGTGACATCCGGTGCCATATAGAGCACCTTCGCCCCTTTGCGATTGCGGTCATCCTGAACACGGGTAATACCCGGTAAAGCGGACCAATCCCCCTCGCCTTCCACAACTACGGCATGCAAGGCGTGCTGGTTACGCACTTCATCAACCGGACCATAGAGTGCCTGCTGACCATGACTGATCATCAGCAGACGATCCGCCATTTCTTCGATCTGATACATCTGATGGGTACTCATAATTACGGCTGTACCCTGGTCACGCAGATCAAGGATCATATCTTTGATCAATAGCGTATTCACCGGGTCCAGGCCGGAAAACGGCTCATCAATGATGATTAAGGCCGGTTCATGCATAACCGTCACCGCAAACTGGACTTTTTGCTGCATGCCTTTACTGAGTTCTTTTGCCTTCTTTTCGGCCTGTTCACCCAAATCAACCCGGTTCAGCAGATCCATCGCCTTGGTGCGAGCCTGCTTCTGACTCATCCCCTTTAGCGTGCCAAGATAAACCATCATGTCAATGATCTTGACATCTTTGTAAAGACCACGCTCCTCTGGTAGATAGCCAATGCGGTCTTTCTTTGCATCTGTGATCGGCCCACCGAGTATGTCTATCGTCCCTTTATCCGGGCGCATAATATCGAGGATCATGCGAATGGTGGTGGATTTACCCGCACCATTAGGACCCAGCATGGCAAAAATCTCGCCAGCATACACATCAAACGATAAGTCATCTACAGCACGGAATTTACCATAGGATTTCTCAATATGGTTAACAACAATAGCTGCATCGCGATTATTCATAGGATATTCTCCTCCAGTAGTCTTAACTATAATGTCCAGAACCACTCTCAATAATGCCCATCAACCATGGAGATATTGTGGACAGGTAATGTAAACCCCATCGCATATCGTACCAAGTGCTACGGCATTATGTATACGATATATGAGGCTAAAAGTTGCAAAAAAGACGACAGACTTATCGCCTATCGCCTTTTTTGTCTCATTTGTTTATCTGATTGAAGCCAGTATCAGGCCACAAACTAACTAGCCCTCATCACTCGGATCTTCTACGCCGGGGGGGGCATCATCCGCGTCAGGTGGGAAGTCATCACTGCTATCTGCTGGTGGATTAACCTCTACACCGGGCGGGGCATCGGAAGCACCACTCGGCGGGAGGGGCGGCTGTGCAGCATCACCACTGGGCAACTGAAGCCCACGCAATACATTCGGGATCAGGTTGGCTTCACGCTGTTCAAGATAAGTTTCGTGTGCAGCCATCAACGGCTCATCAAGAGGTGCCAAAATCTCAAACACATCTGATGGCATCGGATCAAACGGCACTGCACTGAGCCACAAATTGGTCCGTACCACGCTATCCGATGCAAGTTGTTCCTCTTGCCATTCAACCACCACCTGATTACGCTGTATTTCAGCGTTCTGTGGGGCGCGTGTGCTGAATTCCTGCACTTCGAAGATGAAATAGCCCAACTCACCGGTATCAATCGGCCCGACAATATCACCAACTTCGGCATCGAAGACGACATCAAAGTCTGGGAGCAATTCACTCAGGCCATAGAACCCCTCAGCCTGCCCACCCGTTGCCAGGGTCATGGTATCCGCACCCAAACCGGCGGCACTGGGGTCAATGGATAGTTCTGTAGCCAATGCAGCAAAATCTTCCCCGGCTTCTAGACGTTCCAGAACCGTTTGTGCTTCTTCCTCGGTTTCTACCAGGATGTGACGCGCAGCAATGCGAATTACATCCTCATAAACGTCCTCTACGGCGACAACATAGAAGCCACGCTCGGTTTGTACCGGGCCAACAATGTCCCCTGGTTCCGCACTGAATACGGCTTCTTCGAGAATGATACCGGCGGCTGTTTGGCCTGCCTGGACTGTGACCAGATCGCCACTAGCGGATACCCGGTCAATCGAATAGGTGGCAGCGAGTTCTTGCATGTCGCGCCCATCATTCAGTAGACGCACAGCCGCCTCAGCTTCTTCTTCTGTGCCCAGGATAATCTGACGCACGTCAGCTACTTCGGCAGTGATCTGATCCGTCACTTCGATGATGTGAAAGCCGAATTGAGTCTCAACCGGGCCAACAAGCTCACCGACCTCCGCACCAAACGCCGCATCGGAGAAAGGCTGGACCATCATACCCTCTTCGAATTCACCCAGATCGCCGCCATTGCCCAACGCGCTTACATCAAGTGTATAGTCAGCCAATACGGTCTCAAAAGCTTCACCATCGGCCAACCGCTCAATAGCGGTGTTCGCATCCGCTTCGTCTTGAATACGAATGTGACGGGTACGCACGACGGGTTCTTCTTCGAGTTCAACCTCGCTGACCAATTCTTCACGCACAGCGGAAAACTCGGCATCGTAACGGACAATTTGTTCCATCTCCTCTGCGGAAACACCGGCGTAAGTCTCGGCCAGATCAATATACGCTGTGCGGGCGTCTTCAAAACCTTCCGGCACCTCACAATCGCCCATCGGCGGCAGGTTCAACCGATTTGTCCAGGCCTGGTTAATCTGGCATTCGGTGACTTCGATGCCGCGTGCCGCCGCCTCTTGATGATAGATATAATCCAACACCAGTGGCTCATAGGTCTGCTCACCGAGTACAGCATCATCACCGAGGAAACCCAGCAGAGCCTGCACATTACCACCAACCGGATTTTGCGGATTATTCAGGTCTAGGATCGCATCACCCTGTGTACTGATGAGATCATTCAGGAACACATATGTGCGCAGACGTTCCAGACGGACACGCTGCCGAAATTCCCCAAGGGTAATTTCTGTATCGCCAACTTCAGCGATAACCAGATCCAGATCAATATCTTCTGGGGGATCTGGAATTGTATAACTATCATCCTGTGCAAACACAGGCAACATCATACTGAATAGCAAAAGAAGTACGATGGGTGTTCGTAGGCGGGTCTGAATACGATGAAAAAACAACGTAATACCTCCACAATTTGATTTTAATCTGACGCCCTATTGTGATTAAATAAGGCGATGTTGATCGTTATGTTATGATCCGCACAAGGATAACTGATGACCCCACAATTACCCACCCCTGATGCGAAGGACAGGCAAATTGCTTGCGCCTTAGTCAAAGCCGATGGTAAACTCAGGGTGGATATGGCAACTTACAAGCATCTTAAGCTTTGTAACTGCAATGTGGACGTATGATTAGAGTAGCAAAACACCATTTGCACAATCACTGTTTGATTAATATGGACTTATCGACACCTTTTATCGGAGGTCTGCATGAAGAAACACATTCTCGTAGTTGATGACGAGATCGGTGCGCTGACCTTAATCGGCATTATGCTGGAGCGCGGCGGCTTCAGTGTGCTTAAGGCTAAGGATGCAAACTCAGCACTGGCGGTACTGGATCAGCAAACACCAGATATGATCATTCTGGATGTGATGATGCCGGGTATGGATGGCATTGAACTATGTGGCGTCATCCGTGAACGCACAGATACAGTAACCACCCCGGTCCTGATTCTTTCTGCACGTGGTGATGCAGAAAGTGTCATGCGCGGTATGGAAGCAGGTGCTAACGATTACCTGCCAAAGCCGATCTTGCATCATGACCTGGTCGCCAAAGTGCGCTCAATGCTCAACGAAGTGCCGAGTAACTAAGCACATCCCACACCCCATTAACCCGTACAGGCATGCTACACATTCAGCATGCCTGCTTATTCGTATACACTACACCCCATATAACGCACGATAGATGTTGTAATTTCGGTAGATCAACTGAATATACAGTTGTGTGGAACTAATCGTAATAGCATCCATAAAGCGATCAGGATCACCACCAGAAAGTTCCAACCAATCTATAGCCCGGCCCGGCCCCGCGTTATACCCAGCCAATGCAGCATAGGTGTTGCCATCAAACCGTTCCAAATTTTCATCCAGGAAGTAAACCCCGAAGGCAACCCCAGCATAAGGCCGAAACAGATCACTATGCTGATAATCCGGCCAATCAAGTTGCTGGGCGATGTAATCACCTGTCGTGGGAATGACCTGAGTCATGCCTTTTTCGCCAGCAGCAGCCGTGGCAAACGTATTGAAAAGACTCTCGTGACGGATCAATGAAAAGACAAGCAGCGGATCAACACCACGCTCCTCACTGGCTTCTAAGACCACATCACGGTAGTAAGCCGGGTAGCGCATACGAGCGATATAGCCGGGGGCTTCTAACGTCGGAACGCCCGCTGTGATTATCACATTGGCTGCGGCAAAGATGGATGGATAATACGCGCCCAGGATACGCATTTCTATGGCTAACTGGTAAGATGCCAGGCCATCCCCAGAATAATCACGTATCACGGCAAAGAACTCATCTACAGCCGCGTCATAAGCACCGACAAACCAAAGCTCACGGCCACGGACAATGCGTGGATCATTACGCAAGGTTGGTGAAAGCGGCCACAACGGACCATCCTGCACTACACCGAACGTCGTGCGCAGCCAATTCTCCGCTTCAGTGACATCTGCCAGATCATCAAAGCTGAAGACGTATTGTGATGGTTGTGAAAACGGCTCACGCCCAACTACAAGATCACTAGCACGGGCGGCATAGTATGTATCCGGTGCGGCCTGTGCTGCGAGTTGATAGGCTTGCTGTGCGGACTGAGCCTCACCCCGGCCTGCGGCTAAACGCCCAACCTGCAAATAGGCTGACGCCTGATCTTCTCCCGTAGCGGTAACGGCTAAGCGGGCATACAGGGTCTCCGCAGTGACATCATCACCGGCATTGAGTGCTGCTGATGCCGCGAAGAACAAGCCGCTGACAGCCTGTTCAGAGTCCGGGAAGGTATCCGCCAAACGTAGAAACACATCACGACTCTCCGCTGGACGCTCATTGGTGCCATGCAAGTAGCCAACCCGCCACAGAGCCTCGGCTGCTGTTTCCGGCAGATAGGCATAATTATTCGCAATCTCCGTATAGCGTGTTATAGCAGCATCAATCTCACCAGCCAGGAAGCGGGTACGCCCGGTTTCCAGCAATGCATCACCAAACAATGGATCTTGTGGGTACTGCTCTATGATCGTCTGAAAAGCGACCACAGCCGCATCACCGTTATCTAATGCGCGGTAAGATCGCCCTAGAAACAGGTAAAGCTGCGCGGGGATGGCATCAAGCGTTACCTGCGTGGTGTAGGTGTTAAACAGGTCAATGGCACGGGCATAATCAGCCGCATAATAGCTCACCAGCCCTTGCTGATAGCTATCCAGGGTGACGCCATTTTCTAAAAGGCGTTCCATTGCAATATAAGCCTGTGATTGCGCTGGATAATCACGGAAGATCACACGTAACCGTGCTAGACCGGCATCAGTCTCCCCGGCATTAAGCAATGCCTGCGCTGCATCAAATGAAATCTGGGCACGGTAAGCCTCATTCTGTGCGACTTCCAGTATGGCATCATATTCGTTGACAGCACGGTCAACCTGCCCATTGAGAATATATAAATTCGCTAATTTCTCTTTGAAGGCCAATTGCGAAACCAGCGGACGGGTTGCGTTGGTCGCACGACTGTAACTATCAAAGGCCGCATCCAACTGCCCTAGATTTACATGGGCATCACCCATACGCTCATATACATAACTGTCGATCAAACCGCCACGTAGTTGTAAGTATTGTTCAAAGTCGTTGAGGGCATTCTGCCACTGCGATAACCCCAGGTAGGCATCACCACGTAGGAAATACCCCTGCGCAGCCCGAAAATCCGACGGGTAGCTGCTCAAAAGCACGTTCATGGCCTCTACTGCTTCACGGAACAGACCAGCACGTAATGCCGCCCGCCCCATGTTAAACGCCGCCGATGCACCGATTTCCATACTGGTATCATCACGCGCCAGAATAGACTGGTAGGTTGTCACCGCGTTTTCAAAATAGCCGTTCAGGAAATAACTATCACCGATGCGCAGTGCAATCTCTGGCGTCATATCGGCTGAGGTCGTCGGCACAGGTGCCGCAGTTGCAACGGTTGGCACGGGTGTATTTTGTTGTACCACTTGTGGGATCGTCGCTGGTGGCTGCGTGATTGATGTGTTTACATCAACAGCCGGAGGGTTGCCAGTTACGACAACATACGTCACATTATCGCTGTTGGAAGAACTGCATCCACCTACCAGCCCAATAAGCGTAAGAACTATCAATTTGTATAGGTTTAGTCGTTTCATGTGGTCATTATCATCACCGCCACGCGGACTGTCAATGCTGCCCACACCACGACTGCCCAACGACTAACCATCTGGCTCTAGATCACCGGCTAACCAGGGGATGCCATAGCCAATAATCAAGTGGCCGGCCTCTGCCAGTGCCTTCCCCAGGTCTTCCACACTACGGAACGACCACCAATGCTTGGCAGAAGGCAAAATATTGACACCAAAATCATCGACAACCAGCGCACTCAGCGTCCGTTGAATAAATGCTGTGTGTTCGGAAGCAGTAAGCGGTTCAGCCTGGTCTGTGCGTGTCAAAGTCACACGGAAGCGAGAAGGCATCCCTGCCGACCACTCCGTATCGGTATAACTCAGTAGTTGGAACTCAATAAAGCCCATTAAACCACCATCAAGTGGCTTTACAAAACGGAATTGCCCGGCGGCATGCTGCACCGGGCGATCTACAAGGGTATACCCTGCGGCGTCAAAAGCCTGACCAACTACCGTAAGCAGGGTATTTTTGAAATGCGTTTGGGGTGACTGGTTCATGTCATCCTAGGCAATTGGTAATATGGACGATGGGTTAAGCGGGAACAACGCATCAAATAAGACAGCCGCCTTTCGATTGGTAAAAACCTCTGGCAGTGTACGCACTAACTCATCCGGCGAACGATGCCCAAACAGGACATTCAAGAACGTATGATTGGGGAAAGCCGCATCTGCTTTCCATTCAGGATGCAACACATCCTCGGTGACATCAACGATACGCCCCTCATCAAACTTGATGGTTGTAGCAGTTTTGTTGAACGAATGAATGCTCAGGTCACCAGTATAGCCACTCACATAGGAGTTTTCCAATCGCTGTTCCAGTACCGGGGCAATGGTCTTGATCAACTTGGGTAGGTCCGGCACACGCAGATACCAGGCATACAGTGTCTCATATGTGCGGCTGTACCCCATTTTAGAGACCAACCGATTGAACACAGGTGGCATGTTATCGTCAAATCCCAACACACCTGGCACATCTTTGGTATGGTTGGCGTAGTAATCCTCAGCGAATGATTTCATATACCGTAGCAAATCGTCAATCACCTCAAGGTAAGACGCCTTGCTATCCAGCACAAACGATGAACACCGCATCACAGACCAGTAATCCGAGGTCATCAGCACAACATAGCCGATATTATTACCCGACTGATCCGAGATGATATGCACATACTTGTACATCGGTGTGCCCTTGGTGCGGTGATTGAGTTCAAATCGCCACATATCGGCTGTGTACACGGTAGATAACGTGAACTTACGCCGGAAATCCTCATCCCACCTAAGCAGGTTAGGAATATCGGCATCGGTTGCTCGCCGAAACGTAAATTTCGGTTTCTCGTCGTCTTTAAGCTTGGGTATGAGTGCTGCCGGTACACGGGCGCGCCCACCCAGGTCAACCGCCATAGTATACCCAAAGCGGCGATAGTAATGTGGGATACCGGTCACCCCTTGCATCACATGGCCGAGTTCTGCACTGCGTTCATGAGCCGCATTGAACAACTGCCGTACCAGCCCACGCTGCCGGTAAGCTTTATGTGTGGCGACCAGTTCAACCCGTCCCATCCCCAATGGAACACCATAATAAGACCACGTCTGTGGGATGTGCAGCACCGCCGATACAATTTTGTCATCTTTTGAGGGATCAACCACAACCCAGAAGTCATCAGGGGTGGTTTGGGGATGTTCATCAGAGAGTAGATCATTGGTCCATGCTTCTAATACGGGGGCGTCTTCTTCATCTTCATCACCGAACACCTCAACATAAAATTTCCCCATGTTAGCCCGGTCAGATTCAACGCCTTCGCTGATAGATCGCAAGATTAAGCCATCGCGCAACTGTTGATGCATAAATGATACCTTTCAGTATGTAGTCAACTCTGAAAGACATTATAGCACCTTTTTGACCCCTTTAGACCTACCAAAATTGGCCTGAATGCAAATTACGCAGATTAACCTTGCTGCCAGTACTCATGCAGAAAATCTTTCCCATGATTGGCAACCATCAACCCCAGTACACGGGCCGCATTCCACGCATCATCAACCCCACGGTGATGCGTCCCCTCTGGCAGTAACTCCAAGGTTTTAACTGCACGCATCAGGCCGACTTTTTTACCGCTATTGACAACCTGAGCAAACACATCTTTGAGATTCATATGAGCGGTGCTGTATGGATATGGCACATCGAATAACTGACACTGTGAGTCAAAAATGCGCCGATCATAATTGCCCCAACTTGTCCACAGGCGGTTTTTACTATCGAATTCCGCTTCTAGGATGGCACAGGCATCGCCAAAAAAAATACCATGATCAACCATATCTTGTGTGAGTGTAGTCAACTTAGTACAGAACAGACTGACCCGCGACCGCTCCGGCCTAACCAGAATGCTCTGCTTCTTTTCAGGCTGGCACGTTTCTAAATCCAGTAAACAGACACCGACTTCGATGATTTCATTGATTTGGCCGGGTGGTGGTTCCCCGCGCCAACAAGTCGCTTCTACATCCACCACCACGATCTTGTCTTGTTTGATGGTCATTGTTCGAGCAATCCACGGACCTCGTCAGGTGATGTGACCGGCATACGGCAAGCAAAGTTTCGACAGACGTACACAGTTGGTTTATCGTCGCGCTGTGTACGGTAGTTGAGCAATGGTATTGGCATGGTCTCGCTCGCGTCGTTAGGGGTCAACGCGACGATTATGTTAGGCCGGTAGATTTCATATAATACAGCCAGTAGATGTTGTGTTTCATCCACTTGCGGCTCACCCACTATTGCAATTTCCGTCATGCCCTGCACGAGCATATCCGTAGCATTCAGGGCTTCACCAAACGCTTGTGGATACTGTTTCAGGGCTTCTGTGAGCAACCGTAGCACCCCACGAGCGGCCTCATCATAATGGGCTTCCCCGGTATAAGCCGCCAAACGGATCAACTGCTTTGCGATCATATTATTGCCAGAAGGCACCGCATTATCCTGCGCGTTACGGGGACGTACAATCAATGCTTCATGATCATCACTGGTATCAAAAAAGCCGCCATCTTCGGTTGGGAAGTGTTTCAGCACCTGATCTGCCAGATTTTGGGCCGTTATGAACCATTTATCATCAAAAGTAAGCTGATACAGTTCCAACAGCGCATCAATCATATTGGCGTAGTCTTCAAGATACCCGTTGAGCTTGCTCTGACCATTTTTGTGTGTACGGAGTAACCGGTTATCTTCTGTGAGTAGATTCTCGACCAGGAATTCACCAGCACGTTCGGCGGCGACTTTATAATCGTCGCGTTCCAGCACACGGGCAGCCTCGGCCAGGCTTGCCAGCATCATCCCATTCCAGGCAGTGAGGATCTTGTCATCCAGGCCAGGGTGAACGCGGTGGGCGCGTGTCGCATAGAGCTTATCTTTAACCGCTGTCAATTGGTCTTGAAGATCAGCAACGCTTATTCCCAACCGATCAGCAACGGTAGCATCATCGTTGGGTACATAGAGGATATTATTGCCCTCAAAGTTGCCGCTTTTGGTCACACCCCAGTATTCAACGGCAACGTTAAATGCCGCATCATCAAGCAATTTCTGCAACTCGTCGTAAGACCAGACAAAGAACTTACCTTCTTCACCTTCACTGTCAGCATCAGTCGCGCTGTAGAAGCTGCCTTCGGGCGCGGTCATCTCCCGCAGAATATAATCATAGATGTCCACGGCAATATCTTTGAAGAACGGATCACCGGTAGCTTGCCATGCATGTAAATAAATACGGCTCAATTGGGCATTGTCATACAACATCTTCTCAAAGTGCGGCACCAACCAGTAAGCATCTACACTGTAACGGGCAAATCCACCGCCGATTTGATCATAAATACCCCCCTGTGCCATCATCTTGAGGGTAAATGTGACGGCATGTAATGCATCTTGATCCTCAGTACGGGCATATGTGCGCAGCAAAAACTCCAGGTTCATCGGCTGTGGAAATTTAGGCGCACCGCCAAAACCCCCGTGCTGATCATCAAAATTTTGCAGCAGTTTGTTTGCAGCCGCATCCAATAAGCTTGCTTTGAGATCTTGTTCTGTACCACCGATACCCAATACAGTGCGATCAAGTGCCTGTGTCAGCCGATTTGCGGCATTTTCGACTTCATCACGGCGATTGATAAAGGCATCATGTACACCCGCTAGCACCTGCCGAAAAGCAGGCATCCCCATCCGCTGCTCACGCGGGTAGTATGTACCCGCATAGAATGGGCGACCATCCGGTAACAGAAACACGGTCATCGGCCAGCCACCACTCCCGGTGAGGGCTTGTACAGCATCCATGTAGATTGCATCGACATCCGGGCGTTCCTCACGGTCCACCTTGATGTTGATAAACATCTCATTCATCATCTGTGCGGTGGGGTCATGCTCAAAGCTTTCGTGCTCCATGACGTGGCACCAATGGCACGCGCTGTAGCCCACACTCAGTAGTATGGGTCGATCTTCTGCTCTGGCTTTGTCCAGGGCTTCTTCACCCCAGGGATACCAATCAACAGGATTATTTTTGTGTTGGAGCAGGTACGGGCTGGTCTCGTGTTGCAGGCGATTCATGCAGTCTGTCACTTTCTATGCTGCCGGTATTTTACCATGTCAGCAATTTAGGATCATCCGCATCAAGGGTATCATCGTCTTCATCGTCTGTCTGCCAGTAATCGCTCAGCCAATCCAGCAATTTCTGGGTGACATCCGGGGTCATACGGATGGCTGCCTGATGACCGTTCGGTGAAAAGGCATACACATTTGTATGGTAACGTCGGGAGATACAGATCATATAATCTTTTTCCCAGCGTGATGGCCCCCACAAAAAGGCCAATCCCCCTTGTCGCCGGCGCATCAACTCCAACCACCGGGAGCGATCCATATCACCGGGATCATCCATTGTAAAGCGCAAAGTCAACATAGAGGCCCAGGTAAAGCTCACCTGAATGACCTTACTGGCTTTATCTGCATCAATGATGATGTGTGCCGAACCATCTGGGGTGGCAATGGTGGCGACACCGCGCCCGGTACTTTTCCCCAGGCCACGGAATTTGATCGTGCTCATCAGTGGCATGTTGGCAAAACGCGTGGATAGTTCAACATCGAGGTCAATCTCACCAGTGAAGAACTGTTGCAGCGTCCACGGTGGGTCCGCTGCCTGATCTTCGCTCAGTAATTGCTGTTGTGGACGGTGAGGTAGTGTTGTCGGTTGTAAAGCATCCACAACCTTTTTGACGATGGTC
>JGI12109J20283_11033969_pt1 | contig 17674 bp, 14 predicted proteins | sample ElkSlonscriptome_12_FD_20283 | JGI IMG/M metagenome (IMG submission 20283)
ATCTGGACCAGGGCGTTACTTTTGTGAAGGAGGTGTAGATCCGTATGGAGTAGCGTACGGCTCCCTGCTGTTGAAAACTACAGCTCGGCCGGTGCCAGCCGGTTCAATCGGTTAGCCTCCCGGTTAGTGATAAGCGACGCGCCAGGGATGGCATGTGTGGATCATCTTAGGACTCAAATCAGGCATCCAAAAAAAGGCTCACCTCGGAACGGTCAGCTTTCTATGTATTCCGATTCACTGCTTCCAGGTCGTGAAATACCTGCAGAAAAGCCTGCAGCTTGGCACTGCGATGCCTATCGCCATGGGTGACCAGCCAGTGCTGAAACTCCCATGCCTTTAGCGGAGGCAACAGCTCTACCAGCTCCGGATACTATGCCGCTTCATGGGGAAACATGAAGCCGATACCGAGGCCGCTGCGTATGGCCTGATTGAGTATTTGTCCATCGTTGCTTTTGAAGACGATGTCCTGCGCATCGATAGGTGCCAGTACCCATTCGTGAATTGGCGCCGCCGGATTCAACTCATCGGAACTGACGAAGCTGTGGCCGCCCAGAGCCGCAATCGTGGCCGGATGGCCATGGTGCGCCAGGAAATCGACGTGGGCGTACAGAGACAAGCGATCGGTCCACAATGGAATAACTAAGTTCTGAGGTCACTGGGTTTTGGTCTAGTGCGCACTGCCACATGGGCCTCGCCATATTCAAGCCGAAACAGGGTGCCGCTGATCAGATAGCGGAGCAGTATCGCCGGGTGTTGAATCCGAAAAACCTTTAACAGCGGCAGTAGCAGCGGGGCCACCGCTGACAGGGAAGCCACAATGAATTCATCGGACATAGGCTACGCTCTTGTGGTCAGTCGACTGGCAAGCTGACAGAACTGGTCCTCGGTGGCGCCGGCAACCCACAGCAGTCTTCCTCGGCTTCAGTGGGGCTACAACCCTGCGCTTGCCGCTGAAACAGTTTGACCGCGAGTACTTACTCGAGAGAGTCGACATGCCGCTGAAATGCGCGTGTAGCTTGCGAATGCGGTCATTGTAGCAATAATACGACGGGCATAAACTAGCGGCCATACTGAAATTCAGCGAGACGCAGTAAGGATTTATGAACATTCTCTCTTTTGCAGCCACGAACAGCAGCCAGTCCATCAACAAGCAACTGGTGAGTTACGCCAGCGACATCCTGCGAAGGAAGCTTGGCGCTGAGGCTCACCAGGAACTGCTGGATCTTAACGATTTTGACATGCCGATTTACAGCATTGATCGCGAGCAAGATGCCGGTGTCCCGGAGCAGGCCCATCGCTTCTTAGCCAAGGTCCAGGCTGCAGATTTCATGCTCATCTCTGGCACTGCCATTTTGCTCTCGGCCTGGATCTGGTTTTCGTACAAATCGGAATCTCCGGCACACAGATAGCCGTGTACTTGACTGTGATTCCGGTCAGTGGACAATCTTCTCTAGCGCAGCTATTGAGTTCAGAGTCTCGCTCTTGAATGAATGGTCGCCAAGCACAGTTCTTGGCTGCCAGAGTGGGTTTCGACTGTTAGGACCGAGATCAAAGCGCTCAACTCGTGGAACGAGATTTGTCTTGCTTGCGGGAGCGGAGGCTCTGCTTGCCAATAACCATAAGCGCGCCGGTATAGGTCATGTAGATAAGAAGGGCGAGCCCGCCCAGCCCGAGTATGCGGTCAGTAATGTAGTACCCGGTCCATTCCAGATAATGGATACTGTAGATCCGGTCAATCCAGCGGCTGTCGCGGCCATTCTGTGAGATGCCAAGGGTGGGCCAGTTGACAGACAGCTCGACACCAGTATCCGTCCTGACCAGGTTGTCGTCGACCGAAACCACATTGCCGTAACGGTCCGGGTTGAAAACGAAAGCGTCTTCCAGCAGCGTTTTCAGCTCGTCTCCGGAGGGCAGGGGCCAGACCTCACCCGTTTCGGCATGCAGGTGATGCCAGCCGCTCTGATCACGCACGATCATGTGCTCGCCCAGCACAGACCGAAAATAGCGCACTTCCTTCCAGTGGGGCTGAATGGGCACAGGCAGGGACTGGGGCAGGGAATACTGGCGCACCGGTACCCGCTCGTAGGCTTCTTCGTAACCAGGCCGTACCAGGAAGAAAATGCCGGTCATTGACCAGGCCAGAAAAGGCAGCAACAAGATAATGCCCGTACAGTAGTGGCGGCGGTTGAGGATCTGTTGGTTCATGTGTTCTTAATTACGCGAAAAGTCTGGGGAATAAACAAGGGCGCGATTATCCTGCCACTAGCTCCCTCCTGGCTGTCCTGCGAATGCCAAAAAGGCAACCAGGCATGCTCTGATTAATGCAGACAAGCCCCCCGCGGGGCTTCCGGTCGGCACGCGCTGCCAATCCTTGACGGGCTGTCGGCGCGCCGGTGTAATGATCGCGCCTGGTCAGGCGCGCCGACTGAAAGCCAAAGGCATACCTGCATTAATCAGAGCATCCCTAGAGCAGGCACCAGGTAATCACTGGCTGCTGACGCACAGCCCGCCCGGTGCATTATCGGCCGGAGAACTGGAAGTTGACGCCGACGTAGGCGGCACTGCCGGGAGTGTTAAAACCAATTACCTCTTCGTATTCCTCATCGAAAGCGTTTTCCAGGCGGCCATAGAGGCGTAAGCTCTGGGTCAACTGGTAGGACGCAGTCAGGTCGAAAACACCAAAGTCTTCGAGCCGCCCGGTACTGTCCAGAGAGTCGGCCTGGGAGCGGAAAAAACCGTTCACATTAAGGCGTCCGTCGAGACCTGTGTACATCACACCCAGGTTGAACAGGTTTTTCGGGCGGCGCAGTCGTTGCGTGCCATCCGGTCTTTCTGTTTCGTTATAGGTGTAGTTGCCATTGATCATGAGTGCTTCATTGAGTGATATCTCCGCAGTCAGCTCGATGCCTTTGGAATTGCTGGTACCGATGTCCTGCAGGTAGCCACTGAAGGCGGCCAGGTCGAAATAAATGGCATTCTCCAGGTCCTGGTCGAAATACACTGCCTCCAGGCGCCTATTGCCGGAGAAATATTCGATGCCCGCTTCCCAGCCTTCACTTTCCTCCTGTACCAGGTCGACCATTGAGGCTGGGGGAAAGGCGGAGGCGCCGCTGTTGTATTCGATCTCGTAAGGACTCGGGGCACGGAAGCCGGTACCCAACGCCGACTTGAATTTCAATGTGCCCGCGCCCAATTCGACGAGATAGGCAGCACTGATCCGGTAGCTGGTATTAGTGCCGAAGTCATCGTTATCATCGTGCCGCACACCGGCAGTAATGAAGACGGAGTCGGAGAAATCACTCAGGTATTCCAGGAATAGGCCGGTGTTGTCACGGCCGCGGTCGTTGCTTACGTCTTCCTGCTGATCGGCGCCGAAGACGAGGTCGAAACCGGGCAGTCCAGTGGCCGAGCCGATGTATTCTGCGCGCTCCTGCTCGCCGACGCCACCAAAGGAAGGCACACCAGCGGTGAAATTCTGACGCTCGGACTCGGTGCTGGTGTAGGACAGGCTATGCCTAAAGGCGTCACCGTCGTACTCGAGGCCGACCCGGGTGGCGCTGAGTTCATAGTCGTTAGAGCAGTTGTGCACAGTCAGGAAAGTGGCGCTATCAAAGCAGCCATCATAATCGTTGGCACCCGCGACATCGCGATGCACCAGGTCCAGTCGCCATTCGTCGCTCAGGTCCAGGCCGACGCGGCCGTGGAAGCTAGTGTTTTCATAGCCATCGTCATCCCTCAAGGCGGAATCGGCATCGCGGTTATTAAACCCATTGGTTTCGTAATCGGTGACCGAAAGAAAGTAGTCCGCACTGTCACTGCGCCCGGCGATGTTGCCGGACAATTGGCTAGTGCCGTATTCGCCGGTCTGGCCATCGACGCTGGCGGAAAAACCGTCCTCGACACTGCGGGTGCTGATATTAATGACGCCCCCGGCATCGGCGCCGTAGGCCAGGCCCTGGGGCCCGCGCAGGATCTCAATGCGGCCGACACCGTCGGTGAGCAGCTGGGAGAAATCGGTGGCGATCTGTGGCGCACTAGGGTCCTGCAGGCGCATACCGTCTAGATAGGTCAGGGTGCGAAAGCCTTCTTCCCCGCGGATTCGCACGGCGGTTGGATTGCCGATACCGCCATTGCTGCTGGTGCCGACTGCGGGCATTTGTCGCAACAGGTCCAACAGGGCCAGATTGCCATGGGCCCCAATTTCGAATTCGTCCATGACTGAAACGGATGTGCCAATCTGGCGCTGCGGCACAGGGACACGGCTGGAAGTGACGACTATTTCTTCGGCACGGTCATTCTCCTGAGCCAGGGTGGGGTTAGCTACCGCTGCGGCGATTAGCATAGGCAATAGACACTTTGTTGTCGTGGGTGCCACCAACAAGTCAAGATTGTTAATGGTTTTCATTCGGTCTTCCTCGATTGGGTTGCAATGAGGGAGAGGCGGGAAGTAGCGAGACGCGTGCGTAGGGCAGTAGTATCAACTACCGATGAGCCCTCCGCTGCATCGTGGTCGCCACCAGTGATTGTTCTGACCGGGGCGCGTTGCTCTGCATCAGGCCGGTGTCGGGCTCATGCTGACCAATAATGGTCCTCGCATTTACCGTTGCGGGGGCAGCGCCGGACTTTCCTTCTGATTCAATGTCTGGGCATCGAATTAAAGGAGCACCGGACTTCCCGTTTAACTGCCGTCGATCGCAACACTAAGGCTGGAGCGTCGGGCAGCACCTGAAACAAGGGACTGGAAGAGTAATTACTTTATCAGGGCGGGTCAAACCGGCTCGTCCTTACTGATCTTGCCTGGCCGTCAGACCGCAAAAAACCTCAAGCCCGATGCCACTTGACTCCATGCCGAACTCAGTAACGAAAGTGTCATATGCCGATAGTAGTGCGGAGTTGCCCGTGGGAGAGCCGGGCGAAGAACGCTCGCCGCAGGCGATACCAAGCACCGCTCGATTAGTGGTGAGCGACGGGCTTTGCCTGGCTGCCGAGCTGGCTGCGGAAACGGGTTAAGGGCAGGACTTAGACACTGGCTCACTGGCAGGTTTGCAGACGGCTTGATCAGCGCGCTGGAAATTCTCAGACGGCCTCAATGCGGTCTGTCTCCAATCGGAACGGTCCATCGCCGCCGTCATAGCACATCAGGCCAAGCATTGTGACTCGGGCTGGATCCAACTGCGGTCCCTCTAACCAGCGGCCGCGAAAGCGCGGACGAAACGCCGCAAATTCGATCAGCACTTCAGCCCAGGCATTCGTTGGTGGCTCGAAGTCTGCCCAGTAGGCGGTGCTGCGGTTGTCTTCCAGACGGCAGACGTAGCGGCGACCATCGCCGCGGGCGTGCAGCACGATGTGGCGCTGAGCGTTCAAACCCAGCTTCTTAGGCCGGGTACGAATGGATGAGAAGCCGCCGCCGTTGGTGTTGGTCACGCCGGTGAACACTAGTGAGCCTGCATCCAGGCAATAATCGCCCTCGGACTGACCGCCCATCACGCCGTCGTTGACGACGTACCAGTCAAGCTGCGGATTCGTGGCATCGAAGAGAGTCAAGCGCATGTCGTCATCCTGCCCGATCATCGGCGTGATGAACAGTGTCTCCCTGCCGTTAAGCTGGCGACGCCATCGAGTATCCAGCGCCAGCCAGTCAGCAAACCGTTTAGCAAAATGTACTTGCTCATCCTCTTCGCAGGCTGGCACTAAACTGAGCAGCGGTCGCCTGTGCTGGTAGTAGCTGTCCCCCGACGGGGTCAGGGACAATGAGTGGGTGGTGCGGTTCCATAGCTGCACCCCACGCTGGTCTTCCAGAGCGATGACCAGTCGGTTGACCTGGGCTCGGGAGCGTCCCAGCTCGCGAGCGGCAGCGGCAGTCTGCATGGTGAATACAACTACTCCAAAGACGAGCCGGTGCCTTTCCTGCAAATCTGGATTCAACCCGACACTCAGGGTATCGAACCGGGCTACGAGTAGCAGCGCATCGAGACCGCCGTCGTGCCCAATCGCCGTGGCCTGGTGGCCTGGTAGCAGGCTCGCAGGGCGATGGCGCCTCGGAGCCGGATGTGGACAGCCTCAGCCTGCGCGCTGAGACTGACAGCGAGGTGCTGCTTTTCAATCCACCAATCGACAAGTGAGCGGGTAATTGACTGAAAGTTATAGGTTCCTGCAAAACTAAAGCCATCGCTGGAAGTAACATGACGACGCCTGCCCGACGCTCGAGCGGTGTTGCCAGCCTGAATTCTGAACCCGGTTTCAAAGTCCTGCTCAATACGAATCAACCCAGAGGGGTCTCATTGCGATGTCTTTTGCCAGACCCGACCTGGCTTCGACCCCCAATTGACATTGCTGCGCTGATTTCGGTTCATTACATCTAGCGTATGGCGCGAAAATTGATTACCATAGCCGGCTGGTTATGGTTTCGAAACAAAAGAGACGGACCAGAAGGCTCCACTGTCCGCAGGGTTGGCGTCGATTAGCCAATCACAAACTTAATTAACTTCAATTTTATACTTGGAACGTCCTATGCAGTCTATATCGACGAGATTTTCGCTTGTGCTGGTATTTGTTTTGTCTGCCTTGTCCAGCTCTTCCACGCTGGCGCAAGCTTTGGGACAAACTGATGTGTCAATCAATTTCCCGAACATTATCATTCTGCACTATCCAGCAAACTTGGAATTGGATTTTACAGCGAATACAACCGAAGCTTCTGCGCAACTCGAAGCAGATCCCACCATTGCCGCCGTGGGCCTCACAGAAGTTGTTGACGTAGACGCAGCCCTGACTCTCACAGACACAGGACCGGGCGCGACCGGCCAAGGTATCACCGTGCAGAATGTTTGGGCTGTTCGTGGCATCACCACCACTGGCGACATCACGGTGGCCGCTTCCATCGACAACGCCGATGGGACCAATGGCACCTCTACAATCACCATGGAAAACTTGGTCATTCAAGAAAATGGCGGCTCTGGCCCCGCCAGTTCCATTGACGTCACGGCTCCGGGGTTTAGCCTTGCCAATGCCGTTTTCGGTGATATTGTCTTCGATCTAGATCTCGCCGCTCTCACCACGGCGGGCCTACACACGGGTATCTTGTACACAATAGAAGCAAGCGCGCCCTAAGCTGAAGTGCTGTTGGCCATGAGTCTTTTCCGCGCGCTGTCTCGGCGCGCGGTATGCCTTCTGTTGCTGTTAACGGCAGCAGAAGTCGCCCATGCTCAGTGCGACACAGATGATTTTCGCCAGTTTCGAACCAGACCGGTGCGACCACAGGACGCACCGATCAGCGTCGATTCCGCCTCGGTGCAGGAGGGTTCCGTCTCGGTCACGATACCGTTGAGTGCCGGTAGCGGGAATGTCAACCTCGCGCTCACTGACAGCGGATTCACGCTGCCAATCCGCGTGCCCGTTGGCCGCTGGACGTGGCGTCTGCGAGCCAGGTTTTCTGCCCCGGTAGACCCAAGCGAGCTCTTAGTGAACTACATCGTCAGCAACGGCAGCAACCTGGTTTCCAATCTCGATGCTTCCTCGCGCATGCAGGTCACCGTAACGACTAATCGCATCGAATTCAGGGAGTCGGGGCCCAATCAGATCTATGAGGGCTGGATTGACCTTTGGCTGGACCCGACCAATGCGAGCCGTTCTGGCGCCTACAGCGGCAGTCTGCAGATCGAAGTGTCCTGTCAATGAGAAGGCGGGGATCGGGGTTCCGATTGACCCAGCTGTTACGGGTCCTGACCGCCGTGGCGCTGTCCGCAGCGGCACTATCCCTCTCTGCTCAACCCTCTGCTAAACCCACCGGCATTGCCGTTTCCCCAGGCAATGTCACCGTGGATATCAGCTCCGGTAGTGCCGGCGGAGCCATTCGCGTTTTTAACCTAAATTCCGATCCTATGACCGTGAACGCCAATGTCAGTCATTTCGACCTGGATGCTGGTAATAAAGTACACGCCATTCCGCCGACGCCGCAATCCCTGGACCAGTGGCTGCTGATCAACCCGCTGCGGTTCACTATTCCACCGGGCGGGTCGCAAGTGGTGCGCTTTGCCGTTCGACCTCGCGCCAGACCAGATCCGGGTGAGCACCGCGCCATGGTGTACTTTTCACCGCAGCTGGAATCGGACCCGGAAGCCACCATTAACGTTGCTGTGCGCATGGGTGTGGCGATTTACGGCGTCGCCCAACCGGTGCGGCGCCTCGGCAGTGTGCAGCAGATGCAGGTGTCGGCCACGACGGCAGGCGTGGACCTGGCACTCACCGTTGTCAGCACCGGCAATGCTCTGGTGCGCCTGAACGGGCATTACGGTATCTGGCCTGAATCCAATTATCCCGGTGATTCGGCTGCATCCCGCTCGCTGGCCAGACTTGAGCGCGACGCCGTGCCAGAGGCCGCCCTGGCTGCGGGCCGGCTCCCGACTACCCCTGTGCTGGCAGGCACCGAGCGTGTTCTGGTGCAGTCTGTGCCTGTCGATCTTGAATCGGGCCGGCGTTATCGCATCGCGATTCAGGGAGAGCTGCAGGACACTCCATTGACCGCTTCGGTCACATTCATCGCGGAGTAGCTTATGCGTCGGGAGACGACGAAAAATCCCGGCCACAGCAGGCTCCTTCTAACGGCCAGTATAGTGGTGATCTTGTGGGGCTGCCCGGGCACTGCGGCGCAGCTTATGGCCCAGGCTGAGGGGGAAGAAGACTATAACTCTTTGTTGGTTGGCCTCTACATCAACGGCGCCAATGGGGACGACCTGGAAATACTGAAGGACAAAGACGCCTATTGGATCCCCCTTGACCGGCTGGCGGACTATGCGCACTTCACAGTCAATCCTGACGCCAGCATCACCACGCCAATCGGACGGGTAACGATAAACCCCGACTCACTTCTGCAGCGCGGTGGCCGTCGCTACATTTCTGACGTTCAACTGGAGCAGTGGTTGCGCATCCGCTCGAAGTTTGTCAGCAGCGAGTACGCCCTGCAGGTGTCAGTTCCCTGGAACGGGAACCGGGCTAACTCCGCAACGGACAGCGGGCCGGCAGCGCCGATTGATGCCTACGCACCGGATGGCAGCCTGAGCTTCCTGCGCCTGCGCAACTTTAGCGATCGTGTTGTTGGTGGCGACTCACCCAGGGAATTGCGTACGGAAAATCTCGTCGATGCGGGTGGGCGTATTGCTGGCGGAACCTGGCTGCTGGGGGCGCGCCAGGTAACAGACCAGGGAACTTCCCTGGACCGGTACTTCTGGAACAAAGACACACAGCGCAGCGCCACCCGACTGGGCACCAGCTTCAACAATCTTAACCCCTTGCTGGCGAACATTGACTATACCGGTGTGCAGACTGCCTGGAGCTCTGATGACATTCGCCGTTATCGCGATTTTGATAGCAACCTCAATTTTGACAGTTTCCTGGCTGAGGATGTCTCCTACCAACGGGAAATCCTGCGCGACGACGGCCCTCCCGGTGGCGTCGCCGAACTGCGAATCGACGATCGGCCAGTCGCCCGGGTACGAGTCGACCTCGAGGGTCGCTATGAGTTTGCCGACGTTAAGTATAACCGCGGCGGTTACCAGCAGATCTCTGTGGTCCTGTACCCATTCAGCCCGCTGGATCCGCCGCTGCGGGAAATAGATCTCAGCCGGCAATTAACGAGGGAGCTGGTTCAGGACGGGGAAACGCTGTTGCGGGCCGGAGCCGGCCGTGAGGGCAACCCGCTGGATGACGACCAGTCGACTCAGCGCGACGAAACCGCGGTGGGATTTCTGCTCGCCCGCCACGGCCTCACCGATCGCGTCACTCTGCAGGGGATCATGCAGCGCGGGGAAGATGAAAGGGTCACGGCGGTCGCCGGCCTGAGGGCAAGCCTGAGCCGGAACTGGGCCACGGCGCTGGATATCGGCGATAAAGAGGGCGCTCGTTCGGCTTTCGCCGAGGTGGTAGGCTACGACCTCGACTGGGACTTGCGCATGCAATATCGCTACGAGGCAGCCGGCTATCGACCGGTCTCCTTCGGTGAGCAGAGTCTGCAGGACGCCACACTGCGCGCATTCTACTCCGTTACGCCCACTCTGAGGCTGGGACTGCTCGGTCGTGATTTCCGGAATCGGATGGGGGGTCGAACTGTGTATCTGAAACCGGGGGCCTACTGGGATGTCACAGACGATCTTTTTTTAAGTGCCGTGCCGAATTTAAACGGCGACTATCGGCTTCAGGCCACCTACCAGAACGAGTATCAAAATCGCTTCACCTTTCTGTCCTTCAACGATGTGTATTCGCTGGTGCACGACTATAACCCCAGTTTTGGGATTAACCTGCAGTCAGGGTATGAATATCTGGATGAGCGTTCCACAGGGCGAGTATTCAGTCAATTGAACTGGCAGTTGGGTAACTCGGTGTACAATTATCTTCAGGTCGGTGCAAGCTGGGACGGCAACGAAGCCGGTGCGCGAGTCTCATGGCGCCGGCGCTGGCGCCCTGGCATCCAAACCGAGCTGGCCTGGGATCAGGGGTATCGGACCCTGATGGATGAGTTCGAACCGGGGAACCGCTTTCTGTTTACCCTGCGCGTGGACTTCGCGGCCGTGGGCCGGCGCCTGCGCCCGGCGGACAACCAGCGCCTGAACTTCACCCGCGGCGGAGTGTCCGGACGCATCGTTACACCCGATGGCCAGCGCTTACCAGTGGACAACGTCGGCCTGCGGGTTGATGGCCGCAGCCTGCCACAGCAGCAGTTGGGGGGCGAGTTTTATCTTGGCAACCTTTCTCCTGGCACCTACAACATTGAACTCGATGAAGCCAATCTGCCTATTGAGTATTCCCCGCAGCAGAGGCAGCTGCGGATCGAGGTGGCACCCGCCTCCGTCACCTCATTCGACTTTCTGGTCAGCGCCAGCTTCGGCATCAGCGGCCAGGCGCGTGACGCCAGCGGCACGGCACTGGTGGCGCAGCGAAGTGTCGCGCTTGATGAAAACGGCAACAGCGTCGCCTCGGCGTTCACCGATCAGTTCGGCTATTACCGCCTGGACGCACTTCCTCCCGGGGACTACCGGCTGCAGATAGTCTCACCGCAAGGTGCGCCTCTCGCCGAGCGAGAAGTCTCTATAGTGGATGATCACCTGTTCGAGCGCGACCTCGAGCTTCCCTGACGCTGCGTCACCGCGTGAGACGATAAACACAGGCTTGCGCATACCTTTCGTGACCCTCAATTGAACTGACTCTTGGCCTGACTCTTGACCTGACTTTTCCCACGACAATAGCTAATTGCCCTGAAGGCAATATTCAGGCTTCGTGAGTCTTCAAAAAAGTTGAAATAGGTAGAATTGAACGGGAAGGAGGAGGAAATAGAGAAATAGAGTTATTATTGATAAGGAAACTGCAGTCTCTCTAAGATCCCCAGGGAGCGTGATATGAAATCAGTACCTTGCTGCGCTACTTGTGCCTCACAACGCATTACTTATCGCGATACATTGAAAAGGGCCGACAGCAACGCTGCCGGCCCTTAAGGCGTGAAGTAGTGAAGACTCGGTTTGAAGAGTCAGGGATGCCTCAGATAGGGCTGTCTATGATGAAAAGCTGCGACTCGCCATTGTTATCGTCCACCCCGTCGTTGTCGTTATTGAACAAAAGTTTACCATCTACTGTTAGCGCCATACCTTCAATCTTCTCCAGAATGAGGCCGCCGCGCGAGAGGATATCAGGAATTAGGTCGCGGACGAACATTTTCTCCACAACCGGGAAACTGGGCGTGTTGCCGACTGCCAATTCGCCGGTAGGCGTCAGGCTATCGACTGAGAAGCGGTAGATGCGCTTGATCCTGCCGTCGGTAGCACCCTGATTGTCACGCTCTACCACGGCGAACTCACTGGGAGAGATGGCCGTGATATCCGACAGTCCCACCCAGCCACCTGCCGGTGACTCAACAGCGTCGAGTGGGTAGTAGTAGAACGTCCATTCCGAACTGGCGGTATCATAGCGGCCAATTCGAACCTGGCCGTCGGGATCGTCGGCCCACTCGCGCTGAAAGGCAACGTAGAGGATTTCGCTACCGGACTCACCGGTAGCGGCAATGCCCTCAAAGCCAAAGCGGACCTGGCGGCCGTTGGTATCGCCGAGCAACGTCACCACGTCGTCGATTTCACCCGCTGCCGACACATGCAGGACGAGATTCAGCGAAGTAACCGGGCGCTCAGGATCGCCTATGGTGCCGGCACCCTCCGAAGCCAGCCAGAAGCCGCCGTCGGCGCTGGTTGAAATCCCTTCCAGATCCAGATTGACGGTGTTATCCATGTTAACCAGGTCAGGCTCTACCGCAGCCAGGAGACCACTGGAATCCAGTAGGACGGTCTCCTGAGCAATCCGGGCCGGGTGATCACTGATGTCCAGGGTGAAAAGTCGGCTCTGCTGATAAAAACTGTCGGGTATTGTGTAAGCCAGTTCCGGATAGATTCGATCCGCGGCCAGACCAGACAGGGCGCCCCAGGGAATAGGCGTGCCGTCGAGGCGGTTCACCGACTGGATACCCGGATAAACCGGCTCTCCGCTTTGCAGTTGGTAAATGGTTACTGTGCCGCGGAACTTGTCGTCGCGGGCATCCTCTTCTGTCGCGACGACAAACAGATTCCGTTCCGGAATCACCTTGCTGCCCTCGGGCCCCAGGCTGCCGGCGGGCAGTATTTGGAAATCCAGATTTTCCAGGTTGTAGACAAAGATGATGCTGGAGCGCTCGGAGTTGACGAACAAGTATTGTTCACCATTGAAGACTCCATACTCAATGTTCTCAGGCTCATTGCCCTTGTTGCCCGAGCGGGCATCGGGATAGTGACCTACCCGCACCGCCGCGTGGTCGAGGCTGTTGCCGGAGTCATAGATCACATTGCCGTCGGTATCGAAGACGCTGAAGCCGCGACTGCCGCCATCCATATCGCCCTCATTGGCAGTGGCGATCATGGTGTTGCCTATCCAGGTGATGCCATCGGGCTCGCGTGGGACGTCGAGAAGAGTCTCCGTGAGGCTGATGAGGGCCGGGTCTTCTTCGGTGGCATCCACCTGGGTCAGGTTGACGGTCCCGGCTGACCAATCGGCGACGATGTTTCCGCTAGGAAGGTCAACCTGAATCAAGTAATTGTTTTCTTGCAGCGAGATCACCACCCGATTGTCGGCGTTGATGTCCACAAACTCAGGCTCCGGGTCTTCGGGAAACAAATCCGGGATGCCGTCCAATCCAATCGTGCGCATACCCCAATCGGCCGGGCCGCCGGTGAGATCGATGATGACCAGAAATCCACTGGGTAGCTGTGGTGGGCGTCCGTCGCCTAAATCCTCGTCGCGCTCATTCTCGATTGCGATCGCGGCATACTGTCCATCCGGGCTGATTGCCACTGCGTCCGGTTGGCCGCCCAGGTCCATGCTGCGGACTATGCTTTGACTGGCGATGTCCACAATCTGAAGCTCGCCGCTGGGTGCGGTTAAGCTCGGGGAGGTATTGATCGCTGCCAGGGCGTAGTCCCCTGCCACGCCTACCGAGGTGGGCTCGCCAGCAAGATCGACGGTGCCCAGTGGCTGCGGATCGCCGGGATTGCTGATATCGATAAAACCGAGAGCCTCCAGCTGGCTGTCAGTATAGATCACCGTCATGCCATCCTCGCTGACATCCAGAATCTCGGCCACGGTTTCATTGTTGATGTCGGTGTTGAGATATACCGGGAAGGTCGCGATCCGGTTGAAACCATACCCGCCCAGACCCTGGATGCGCTCGGCAACCGTCACCGTAAAACTGGTCGGCTCCGAACCCACGTTTTCATTCATCTCAAGGACAAAGTAGTCGCGGCCGTCCGTCGCACCTGGTACCGACAAAACGCCGGTATCCTGATTCCAGACCGCCTTGTTGCCGCCCTGCTTGACCACCTCTTGGCTTGCTGTCACCTGCAGTTGTAGCGGAAAGACGGCGCTTGTTAACGCCATCCTGAGGCTCACCGTTTCGGTGACTATGCCGCCCTCAACGACGTCCACGGCATCGAGCACAAGCTCCTGAGTGGACTCATCAAAGCTGCCCGGCGACGCCCAGCCACTCGCCATGGCAAGGCTGACAAGCGTGACTAGCACTCTTGCTAAAAAAATCATTTTGAACTCTCTTGGCATGGTCTGGTTTCCCTTGTTCCCGTGAGTTTATTGTTGTCATCAACCAGAAATGATAGTCAGCGAATGTGAAACTTTTGTGAAAAAACAACGATGGAAAAATCGACTCAGGATTCTCGGTTCCCATCCCGAATAGATCCGAGCGATACCAGAAACGAAATTCAAGCCTGGGTTGGCGGGAAGTTCACAGGGCAAGATCAGTCTCGATCACTGACCAAGACACCTGATGATGCCTTACTACTCGTCGCGCCTGACTGTAATAGACAAGAAATGCCGATTCTGGTGAGCGCCAGTCACCTGCCGTTTGGCCATTGGTTCACACAGACAGACCCCAAGGTAACTCCCTTTCCAGGGCAGCGGCAGGGGCACCAGCACAATTTGAGTGGTTTGGTACGGAGCACGACTGGGTATTTCAATCTGCCGGGGACGGTGGGCGGAGAACACTGGGATTGCTTGAGGCTGAAAGAGTGGCTGAGCCAGGTAGCGGGTTCGATTGGGTTGCTAGAACGGCGGATGGCGGCTTGGCTGAAGATTTCGACTGAAATTCAGCTGCTTGTAGAGCTCAACCCACCTATCTGGACAACTCCCATTTTAGAAGATCGCTTAAATTCTGCCTATCCACGACCGGGGATGCGGACAGCTTGCTCAACTTCTTATGGCAAGTTGTCAGATTTATTTACAGGGGATGGGCCAAAGTGTAGGGATATGCTTACAATTTGTCCGGTAAAGAAATGATAAGTTGTTTTAAATCAGTTGCTTAAAAATTTGGCCCAGTTATTGCTTTGTCTTACGTGAGCATTAGAAAAATCCAACTCACTCAAGGTAATCCGATTTATGAAACACAAAAATATTCTTGTCCTGACGGCGCTGCTGACGTTCGGCGCAGGTGCGGCAAACGCTGTCGATATTGACTTCAAGGCCCTGGCAAATGCCGGTGGTGGTATCGGCGAGTCCGCCTGGACATCATTTGATTTGACTCCCTATGGTCTCAATGGCCTGGATGTTACGGCGGCAAGTGACAGCGGGCCCGGATTTGTTTACTTCGACAATGGCGATGCTGGTATTGGTGTCTGCAAGGATCTGCTCGCAGGTGCCGTGGCCAATGTTGCCTCAAATGGTGGCACAAATATCTGCAATCCCAGTAGTGACGACGGTATGAATTTCGGCGCTGGCGAATTGATCGCCTTTACCAACAATGGTCCGGATAACATCGTCATTGACTCCTTATTTTTTAACGCCAATCACGATTCTGAAGATATCGCCGACGCAGTTGTTTTTGTGAGTGGCGGAGCACCTCTGTATCCCCTTTCAACTGCGGCGGTTGATTCACTGTCGGGATCCGGTGATCGTCGAATTGACCTGGGTTTCGTGCTTGTAAGTGGCGCAGATCTTACAGTCGCTTTCCAGGATTTTCCTAATGCGCCGAGTGGTGGTTACATTTCGGGTCTCACCGCCAGTGTTCCGGAGCCGGCCTCCCTTACTCTTCTGGGTTTGGGCCTTCTAGGCTTTGGCTTTGGACGCATTAAAAGGCGTGCCTGACACGTAGTTTAGTGTCAGCCGGACGATGACTATAAAAGGCCCCACATGTGGGGCCTTTTTTTTGCTTCATCGCCTACTGCCAGGGAACGCCGCCTTGATTTTCTCGAAGAAGTAGTCGGTATCGCATGCTAGCAGGCCATTCGCGCTGTGGCCTTGATGCGGTTGTTAACTCCCGCAAGAAAAGTGCGGCTACACCGCCCCTTGAGCCGGCGTTCTATGATAGATAGAAGGACATCGTCTGCGTTTCTGGGCCCATTGCCCTGAGATCGATTAAAGGATCTCACGATGAATTTCTCTCAGAAAAATGAAGAGGCCAGCGCTCTTCCGGGCTTAACATTCAATATCGTGTCATCTATAAGATCGAGAGAGGCACGGCGCTCGTCCAGGCAGAAAATCTTACTCTGCACTATTATCGGAAAAAATGATCTGAACGATTTTAGTGTCGCTTGCCCCCTCTTGCCCCTGCGCTTACAGGCCCAGCAGAGGCTTCTCTGCATTAATCAAAGTTTCCTTAGTTTCCTTAAAGTCACTTCCGCTGCAGATTTTTTGAAAAGCTACGCGCTTTTTTGAAAGCTTGGATTTGAATTCTTCGGATTCAAAAGCTTCAAGTAGATCCTTTTCATCTTTTTGAGCTTCACTCTATTCATTTTGAATCTCCGAGATTTAGCTTCGTAGCCTTTCCATCATGGTTTTGAGAAAGATTTCTCCGCCGTTGAAAAGTAGCGCGACCTCGGGTTTTTGTCAGCGGCCGCTAACTGCTTATTTGCCCTTTGGCACGCTATACTGCCGCGCCTGCCAAAAACTGGATTTCCGTGAATAAAATTTTCCGCTCGTTGTCGGCACCGAATTATCGTTTCTGGGCCATGGGTGCCCTGGTTTCCAATGTCGGTACCTGGATGCAGCGCACGGCTCAAGATTGGCTGGTGTACACCGAATTGTCCGCCAACAACGCCACCGCCCTGGGAGTAGTGCTGGCGTTGCAGTTCGGCCCGCAGTTTCTGTTATTGCCTCTGACTGGCTACGCCGCCGACCACCTGCCCCTGCGCCGCTTGGTGTTTGTGACTCAGGCCATCATGGGCCTGCTGGCGCTGATTTTGGGCGTGCTGGTAGTCACCGGGGCGGTGCAGCTCTGGCATGTGTATGTGCTGGCCTTCCTGTTGGGCTGCACCACCGCCTTCGACATGCCGGCCCGCCAGACTTTCGTGTCCGAGCTGGTTTCGGAGCAGCATCTGACCAATGCGGTGGCGCTCAATTCCACTTCATTTCAAACCGCGCGCCTCATTGGCCCGGCGGTGGCCGGTCTGCTGATCGCCCTGGTGGGAACCGGTTGGGTATTCCTGATCAACGGGCTCTCATTCGCTGCCCTGATGGTAGCCATGCTGCTGATGCACACGGAGCAACTGCGGCACCGCGACCTGGCAACGACCCCGCCAGGAGGTATGGTGCAGGGGTTTCGCTATGTATTTGCCAATCGGCAGATTCTGGCTGCCATGCTGATGTTCATGCTGATCGGGACTTTCGCGCTTAATTTTCCGCTCTATCTGTCGGCCATGGGGGTGCGGGAATTCGGCATCGACGCCAGTCGCTTTGGTCTGATGAACTCCTTCATTGCCGTCGGGTCTGTTCTGGGCGGCCTGATGGCGGCCAACCGCGAACGACCGAACCTGCATCACCTGCTGGCTGGGGCGACACTGCTGGGATTCGCTCTGGGCCTGGCGGCGCTGATGCCGGAGTTTATCTCATTCAGTCTTGTGCTGGTGCTAGTGGGGGTGTCCGCGCAGACTTTCATGACCGGGACCAGTACGGCGGTTCAGATCTGGACCATCCCGGAGATGCGTGGCCGGGTCATCTCTATCGTGTTTGCCCTGTCAGTGGGCGGTACGCCACTGGGCGCCCTAACCGTGGGTTGGGTGGCCGACAATTTCGGTCCACGCTGGGCCTTGGGGGTCGGGTCGCTGTCGGCTTTTGTGGCGGCCGCCATTGGATTTGCATTCGTGCGGGGAGCAAGGGGGAGGGGACACTA
>JGI12109J20283_10371769_pt1 | contig 17668 bp, 15 predicted proteins | sample ElkSlonscriptome_12_FD_20283 | JGI IMG/M metagenome (IMG submission 20283)
ACGGCGGCCAGGGTGGCGCCATCTACGTGGACGAGGCCACGCTGACCCTACGCCGTACCCGACTCACCGGCCACAGCGCCCGGGGCGGCGACGGCGGGCGCGGCGGCAACGGTGGACGCGGTGGCGATGGCGAGCGGGCCGGCAACGGCGGGCGCGGCGGCGACGGCGGCCGGGGTGGACGCGGCGGTGGCGGTGGGGCGATCTTCATCCGGTCTGGAGAGGTGACCATCGTCGATAGTGTGCTCGCCGGCAATGCCGTCAGCGGCGGCAGCGGCGGCGATGGCGGCAGCGGGGGCCACGGTGGCAACTCCCTGTTGGCCTCTCCTCAAACCGAGGACGATCAGCAACCGTACGGCCATGGTAACGGCGGTGGCTTTCCGGGTTCGGGTGGTGGCGGCGGATCTGGCAGCACCATCCACAATGCCGGGGGGCAATTAATTCTGGTCAGATCCGTCGTCTCCGACGGTGACGCGCGTGCCGGCGCTGGGGCCGACAATACCCCGACACTGAACGGGCAGGACGGAGAGCACGCTTATCCATCCGGTTCCTCCACGGGTGAACGCGTGATCCGATTCGTGGCGCCGGCACCCGCTGGCGGTGGTGGCGCCATTATCAATCAGGGCGAACTGGCGATCACGGACAGTGTGTTCCGGGACAACCGCAGTGACGGTGGCACGGGTCACCCTGGTTTCATCTCCAGACGCATTGGCGATGGGAGTGATGGCGTGTGGGGTCAGAAAGGTGGCGTGGGCGGTACGGGTGCCATTTTGAACGATAATGGCAGGCTGACCATTACCGGCTCCACGATTACCGGCAATAGCGCCAATGGTGGCACGGGTGGAGAGCCCTCTGGCGATGGGGGTCGAGGCGGTCATGGCGCCATCGGCTATCCGATGGATTGCCTGATGTTCTGCTCTCCCCGTCCCGGTCATCTGATCCGGACCATCAATACCACGTTCTCGGCCAATACCGCCAACGGCGGCAACGGCGCCACCTCCGGTAGCGGCGGCACCGGCGGTGTGGCCGTCCTGGCGGGGCATCTCCCCGGGATCACGGTCCTTCATACCTCCCTGGTGGGAAACACCGCCTCCGGTGGCCAAGGTGGCGCGGGAGATGGCGAGACCGGCTTCATTCTGTCCAACGAATTCATCACCACCATCTCGGTGGCCAACAGCCTCTTTACCGGCAACGCCGGGGAGCTCTGCAATTCGAGTGTGGTCATGGCAGGCCCGAACCTCGCCGACACCGCCGACTGCCCCGGCATCCCCACCGGCCTCACCGGCGTCGATCCGGTGCTCGCCGACAACGGCGGACTCACCCCCACCCACGCCCTCCTCCCCGACAGCAACGCCCGTGACGCGGCCGATCCCGACCTCTGTCTGGAGGCAGGTGGCGTGGACCAGCGCGGCTGGTCACGGGATCCAGCGGTGACCGGGGAATGCGATATCGGTGCCTTCGAGTATTTTCCGGCGTTGCTGTTCGACGACGGCTTCGAGTAACCGCCCGGGCTGGAAAACCGCTGATTTCCGTCTACAACTTGTGAGGCGAGCGCCCGCGACGACCCCGGGCGCATCCCCGCAGTATCCAGACCACCGAGATCGGGAGAATCCCCATGGCTTACCGTCCATCCCTGCCCGCCCTGCTGGCGGGTCTTGCCCTGAGCGTGGGCCTGTCCACCGCCCAGGCCCAGGAGCCCATCAAGATCGGCATGTTGCTGACCCTGTCCGGTCCCCCGGCGGTGCTGGGCGAGCATATCCGCGATGCCTTCATGCTGGCGGTGAAGGAGCGCGACGGGCAACTGGGCGGGGTGCCGGTGGAGGTCTCGGTGGTGGACGATGAATTGAAGCCGGATTCAGCCGTCACCAAGGCCCAGGCGCTGGTGGAGCGCGATCAGGTGGATTTCGTGGTGGGGACGGTGTTCTCCAACGTGATGATGGCGGTGTTCAAGCCCATCACCGAATCCGAGACCTTTTTGATCAGCCCCAACGCCGGCCCCTCGCCGCTGGCGGGGCGGGCCTGTAGCCCGTTCTACTTCAACGTGGCCTGGCAGAACGACGCCAACCACGAGGTGATGGGCCAGTACGCCACCAATGAGGGCTATGAGCGGGTGATCCTGCTGGCCCCCAACTACCAGGCCGGCCGCGACTCCATGGCCGGCTTCAAGCGCTACTACCAGGGCGAGGTGCTGGATGAGATCTACACGCAACTGGGGCAACTGGATTTCTCGGCGGAGCTGGCCCGCATCGCCGCCGCCAAACCCGATGCGCTGTTCACCTTCATGCCCGGCGGCATGGGAGTGAACCTGGTGAAGCAGTACGAACAGGCGGGACTGGCCGGGACCACGCCGTTTCTGTCGGCCTTCACCGTGGACGAGACCACCCTGCCCGCCACCCAGGCGGCGGCGCTCGGCATGAACGCCGGCTCCCAGTGGGCGCCGAACCTGAACAATCCCCAGAACCAGGCCTTCGTGGAAGCCTTCGAGGCCGAGTACGGCTACGCGCCCTCGCTGTATGCCAGCCAGGGCTATGACACGGCGCTGTTACTGGATTCGGCCATTCGCACGGTGGAGGGTAACGTGCGGGCCAAGGGACCGCTGCGCGAGGCCCTGCGGGCCGCCGATTTCGACTCGGTGCGGGGGGATTTCCGGTTCAATACCAATCACTTTCCCGTCCAGGATTACTACCTGGTGGAGGCGGTGCAGGACGAGGACGGCGATTTCGTGACACGCATGGTGGCACGGGTGTTCGAGGATCATGCGGATGCCTATGTGGACGAGTGTGGGATGTGATCGATGTCGTAAATCCCCCCCAACCCTCCTTTGAGAAGATGCTGTTGGCGAATGCATTTACCTTCTTCCTCCCCCCTTGTTCCCCCCCCTTTGTAAAAGGGGGGTCGGGGGGGATTTCGGACGTCGGCACTCCGGCCCGGAAGAAAATCCCCCCTAACCCCCCTTTGAAAAAGGGGGGAACAAGCGCGGACTGCACCGTTTCCGCAATTCGCCGACAGTCTCTTGAGAAGCGAGGGAGTGAAGAAGGCGGTATCGGGGAAATTCCATGACCCTGGCCCTCCTCGCCGTGCAGACCCTGAACGGTCTGCAGCTGGGCGTGTTGCTGTTTCTCATCGCCGCCGGCCTGACCCTGGTGTTCGGGGTGATGGATTTCATCAACCTGGCCCACGGGGTGCAGTACATGCTGGGGGCCTACTTCGCGGTGACCTTCGTGGGGCTCACCGGGAGTTTCTTCGCAGGGCTCGCTCTGGCCCTGCTGGCGGCGCTGCTGGCGGGTTTGCTGCTGGAGTTCCTGGTGTTTCGCCACCTCTACCGGCGCGATCACCTGGACCAGGTGCTGGCCACCTTCGGGGTGATCCTGTTCCTGAACGAACTGGTGAAGGTGGTGTGGGGGGCGGCGCCGCTGCACTACCCCATCCCGGAGATGCTGTCCGGCTCCATCGTGCTGATGGACGGGCTGCTGTATCCGGTGTACCGGCTGGCCATCATCGGCGCGGGGCTGGGGGTGGCGTTGCTGCTGTACGTGCTGGTGCAGAAGACCCGGACGGGAATGCGGATCCGCGCCGGTGCCACCCATCCGGAGGTGATCGGGGCGCTGGGGGTGAATATTCGCCGGCTGTTCATGCTGGTGTTCGGGTTTGGCACCATGCTCGCCGGGTTCGCCGGCATCATGGCCGGACCAATTCTCTCCGTGGAGCCGGGGATGGGCGATCAACTGCTGATCCTGGCCTTCGTGGTGATCGTCATCGGCGGCATCGGCTCCATCCGCGGGGCATTTCTGGGGGCGTTGATCGTGGGGCTCATCGACACCCTGGGGCGCTCGTTTGCCACCGATATCCTCAGGCTGTTCCTGACACCCTCGGCGGCCAACGATATCGGCCCGGCGCTGGCCTCCATGCTGATCTACGTGCTGATGGCGGGGATTTTATTTTTCCGTCCCGCCGGGCTGTTCCCGGCGCCGGGGCGTTGACGGTGGGGGTTCTGGCGCGGGGCGGCTGGCTGCCCCTGGTGTTGTTTCTGGGATTCGCGCTGGTGCCGTGGCTGGCGGGCGATGGCTTCATGGTGTCGCTGGTGGGGCGGGTGATGATCTTCGCGCTGGTGGCGCTGAGTCTGGATCTGATCCTCGGCGTGGGGGGGCTGGCCTCGCTGGGCCACGCCGCCTTCATCGGTATCGGCGCCTACGCGGTGGGCATCGGCACCGCCCACGATGTCTACGAGGGGCTGGTGACCATCCCGCTGGGGTTGCTGGCGGCGGGCCTGTTCGCGCTGGTCACCGGCGCCATCAGCCTGCGCACCCGGGGGGTGTATTTCATCATGATCACCCTGGCCTTCGGGCAGATGGCGTTCTTCACCGCCACCTCCCTGTCGGTCTACGGCGGCGACGACGGGCTGACCCTGTGGGGGCGCACGGAACTGGCCGGGCAGCGCTGGCTGGAGGACGATATCACCCTGTACTACACGATCCTCGGCTGCCTGCTGGGGAGCTTTCTGCTGCTGCGGGCGGTGGTGCGCTCGCGCTTCGGGCGGGTGCTCCAGGCCACCCGGCAGAACCCGGCGCGGGTGGCGGCGCTGGGACTGGAGCCGTTCCGCTACCGGCTGACGGCCTATGTGATCGCCGGCATGCTGGCCTCACTGGGCGGAATGCTGCTGGCCAATCATACCGAGTTCGTGAGTCCCGCCTACATGACCTGGCAGCGCTCCGGGGAACTCATCGTGATGGTGGTGCTGGGCGGCATGGGGACCCTGAGTGGGGCGATTCTCGGGGCGGTGAGTTTTATGCTGCTGGAGGAGTATCTGGCGGAGATCACCCAGCACTGGCGGCTGATCTTCGGGCCGCTGTTGATTCTGGTGGTGCTGTACGCCCGGGGGGGCCTGGCGCGTTTTCTGGGCGCCGGGGGCGATGCATGAGCGCACCGCTGCTGGAACTCGAACGTATCGCCAAACACTTTGGCGGACTGGTGGTGAGCGACGCTATCTCGCTCACCGTGACGCCTGGCGAGATCCATGCCCTGATCGGCCCCAACGGCGCCGGCAAGACCACTTTGATTGCTCAGGTCGACGGCAGCCTGCAACCCGATAGCGGCAGGATTTTCCTGGGCGGCGAGGACATCACCGCGCTCACGCCCGCCCAGCGGGTGCGCCGGGGGCTGGCTCGTACCTTCCAGATCACCTGCATCCTGCCCGCCTTCACGGCACTGGAGAACGTGGCGTTGGCGGTGCAGGCGCGCTCCGGGAGCAGTTTCCGGTTCTTCCGGGCAGTGCGCCGGGAACGGGCGCTGAACGACGCGGCCCGCGAGACACTATCCCGGGTGGGCCTGGCGGCCCGGGCGGCGCAACCGGCCGGCAGCCTCAGCCACGGCGAGAAGCGCCGGCTGGAACTGGCCATGGCGCTGGCCACCCGACCGCGCCTGCTGCTGCTGGACGAGCCCATGGCCGGCACCGGGCCGGAGGAGACCGATCAGGTGATCGAGACCCTGGCGGCGCTACGAGGCGAGGTGGGACTGCTGCTGGTGGAGCACGACATGACCGCGGTATTCGCGCTGGCCGATCGTATCTCGGTATTGGTGGAAGGACGCCTCAGCGCCTCGGGCACACCGGATCAGGTGCGGGCGGACCCGGCGGTGCAGGCGGCCTATCTGGGACAGGAGGCGGTGGATGCTCACGGTGGATAACCTCTCGGCGGGCTACGGCGATACCCGGGTACTCTTTGATCTCTCGTTCCGGGTGAACGATGGCGAGATGGTGACGCTGCTGGGGCGCAACGGCATGGGCAAGACCACCACCCTGCGGGCGATCATGGGCCTGTTGCCGGCGAGCGGCGGCACCGTGCGGTTCGCCGATACCACCCTCACCGGCGCGCCTCCTTACCAGATCGGTCAACTGGGACTGGGGCTGGTGCCGGAGGGGCGCCAGGTGTTTCCCACCCTGAGTGTCGCCGAGAACCTCGTCGCCACCGCCCGGCCCCGTCCCGGCGGCTGGGATCTGGCGCGGGTCTATGAGCTCTTCCCGCGCCTGCGCGAACGGCGCCGCCACCACGGCAACCAGCTCTCCGGCGGCGAGCAGCAGATGCTCGCCATCGGCCGGGCGCTGATGATCAACCCGCGACTGCTGATCCTGGACGAGGCCACCGAGGGGCTCGCGCCGCTGATCCGCGAGGAGATCTGGCAATGCCTGGCGAATCTGCGCCAGGAACGGTTGTCGATCTTAATCGTGGACAAGAACGTCGAGCGCCTCACCCGGCTGGCGGATCGTCACGTGGTGATCGAGAAGGGCAGCGTGGTGTGGGAGGGCAGCAGCGCCGAGCTGGCCCGCGCCGATGGGGTCAAGCAGCGTTACCTCGGCATCTGAACACCAGGAGCCCTCGTGGAAAAGCGTCTGTTGCTGCTGTTTATCCTGTTGTCGTCTGCCCCTGGCGCGTCTGCCATCCCCATCGACTGCGACCGGATCCTGTCCTGGGTGGAGCGCTCGGTGTGCGTGGACCCGGTGCTGCGGGATCTGGACCGGCAACTGGCGAAGATCCTGGCCGATCTCAGAAGCCGCATGGAAGGCAACAGCCTGCAACGGCTGGACGCCGGCCAGAGCCAGTGGGAACGCCGCCGCCGGGACTGCCGCCAGGCCAACGTGGCGGGCCAGTGCCTGGCGCAAATCTACCGCAGCCGCATCCAGCGCCTGGACCTGCAACTGGGCGAGGCCAGCGGGCAGGGCGCCGGCGCCGGCACCAATCTGCTGCCCGGCGGCACGTTGGAACCCGAGAACTGGCACCGGCTGCTGTATTATTTCCTGCCCGCCATCAACGCCTGTCTGGTGGCCACGCCCTCGCCGCCGGCCTCGGCGGTGGTGGTGTGGTATCCGGGTGCCGGGCGAGTGGGGGTGCGCACCCTCAGCCGCCAGCGGCGCCGCTACGACTGCGTGGCGCGGGAGGACGGGCGCGGGGTGCTGCTGTTCGAGCCGGTGCCGCGCACCCAGTATCGGCGCGGCGAGGGCGTGGCCATTTTCACCCCCTCGCCCCACCAGCCGCCCCCCGGTGCCTGCATGGACCATCGACAGGTGAGTGATCAGCAGGGCTTGCTCCTGGGCTGGTTATCCCTGGACAATTGCTGATCGGTATTTCCACCACCCCAGGAGGTGGCCATGAAAAAACTCCATCGCCCCGATCTCTACGGCTATTCCCAGTTCAACGAGGAGCGCAACATCGACTTCCACAGCGTGCTGTGGGTGCGCCCGGCGGGCAATATCCTCATCGACCCCCTGCCCCTGTCGGCCCACGACGTGGCCCATCTGGATGCGCTGGGGGGCGTCAAAACCATCGTCATCACCACCTCCGATCATGTGCGGGACGCCCACGACATCGCCGCCCATTATCACGCCGAGATCCATGGCCCCGACGGCGAGCGGGAGACCTTCCCGGTGTTCTGTCAGCGCTGGCTGGAGGACAACGACGAGGTGGTGCCGGGGCTGCGGGTATTCGCCATGCGGGGTTCCAAAACGCCGGGTGAACTGGCGCTGCTCCTGGAAGAGAATACCCTCATCACCGGCGACCTGATCCGCGCCCACGAGGGCGGACGACTGTGCCTGCTGCCGGACGCCAAACTGAAGGACAGGAACGCGGCGGTGGCCTCGATAAAGCGCCTGGCGGGGCTCGCCCATATCCAGGCGGTGCTGGTGGGCGACGGCTGGCCGGTGTTCCGCGACGGCGGTAAAGTGTTACGGGAACTGGCCGACAGCTTATCTTGATTATTAACGGGTCATCCCAGCAGCAATCATTTCACCCCTTTTTTTAACAGCCCGGGGGAACCCTCGCATGCATTTTCCACAGCGTTTTACTCGATATCTGACCGGCCTGCTGTGTCTGGCCGCGCTGCCCGTCCTCGCCCAGGAGATCGTCCTGGAGCAGGGCGAGGACGAGGTCCGCAAGCGCCGAATCGCCCTGCCCTTCGTGTTCAACACCGAGACCCTGGGCACCGGTTACGGGGTGTTCGGCGCCATGCGCGGCTACTTCCAGCCCCAGCAGAGCACCTTCGGCGCGGTGTTCGGCAGTTCCAAGGAGGCGGTGGGTGGCACGCTGGCGGGACGCGACTACCGGATACCCTACACCCAACGGCTGTTCGTCAGTCCCCGGATCAATCTGAGCCACCTGCCGGAGATTCGCGCCTACACCGGCGACAATCCCGGTTTCGAGGACGAGTTCGCCGGCAGTAACGACTCCAGCGAGGATAATTTCCAGGAAGAGGAGGGTTCCACCACCTCGGTGGCGTTGCAGTTCCGCTACCACCTGCCGCTGGGCGTGGGCCGCGACAATCCCCTGCCCACCTACGTGGTGGCCGACGGTATCCGGGTGGACGGCCCGCCCGAGGGCGCCTGGAACCCCATCGCCAGCGGGCGCACCCACCTGCTGATCGAGCCCTTCTACCGCCGTCAGAACTTCGAGCTGGACGCGGGCGACCAGGAGGTGGCGACCAACGGTATCCGCGTGGGCATCGAGTACGACAACCGGGACTTTCCCCGCAACCCCACCCGGGGTAGCCGCCAGCGATTCCAGGTCACCCGGGATTTCGGGCTGTTCGACAGCAGTAACTCCTACACCTTCCTGGAAGCCGAGACCAGTTTCTACTATCCCCTGGGCGCGGGCTGGGGTGCCAACCAGCGGGTGCTGGCCTTCAACGCCTGGACCGCCTACAGCCCCACCTGGGACGAGCAGACCGAGGACGGCGAGGTGCGCATCCGCAACCGCCCGCCCTACTTCACCGGCGCGCAACTGGGCGGGGTGGAACGGCTGCGGGGCTACGCCACCAACCGCTTCAGCGACCAGGCAGCCATCTACTATGGTATCGAGTATCGCCACATGCTGCGCTGGAATCCGGTGAAGCGCTACGACTGGCTGAGCTTCATTCCCCTGGACCAGCTCCAGCTGGTGGGTTTCGGCGAACTGGGCCGGGTGGCCAGCGACTGGAGCCTCGGGGAATTGCACAGCGACATGAAGGGCAGCGGAGGTATCGGCCTGCGGGCCATGCTGAACAAGAGCATCGTACGGCTGGACGCGGCCTACTCCGAGGAGAGTTTCCAGATCTGGGGGATGGCCAGCCATTCGTTCTGAGCCGCCCCCGGCCATCACACACCCTTGGCCTCCAGCCACTGCCGGATCAACTGGCGGTGGCGCTCGCCCCCGTAGCTCGGGAAATGACCACCGTGTACCACCCGCACCGGGATCTCGTAGAGGCGCTTCATGGAGGCGATGTAGTCGTCCGGGTCCGAGTGGTAGGTATCCTCGATGAGCGGCCCGTCGTAGACGATATCCCCGGAAAATAAAATTCCCGTGGCCGCCTCCCAGAGGGCGATGCCCCCCGGCGAGTGCCCGGGGGTGTGCATCACCTCCAGCACCCGGTCACCCAGATCCATCACGTCGCCGTCCTCCAGCAGTCGCGTGGCCGGCGCGGCGCGCACTGCGTACGCGGTGGAGGTATAGGGCGCGGGCGGCAGCCGGGTGAAGATCTCGTCGCTCACATAGGGATCGGCCAGGGTCGCCGTCCGGGTGGGATGGGCCAGCAGCGCCGCCTCGGCGCGGTGTACCCAGCGCTCCTCGAACTCGTGATGGGCGCCGATATGGTCGAAGTGGGTGTGACTGGCCACCGCCACCACCGGCTTCTCGGTGAGGAGTGGAATCTGGCTTCGCAGGCTCACCACGCCCATGCCGCTGTCCACCAGAAGATCCCGCTCGCGGCCGCGCACGTGCCAGATGTTGCAGCGGTAGAACGCCAGGATATGGGGTTCATCGATGTGGGTAACACCGTCGCCCACGGCGCGGGTGCGGTACCAGGTGTCGGGGGTGGCGATTTCCATGAAGTCGGGCTCCGGTCGTATGGACCCTATCGAGTCTGGACTTGCGACCCGGCGCGTGCAACGCCACGGGTCCACCCCCAGGCCCGCAGCCGGTCGTGGATCACCCGAGCCGCCCGCAGATGACCCGCCGGATTCCAGTGCCCGTCGTTGTCGAAATGCAGGCTCAGGGGCTTGCCGGACGCCTCGAAGGCGGCTCGCAGATCGATCACCCGGATACCGTGTTTTTCCAGCGCCGCCTTGAAGCGCCGATGCACGGTGGCATGGGCTTCCCGTTCGGGGCCGGCCCAGAGCCCGCGGGAAGGAATCAGCACCACGGCGGCGACCTCCAGGGACTGCGCCTCCAGCAACATGCTCAGCCGGGCAGCGCTACTCTGCACCGCGGCCTCCCGCGCCGGACCGGGCATACCCGCCAGGTTGGGCCGCAACAAACCCAGCCGGATGGCCAGGTCGCGCAACGGTGGCGTACGGTGAATGGCGGTGGTGGCGAGATTATAGAGCGCGGAAGACCGGGTGAAACGGGCTTTCAATGCACCGAGCCGCCAGCGCGGTGCCGCCAACACCGGCAGCACCGCGGGTTGTTCCCGGTGGTAATCCAGCAGATCGTTTTCCATGCAGATCGCCACCAGCAGGCGTTGCGGCGCCGCGCCCCGCGCCCGGGCATGATTCAGCAGGCGGGCATAGCCATCAATGTCGGTGGGAATACCGAGGTTGTAGACCGGCTCAGCCAGGAAATCCTGTAGCAGATTGCTGAAACGCTCCTCCTCGCGCACTCCGTGGCCGAAGGTGAACGAGTCCCCCACCACGAACCAGTCGTGCGGACCTGCCCGGACCAGATCCTTGCCATCGCGCAGACCGTGGCGATTGATACGGATGGGCACATCGTAATCGCCCGTGTTTTTCCACTGTCGACCGACAAAGCCCGGAGAAGCCAACGGTACACCATCCGCGGTGCGCTGAAACGCCACCGAGCCGGCGGGATGGTAGGCGGGAAATCCCACCCGCACCACCAGTTCGGCGAGCAGTACGCCCACCACCAACGAAACCGTCAGGAGAGACAGCGAGAGCAGGGTTTTCATGGGTTTTCCGGGAAGCCGCGTGCGGGACAGGCGCCACCGAGGGCCGAGGACGACAGCACCCGGGATGCAGATTTGGAAGGCATGGTCCAGAATTATGCGCAGTCATCTTCAAGAAATACTACCGTCCATGCCAGAGTCCTTCAATCAACCCCTGAGCGGCAACACCATGCCTCGCTTCGGCGGGATTGCCTCCATGATGCGCCTGCCGGTGGCGAAATCCGCCGCCGGGCTGGATGTGGCCTTCGTGGGGGTGCCGCTGGATATCGGCACCTCCAACCGTTCCGGCACCCGCTTCGGGCCACGCCAGATCCGCGCCGAGTCGGTGCTGATCCGCCCCTACAACATGGCCACCCAGGCCGCGCCCTTCGATAGCCTGCGGGTGGCGGATCTGGGCGATATCGCCACCAATCCGTATAGCCTGGAAAAGTCCGTGACGCTGATCACCGAGGGTTTCCGGGAGATCCTCCGCCGCGACTGCCGGCCCCTGACGCTGGGCGGCGATCACACCCTGACCCTGCCGGTGCTCCGCGCGGTGGCCGAGCACCATGGTCCGGTGGGTTTGATCCACGTGGACGCCCACGCCGATATCAACGATCAGATGTTCGGAGAACCCATCGCCCACGGTACGCCGTTTCGCCGGGCGCTGGAGGAAAATCTCGTCAGCCCCGCGCGGATGGTGCAGATCGGCCTGCGCGGCAGCGGCTATGCGGCGGACGATTTCGACTGGGTGCGGCAACAGGGCGGCCGGGTGGTACCCGCCGAGGACTGCTGGCATCGCTCGCTCGGCCCCCTGATGGCGGAGCTGCGGGAAAGCCTGGGCGATGGGCCGGTATACCTCAGCTACGACATCGACAGCCTGGACCCGGCCTACGCCCCCGGCACCGGTACCCCGGAGATCGGCGGCCTGACCACCATCCAGGCCCTGGAGATCATCCGCGGCTGCCGGGGCCTGGATCTGGTGGGCGCCGACCTCGTCGAGGTCTCGCCGCCCTACGATCCCAGCGGTAACACCGCGCTGGTGGCCGCCAATCTGCTGTTTGAAATGCTGTGCGTGATGCCCGGCGTGCTATACCGCACCTGAGCCCCCACCCTGGAGATCCCGCCCATGAGCGACCATCCCGAGTTCCGCGATCCCATGATGCGCCCCCGCTACACGGGGCTGGCCACCTTCATGCGCGCCCCCTACGCCGAGGACTGGGCGCAGGTGGACATCGGTCTGGTGGGGGTGCCCTTCGACGGCGGCGTCACCAACCGCCCGGGCTCGCGCCACGGTCCCCGGGAGATCCGTAATCAATCCAGCCTGATGCGGCGCATCAACCAGGCCACCGGGGTGGACCCCTATGAACGGCTGCGGGTAGCGGATATCGGTGATGCCTGGGTGCAGCATCCCTTCGAACTCACCGGCGCCCACCGGGAGATCGAGGATTTCTACCACCGGGTGATGGACGCCGACGTGGTGCCGGTCTCGGCGGGGGGCGATCACTCCATCAGCCTGCCGATCCTCAGGGCGCTGGCCCGGGACAACCCCGTGGGCATGGTGCATATCGACGCCCACTGCGACACCGGCGACGACTATCTGGGTTCGCGTTTCCACCACGGCGCACCGTTTCGCCGGGCGGTGGAGGAGGGTCTGCTGGACCCGGAGCGCACCGTACAACTGGGTATCCGTGGTGGCATCAACGACCGGGATATCTGGAAGTTCAGCCATGACTCGGGGATGCGGGTGATCTATATGCACGAGTTCTACGAGATGGGGCTGGAGACCGCCCTCGTCGAGATCCACCGGGTGGTGGGCAGCGCGCCGGTGTACGTGAGCTTCGATATCGACGCGCTGGACCCGGCGTTCGCGCCCGGCACCGGCACCCCGGAGTGCGGCGGGCTCACCACGCTGGAGGGGCAGATGCTGGTGCGGGGATTGCGCGGACTGGACATCGTCGGCGCCGATCTGGTGGAGGTATCGCCGCCGTTTGATGCATCGGGCAACACCGCGCTGGCCGGTGCGACATTGATGTACGAATTGCTCTGCGTGGTGGCGGAGGCGGTGGCGGCGCGGCGTTAGGGCGTGGCGGGTAGTACCCACCACAGCCAACCGCTCACCGTGAACAGCCCGAGCAGGGTGGACGTCAGCACCGCCGCCGAGGCCAGCGCGACGCCGGCCGAATAGCGCTGGGCCAGCACATAGACCATGGCCCCGCAGGGCATGGCGGCGTTGATCACCGCCACTTCCAGCCACAGCGGCGGCAGATCGTCCAAACGGGTCAGCAACAACCACAGCAACAGCGGATGCAGCAGCAGCTTCAGCACCACCATCACCGCCAGCGGCCGGTGATCCCGGGCGATGGGCTGTAGACTCAGGGCGGCACCCAGCCCGAATAGCGCCCCCGGCGCGGTGGCCTGACCCAGCAGCACCAGGGTTTTATCCACCACCGCCGGAATCGGCCCGTCGAGCAACCCATACACCAGCCCCGCCAGCAGCGCCATGATCACCGGGTGGGTGAACACACTGCGCGCCACCGCCTGCGCACTGGCCCGCCCCTGCCCCGCCACGCTCTCCATCAGCACGATGCCCACCACGAACACCGCGATGCCGTCCCAGGTGATGATCAGCAGCACCGGCAGCAACCCCGCCTCGCCGTACAGGCTCTGGATCAGCGGCAGGGTGATGAACACGCCATTGGCGAAGATCGCCCCGAAGCCCTGCACCACCACCTCGCCGCCGGGGCGCCGTAGCCAGATTCTGCCGAGGCCGATGGCCAGCAGAAACACCACCACCTCCACCCCGATGTAGGCGCCGAGCCCCCGGAAGTCGGAGAACCCCTCCAGCGGCGCCCGCGCCATGGCGCGGAACAGCAGCGGCGGCAGGGCGATGTAGAGCACGAAGGTGTTGAGTTCACGGATGCCGGTATCGGTGAGTAGCCCCCGCCGACCGGCGCCGAAACCGAGAAAGATCACCGCGAACAGCGGCACCACCGCCTCGACGATCACGCCCATGCTGGTGAATCTTGCTTCAGAGGTGTTCCTTCACCCAGCGCTGGATGCCGCTGGCGTCCATGGCGCCAGGCTGGCGGGCCAACTCCCGGCCGTCGCGAAACAGGATCAGGGTGGGGATGCTGCGGATGCCGTGGCGGCTGGCCACCGCGGGCGCGGCCTCGGTATTCAGCTTGGCGAGCCGCAGATGCGGCTCCAGTTGTGCGGCGGCGCGCTCGAACTGGGGCGCCATCATCCGGCAGGGACCGCACCACGGCGCCCAGAAATCCACCAGCAGCGGGGTCTGGTTACGGCTCACCATGGTGTCGAAGGTGGTCTCGTCCAGTTCCACCGGATGGCCCTGGAACAGGGCCTGTTTACAGCGCCCACAGTTGGGGGATTCCGTCATGCGGGTGGCGGGGAGGCGGTTCTGTGCCCCGCAGTGGGGGCAGACCAGGTGTAGTTTCTCGTCCATGAATACAGGATATCACCCTGCTCCCAGGGGCGGGAGAGGGGTCCCCCTGGGATCGCGGAGTTTCACTCCGCCCCGGGCGAAACCCGGCAAGAGCCGAGTGCAACCCGGCGATCCCAGGAGGGGGTAGAGGATTTACCGGTCGCCCCGCAACGCCGCCGTGGCCGCCTCATCCACCCGGTAATCCGCCGTCAGCACCACGCCGTACACCGCCCGGACGGTATCCACCGCCACGAAACCGTCCAGCACATCCGCCAGCACCCGGGCCGGCTCGCGCTGTAAGGGATTGCCGTAGCCGCCTCCAGCGGGACCGGTGACGATGAAGGTATCGCCCTTGCCCGCCGCCGTGTAAGGCATCTTGGAGGGCATGGCACGCGCCTCGCCGCCGGCCCGGCGCAGGGTAATGCTGGCAGTGGCCCCGTCCTCGCCCCCGGCGAAGCCCCAGGGTCGAAAGTGATGCCCCTCGCCCTCTATCGACGCACCGCCCGGTTCCAGATAGGTGAACTCGCGGATAGAACCCAGCCCCCCCCGCCACTGCCCCGCCGGACAGACGTCGTCGCGAAGCTCATAGCGGTTGATCCTGAGCGGCAGGTGCGACTCCAGATCCTCAATGGGATTATTGCGGGTGTTGGCATAGAGCGTGTCGATGGCGTCCATCCCGTCCATGCCCCGGCGCCCGCCGTAGGCCCCCTCGAAGATCTCCATGTGGACCCAGTGGGTCTCGCCCCGCAACCCCGAGAAGGCGATCACCCGCAGGTTGCCGATACCCGCCGAGACCTTCTCCGGCACCACCCCGGACAGCGCCTTCATCACCGTGTCGGCCAGTTGATTGCCGGGACAGAAGCGGGCAATGGTGGGGGCCGGGAACACCGGATTGGCCAGACAGCCCCGGGGCGCATGGATGGTGATGGGGCGGGTGAGACCGGAGTTCTGGGGGATGTGGCCGTAGTCCTCGGCATCCAGCAGGATGGAGCGAAGGGTGAGCCAGATGGCGCAGTCCACCGTGCCCTCCAGCGGCATGTTGATGGGCCTGTCGTCCACCTGCGGCGCGGTGCCGGTGAGATCCACGGTGAGCTGATCGCCCCGCACCCGCAGTGTCACGCAGAGCGGCAGATGCTTCTTGGCGGGGTCGGGGTGATCCAGATAGCCGTCGATATGGGTGGTGGCGGAATAGTCCCCGTCCGGCAGGGCGCGGATGGCATCGCGCATGAGCTTTTCGGAATAATCCAGCAGATCGGCGTAGGCGCCGTTCACGGTGTCCAGCCCGTAGTGCTGGATGAGCGAGAGATAGCGGGCGGCGCCGATCCGGCAAGCGGCGATCTGCGCCTCCATGTCCCCCACCACCAGCGCCGAGCCCCGGATATTGTCGCGGAGCATCTGCCATACGGGTTCGATGCGCCGGCCCCTGTCGATCACCTTGATGGCTTTGAACTGCAAGCCCTCGGCGTAGGCGTCCATGGCGTCGACGATGCCGCACGACCCGGGCGACAGGGCGCCGATATCCAGGTGATGGGCGGTGGTGACGGCGTAGCCCACCAGTTGCGCCTCGAAGAACACCGGCACGATGAAGGCCACGTCCGGGCCGTGACTCGCGCCACCGTAAGGGTCGTTGTGCATGATCACGTCCCCCGGCTCCACGGTCTCGCCGCGGGCCTTCATGATCCGCTGCATGCCGCGGATATAGCCCGGGATGGGGCCGGATTGCAGGGGCGTGGACTGCACCGACTCGCAGAGCTGGTTGCCCCCGGCGTCGATGATGGCGGCGCCGAAGTCCTCGCTCTCGCGGATGATGCTGGAGTGGGCCATGCGCATCAGCTTGTAGCCCATCTCCACGGCGATATTCTCCAACGCGCCACGGATCACGCTGGCGGTGACCGGGTCCACCCGTTGTTCTGCGGCGTTCATGATTGTGCCTCCCGGGTCAGCAGTAGGTTTCCATCGGTGAGCAGGCTCGCGGTCCAGCCCGGCGGCACCACCGTGGTGGTGTCGGTCTGCAGAATGATGGCCGGCCCCGGGAGCGGCGTCTCCAGCGGCAGGCGGTCGCGGGCGTAGCGGTGGGTGGTGAGGGCTTGCAGTTGCTGGTCCACCCGGAACAGGCTCTCGGCGGTTCCAAGCAGCGCCGCCTCCAGGCGCCGCTCGCCCCCCGGCAGGGCAGGGCCGATCTTCGGCATGGGACCGATACCGGTGACCCGCAGGTTCACCATCTCCACAAGACTGTCGGGGAAGGCGTGACCATACTCGGCCTCGTGGCGCTGGTGGAAACGCTGGAATACCCCGTCCAGCGCCGCCCCATCCAGCACGCCGTCGGGCAACGCCACCCGCAGTTCATAGCCCTGCCCCTGATAGCGCAGATCCCCGGCCCGCTGGAAGCCCACCTCCCCGGGCGCCACGCCCGCCGCCAGCAGTGCCTCGCGAAGTTCCGCCTCCATGCCGGCCACGTCATCGTTGAGCCTGGCCAGATCCAGGCTGCCCTGCACCTGGAACTCGGTCTTGATGGCGTCGTATTTCAGATCGGTGGTGAGCAGCCCCACCGCGCTGGTGATGCCCGGGTAGGGCGGCACCAGCACCTCGCGGATACCGAGCAGGGTGGCCACCCCGGCGCCGTGCAGCGGCCCGGCGCCGCCGAAGGCCACCAGGGTGAACTCCCGGGGGTCGATGCCCTTCTGCACGGTGCGCGAGCGAATGGCGTTGGCCATATTGCTGTTGAGGATGGTGAGGATACCCTCGGCGGTGGCATGGAGGGTGAGGCCCAGCCCCTCGGCCAGTTCCTCCACCACCCGGCGGGCGGCATCGAGGTCCAGGCTCATGGCCCCGCCCAGGAAATTGCCCACGTCCAGCCGCCCCAGCACCACGTTGGCATCGGTCACGGTGGGCTCGGTGCCACCGCGCCCGTAGGCCGCCGGCCCGGGTACCGCGCCGGCCGAGCGCGGCCCCACCTTGAAGGCGCCGCCAGCGTCGCGGTAGGCGACGCTGCCGCCACCCGCGCCGATGGTGTGGATATCCATCATGGTGACCATCAGCGGAAAGCCGGCGATCCAGGTATCCCGGGCGCTGGCCTCGCCGGGGGCACCGCCCCGCACCATGGCGATATCCGCTGAGGTGCCGCCCACGTCGAAGGTGATGAGATCCCGTCGCCCGGCCAGCCCGCCGGTCCAGATGCCCCCCAGCACCCCGGCGGCGGGGCCGGACAGCACCGTGAGGATGGGCCGCTCGCGCACCATGGCGGCGGTGGCGACGCCGCCGTTGGAGCCCATGATGTGCAGATCGCCGCCGACGCCGTGGGCGCCCAGATCCTCCGCCAGCCGGTCC
>JGI12109J20283_10097069_pt1 | contig 17667 bp, 14 predicted proteins | sample ElkSlonscriptome_12_FD_20283 | JGI IMG/M metagenome (IMG submission 20283)
CTGAATGCCCTCGGTCAACAACTTGGCAGTGTAGCTGGACTCGGCTGAAGCCGACTTGCGCTGCTCGATGATTTCCTCAAGGTCGGCCAGAAATCCAAGCAACGGCGGTGCTTGTTCCCCAAAGCAGGTCCTTGTACCCGTATGGCAGGTCGGCCCTTGCGGAAGCGCCTGAACCAGCAGCGTATCCTGATCGCAGTCCTCAACTATATCGACCAATTCAAGGGTATGTCCCGAGGTTTCGCCCTTCGTCCAGAGCTGCTCACGACTGCGCGAGAAAAACGTGACCAGGCCGGTCTTGAGCGTTTTATCCAGCGATTCTTCTGACATGTAGCCCAGCATCAGAACCTGCCCGGTTCGCGCATGTTGAACGATGGCCGGTAACAGCCCCTGGCCTTTGTCCCAGTCCATGCGGCTGGCTAGATCGTCTTTATTTTCATTCATCACTATTCTCAGTTTCGCGTGCTGATGCCCTGTTGTCGCAACCAGGTTTTCAATTCCGGAATCAGAATCTGGCTGGAATGAAAGACGGTTGCGGCCAGCGCGCCATCCACATCCGCCTGCTCGAATACGTCCAGAAAATGTTCCGGCGCGCCGGCGCCGCCGGACGCAATCATCGGCACGTCGGCCAGCGCCCGCATTTGCTGCAGCTGATCAATATCGTAGCCGGTCCGAACACCGTCTGCGTCCATGCAGTTCAACACGATTTCACCGGCACCCAGCTGCTGCACCTGTTCAATCCAACTGCGCGTATCCAGCTCCGGGTCAATCATGTTGTCAGGATCACCGGTATTGGCACGCAAGCGAAAAGCATGCTGATCGCGGATGGAGTCGATACCGACAACCACGCACTGACTGCCAAATGCGTCAGCCAGTTCAGCGACCAAACCGGGCCGCCGAAGCGCCGGCGTATTGACCGAGATCTTGTCGGCACCGGCATGCAGCACCCGGCGCGCCGATTCGACGCTGGTGATCCCACCGGCGACCGAGAACGGGATATCGATTTCGGCGGCCACGCGCTCGATCCATTCGACGTCCACACTGCGCGCCTGCGGACTGGCGGTGATATCGTAGAACACCAGCTCATCGGCACTTTGATCCCGATACGCCTGCGCCCGCTCGACGATGTCACCCATGTCACGATGATTGCGAAAGCGCACGCCTTTGACCACCCGACCATCGCGCACATCCAGACACGGAATAATGCGTACCGCGACCATCAGCGTTTATCCGGGCCGGGCTGGAACGGCTTTTTACCGCAGATGGACGCAGATGGGCGCAGATTAAAAACCCTGCTTGAAGCCGTATGGCATGGGCAAAAGGAACCTTTGCACCCGTCCGTGCCATTCGTCATCTGCATGTCGTTTTTACGCTTTCTCATCGGCGTTCATCTGCGTAATCTGCCCTCAAGAACAGGGATTGGTGTTGTACTGGCGAATGGCCTCGAGCGGCACCAGGCCTTCGAGCAATGCACGGCCGACAATGCAGGCATCCACGCCGGTCCGGCTGACTTGCTCGAGATGTTCCGGCTGACCGATACCGCCCGATGCCTGGATGCGCAAATCCGGATAGCGTTCAGCGATTTCGGTATACAGCGCAACGCTGGGTCCGGACAGCATGCCATCGCGCGAGATATCCGTACACAGCAAATGCATCAAGCCCGCCCCGGTCAGCAGGTCCAACAACTGAAACAGATCGTGTTCGCCGCGTTCGGTCCAGCCCGAAGCCCGTGGGATCCAGCCATCGCCGTCGCTGTTCAACACGTCAAGACCGGCGACGATGCATTCCGGCCCAAAGTGCTGAAGCCAGTCACAGACGGTTTCCGGCGCTCGTACGCAGACGCTGCCGATGACAATGCGTTCGGCTCCGGCAGCAAGCCGGGTTTGTACATCTGCCCGATCACGGACGCCGCCGCCGGTTTGCACTGGAATATCGAGCCGGTTACAAAGGGTCCTGATCTGATCGAGGTTGCCGTCGCCGCCGTCGAGCGCTGCGTCCAGATCAACCAGGTGCAGTCGTTGAGCGCCGGCCGCCTGATAGGCCTGAGCCTGTTGCAGCCCGGTCACCGCGTAGTCGGTCTGACGATCGTAATCGCCCTGTTCGAGACGAATGACGCGCCCGTCGCGCAGGTCGATGGCAGGAAGTAGATACATGATGACCTCAGTAGGACAGAAAGTTCTGCAGCAACCGCTGCCCGGGGCCAGCAGATTTTTCCGGGTGAAACTGGCAAGCAGCAAAATTATCTTGCCGGACAACCGCGGCAAACGCCTGACCGTGCACACTGGTTGCTACCGCCTGACCGGGCGGTGCAACAAAGGTATGCACAAAATAAAACCACGCCTTTGGGTCCAGGCCCGCGGCCAGCGGATCATCCATCTGCCATTCAAGCTGGTTCCAGCCCATATGCGGCAGCCGCAAGCCGGCGGTCTCCGGCAAGCGGGCAACGGTGCCCGGAATAATGCCCAGACAATCCACATCGCCCTCCTGCGAGCGCTCGAACAACAGCTGCAGCCCAAGGCAAATACCGAGCACCGGCTGCTGCAGGTTTTTCAGTACGTCAATCAAACCAGCCTGCCGCAATGCCGCCATGGCAGCGGCCGCCGCGCCGACGCCGGGCAGTATCACGTGTGAAGCGCGCTGAATGGCTTCGGGTTCACGCGTCAGGTGGCTATCGACGCCAATGCGATTCAGCGCCTGCACGACCGAGCCGAGATTGGCACCGCCCGAGTCAATCACCGCAACACTCATCGCACCGGACCCACGCAAAGACCAATCACAAGGACCCCTTGGTCGAGGGCAGTTCCGTGCCGCCTCTGGCCAGGGCCGGGCGCAACGCGCGGCCGACCGCCTTGAAGCAGGCTTCGACCTGATGGTGCGCATTCTCACCCTGCACGTCCAGGTGCAGCGCGCACTTCAGATTCTGTGCCAGCGAGCGGAAAAAATGCTCGACCATTTCGGTGTGTAAATCACCGACCGAGTCGCGCGAGAACGCGCCGTTCAATACGAACCAGGGTCGGCCCGACAGGTCGATTGCGGCATTCGCCAGCGATTCATCCATCGGCACCATGAAACCGTAGCGTCCGATCCCGTGCCGGTCGCCGAGTGCCTGATCAAGCGCACTGCCGAGCGCAAGCGCACAATCCTCAACCGTGTGATGTTCATCGATTTCCAGATCGCCGACACAATCAAGATTCAACTGAAATCCACCGTGGCTGGCCAGCTGATCGAGCATGTGATCGAAAAAACCGATGCCGGTGCTGATCTGCGTACCGGTCTGATCAAGATTGACTTCAGCGCTGATTCGGGTTTCATTGGTATTGCGCTCGACCCGCGCCGTGCGCGGCTGCGTCAGCAACGCATCGGCAATGGCCAGCCAGCCGTGGTCCGGCGTAATCCGTAAGCCTTTCAGCCCCATGTTGTCAGCCAGCTCAAGATCGGTATTCCGATCACCAATGACGGCGGAATGGGAGCGATCCAGATTCGGGTCGCGCAGATAGTCCAGCAGCATGCCAACGCCGGGTTTCCGCGTCGGCGCATGATCTTCCGGCAGGCTGACATCAATGTGAACTGCATCAAACTCGACGCCCTGCGAGGCCAGAATATCCAGCAGCAGCTGATGCGGCCCATCGAATGCCTGCTGCGGAAACGCATCGGTGCCCAGGCCATCCTGGTTGGTCACCATGACAAAGCGAAAGCCTGCCGCTTTCAGCCGCTGCAATGCCCCGATGACGTTCGGCATCAGCTTGAATTTTTCAAACGCATCGATCTGTTCATCGTCCGGCTCCTCGATCAGGCAGCCATCGCGGTCGATAAACAGCAGTTTCTTGTAGCTCATTGGCTAAAACGTCCTTGCAGAAAGTCGATCAAGGCCTGATTTTCTTGCGGTTGCCCAATACTGATCCGCACCGTGTTGTCCAGCCCGGGCTGGGCGGACTGATCGCGCAAACGAATCCCGGCCTCGGACGCTTGCTGAATAAGGTCCTTGGCATCCTCGACCTTGATCAACACGAAATTTGCGTGACCCGGCCAGATTCGCTGCACCGTATCCAGCGTTTCCAGCACGGCCAACAGGCGCGTTTTCTCGTCCGCCANTGTGGCCAGCTGTTGCTGCTGAATCGCATACGCCGATTCAGACAGGGCCTGCAGGGCCAGTTCCACGGTTGGCGTCGGCAGCGGGTAGGGCGCGATGATACGCCGAAGCAGGGCAATGATGTCGGCATTGGCAATGGCAACACCAATCCTGCAGCCTGCCAATGCATAGGCCTTGGACAAGGTCCGCAGTACGATCAAGTTGGGAAATTCATCCATCAAGTCCAGGCTGGAATGATCCGGCGCGAATTCGATATAAGCCTCGTCCATGACGACCAGCTGCTGGCGCTCGAGCTGCAGCTTCAGGAATTCTCTGAGCGCTGAGCGTTGAATGACATTGCCGGTCGGATTATTCGGCGAACATAGAAATGAAATCCTGCAGTTGCGCGCCTGCTCGGCCATATTCGGGTTGATCGTGAAGCCCGCGTCGGTATCAATCAGGGGCGACTCGATAACCACAGCGCCCTGGATTCGGGCCGACAGGCCATACATGCCGAAACACGGTGGACAGATCAGTACCTGATCCTGATTGGGCCGGCAGAATACGCGCAGCAACAGGTCGATCCCTTCATCGCTGCCGCGCGTGATCAGCAGCTGGTTCTCATTGACGCCATAGCGGGCCGCCAACCGCTGTTTCAGTCGAGCGGGCTGCGGATCCGGATAGCGATTCAGCGAAAGCTCGGATTCTACCTGCGGCGCATAGGGGTTTTCGTTGGCGTTCAGCAGAATGCCACTTGCACCGGCCAGCGCCCGCGCTGAAGCATAGGGCTTCAGCGCGCGAATTTCCGGCCGCGCCAGCGCCAATGGGTCAAAAGTACTCATTCGCTGTCAGACTCCAACACCTGAAGGCGCAGATCCACCGCCAAACGATGCGCGTCCAGACCTTCATGCGACGCCAGTCGCGATGCAGCCGGACCCAGTTGTTTGAGGCCCGCTGCAGTCGCCTGCTGGACGGTCATGCGGCGCATGAAATCGACCGTGGACAATCCGCTGTGAACCCGTGCCCACCCGCCAGTCGGCAACGTGTGATTCGTGCCCGAGACATAGTCCCCCAGGGATTCCGGGGTGTAAGGGCCGAGAAAGATCGAGCCGGCTGAGCGCATACCCCGACTCAGTTCCTCTGCGGACTCCGTTTGGATAATCAGGTGCTCAGGTGCATATTGCTCACTGACTGATATCGACTCTTTAATGTCTTTTAGAAGCACAATGGATGCAGATTGCAGTGATTTAACGACTGTTTTTCTCCTCGGCAGCTTGTCCATCAAAGCCTCGACATGGTCTTTGACCTGGTCGGCCAGGACCTGACTATCGGTCACCAGGATGACCTGAGAATCCGGGCCGTGCTCGGCCTGGCTCAACAAATCAATAGCCACCCAGTCCGGTCGTGCCTGGTCATCGGCAATGACCATGACTTCCGACGGACCAGCGGGTAGATCCTGGGCTGCACCATCCACATCCATCGCGGCCTGACGCTTGGCCTCGGCCACAAACCGATTGCCGGGCCCGAACAACTTGACGCAAGCAGGCACTGATTCCGTACCCCAAGCCATCGCAGCGATGGCTTGTGCACCGCCGGCCACCAATACTTGCTCAATACCGAGCTTGTTGGCCACGGCGAGCACGGCCGGATCCGCCTTACCTGCACGATTCGGCGGTGTCGCCAGCACAATCTGCTCGCAGCCGGCCAAGCGTGCCGGCACGGCCAGCATAATGGCTGTTGACGGCAGTGCAGCCGAACCAGCCGGCACATATAATCCGACCGGGTCCAGCGCAACCCAGCGTGCTTCGCAGACGACGCCGGGCGCCGTTTCCAGCTTGAAATCCTCGGGCTTGCTGCGCTGATGGAAGGCCGTAACGGTTGCGATCGCCTGATCAATGGCCCGGTCCAGATCGGCCGGCAATGCTTCGAAATCATCGCTTGATTGCCACAGCGCTTCCGGATCGACCGCATCGAATTCGCGCGTATAGTCCAGCACCGCGGCGTCGCCATCAGCACGGACGCGCTCGATAATGTCAGACACCACCGTTTGCAGTTTTTGATCGCTTTCCATGCGCGGGCGGCGCAGCACGTCGGCACGCTGTTCCGCATTCAGCGAGTCCCACTCGACCAGATTCATACCAACATCTTCTCCACCGGCAGGACCAGAATGGCGGAAGCCCCGGCTGATTTCAGCGCTTCGAGATGGCCCCAGAACACCTGCTCGGTGCACAAGGCATGCACAGCCACGCGATCCGATTGCCCTTCGAGCGGCAGCACCGTCGGACTTTCCGCACCCGGCAGAATTTCGGCAATCGCAGCCAGTTCTGCACGGGGTGCGTGAAACATCACGTACTTGGTTTCACTGGCCTGCTGCACACCCTGAATGCGCTGCACCACCTTGTCCAGCAGCGCTGCGCTATCCGAGCTCAGCGTCGAACGACCGCGATACAGCGCCGCCTGGCTTTCGGTGACGGTTTCAACGGCGCGCAGATGATTGGCCCGGAGCGTGGTGCCCGTTGATACCAGGTCGACAATCGCATCGGCCGTGCCCAGGCTGGGTGCAATCTCGACCGCACCATTCAGAAACACGATCTTTGCTTCAACATCGTGCTGTTGCAGCCAATGCCGCGTCAACTGCGGATAGCTGGTGGCGATTCGTGCTCCCGACAGTTGCTGTGGCGACTGATAGGCTTGCTGTTCGGGCAGTGCCAGCATCAAACGACAGTGGCCAAAATCCAGCGTGGCCAACTCATCCAGATCGTCATCAGCAGTCGAGCGGCGCGCATCAAGAATTTTCTCCCGCGCAACGTTTTGCCCGACAATGCCCAGATCACACATGCCCTCGAGCAGCAAGCGCGGAATGTCGTCATCGCGCACCAGCAATAAATCGACCGGCAGATTGCGCCCGTACCAGAATAATTTGTCCTTGCTGCGGGCAAAGCTCAGGCCCGAACGCTCCAACAACTTCAGGGAAGTTTCGGCCAGGCGCCCGGATTTCTGGATCGCGATCCTGATGCGCTCGGTCGATGGTGAGTCGTAGGCGCTCATGATGCGGCTCCTGGTTGCGCGCGTTGTTCCCGCGTGTTCTCAGGTTGCACATCGGCCAAGCGGTTCAAGGCCAGACGATAGCCGCCATGCCCCATATCGACAAATCGCGCCACCCGTCCAATGGTCGTCACGCTGACGCCGGTGCGCTCATGGATCTCGCGGTAGGGCAACGCTTCTTGCAGCAGTTGCACCACGCGCCAGCGATCGACCAGCGCTTCCAACTCGGCCGGCGTCGTCAAATCCCGCAGTAGTGCACGGCACTCATCGGCCGTCTGCATGGCCATAAATGCCTCGGCCAGGCTGTTCCTGGCCGCACGATTTGCTTTAAGCTGTTGATTATCCAACTGTTTCATAGTATTTACTGCGCATTTGGTCTTTGCTGATAGCAAAATAATGTAATAACGTGCTGTTACATTAACATACTATTTACATTGAATCATCACAAACTCGTGATGCATAAAAAAGGCCCGCAAATGCGGGCCAGTCAATGGAGAGTCTCCTTAATACATGCAAATCTAAGGAGCTCGTCTGAATGGAATGGCATGCTTTACAGCGTACACGTGTGCTATTCCAGGACAGATTTCTTGCAAAGTGAAATCATCCGGCGAATCGTCCGCCGGAAGATCCACTTTTTGAACTTAGTTCCAATCTTGAACCCATTGAATATAAAATTCCCTGCCCACTGGGTTGTAGTAGCCACCGGCATTAATAAACCAGGGCCACTGTGGATTGGTAGGATCCACAGGGGGATCTTCATTAAACAGATTGTTGATCCCAAACGTAATCTGGGTACTTGGCCCGAATTGGTAGCGTAGCTGTCCATTGAAAGTGATGTAATCATCCACCACTTCAGCATTGGTTAGCGGTATGGTTGAATTGATTCCGCCCAGTTCGTCGACATACGTTGCACGCAGCGTCGCACCGAAATTACCTAGACTCCAATTAGTCGTAAAATTACTTCGCCATTCAGGCAGCGAAAAGATACCGACACCACTGGTGACTGGGGAAGCCTCATTGAATTGAGTCTTGAAATCTCTAACCCAAGTTGTTGCCGATTCAAACTCAAATCGCCCAGCAGAATCTGTATTCAGCACGTAATTCACCGTCAAGTCAGCGCCACTGGTTTCCTGAAACGATAAGTTTTGTGCCGTTGCAGTCAATTGCCCACCGTTAAGCGATCCAGCTGTATCGCGCGTTATGAGCGCGCAGAATGACTGATCTCCCGCAGCACACTGGTTGACAATAAACTGACCGGTTGGCGTCGAGATAATGTTCTCTAATTCAAGATTGAAATAATCCAGAGTCATTGAAAGATCATCAGTTATATTCCAGGCCAACCCAAGATTCCAACTTTCACCAGTCTCTTCTTCCAGTGAGATATTCGAGCCAGAGAGCGTCCGTACACTTTGAACAGACTGGACACATGGATCAAATCCACTTCCGTAAGGATTATTTGGACCGTTGACTACCGAAGGCGGCAATGAAGAACCAACACTTCCGCCAAGATTTTGACAAACGACTGTATCGTTGAAAGTCTGGAAAGATCTTGTGGTTGATCCGAACAATCGCTGTAAATCAGGTGCTCGAAACGTCTCGCTCCAGCTACCACGCAACAGCAAATTATTGAGCGGTCGCCAGCTTACAGCAATTTTTGGGGATAACGCGCTGCCGGTTTCTGACTCATCGTTGTAGTCATCCCAACGTGCCGCAGCGCTGATTTCAACCGTATCGATTACAGGCAGCGATATTTCCAAACCAAGCGCTGTGCGCTCGCGAGCACCACCACCGGCGGAACCACCGTCACTGGCGTCACCCAATAATGTGATTTGATCACGACGATCGAAAAACTCTTGCTGTTCAAACTCACCCACTGCTGCTAAACCGACTGGCCCGCCCGGCAGCTCCCATGGCAAGAAGCCAGTAATCTGCACATCAAACACATCGTTTTGAGATTGGGCGTCGGTAAATGGTTGAAAGCTAGTGCGCGCAACCACATCATCCGGGATTGGTTGAAATAAATCGAGTCCATTATCAACTTCATTCTCAAATGCTGAAAGAATGATGGACCCACCTCTTGTTCTGAATACTTCCTGAACATTATAAGAATAGGCTGCTTCCCATTCCCAATCGACTCCAATCAATCCGTTGACACCAAGAGTGGCGCCGTATGATTCGATATCGATATCTGTAGTACGCGGCCCATATTCCACTAAACGACGGACAAAAACCGCAGGACCGCCATTGGGCCCCGTAATAAGACCACCGTTGTTTGGTACGATTGGATTTGCCGATGCACCTAGAAATAGTGCAGTACCGGCATATGCAAACGGCTCAATCTGTGTGTTGGTTTCGCTCTGAGTCCATCGCCCAAAAGCAAAAAGATTGATTCCATTGTCCAATTCATGGTCTACACGGCCACTAAACGTAACCCTGTCGTTTTCAGGAAATAGTTGACGAAATTCAGATCGATTGAACCCGCATGGGCTCCCACCAAAAAGCGAACCTGATCCAGGCGTGCCAGGCGGAATTCCCTGGCCACCCAAAGGGCCATTCGGTGATCCGCAATCCGGAGCTGGTATTAAAGAAGGTACTCCTGTGTTCGGATCTACTTCAACAATATTTGCTCCGAATGTACTGAATACGCCGCGGCCTAGCGGGTCAGCAATGTCAGAAGCTGCAAAATCCCGCTGGTTGGCCAGCAACTCTTCATTGCGCTGAAATTGAAATGTTAGATAAGCAGAAGTGGAATGGGTACTCGCGCCACCTACCAATTCATACTGCCGTGTTTCATAGCCGCCATCGTCAGTATCACCAAAACGGATTCTTGACTGTAATCCGTCAAAGTCCTTTCTCGTAATTACATTGATAACGCCGCCGACCGCGTCAGAACCATAAATCGCTGAAGCGCCGTCGGTTAGAATTTCGATCCTGTCAATTATTGCGGTTGGGATACTGGAGAGGTCAAAAAACTGAGTTGAGCCACCTATTCCAAGTGGATAAACAGGAATCCGGCGTCCATCAATGAGTGTTAATGTTCGTCCAAGACCAAAACCACGAAGGTTTACTGCCGATGCACCCGGCGTAAATCCAAACACAAATTGTTGTGATAATGAACCACCGGTGTTTTGTGTCAAGCTATCTAAAGCATCTTGTACAGTTAGATATCCTTGGTTTTCAAAATCGGTTCTATCTATGGTAACAATAGGAGTCGGTCCCTCGATATCGGTGCGCAAGATACGTGAGCCTGTAATCTGAACGCGGCCTAAATCAGCTGCTTCTTCTTCTGCAGTTTCGGAATCCTGATCTTGTGCCCAGGCTGCAGACGAGATCATCCAGGCACATGCCAAAGGCCCTACCAAGAGCAATAGTAAGTGGATAAATAATTTTCGTTGTTTTCGCATTGTTCTCTCCGCTAGTTATACCGATGCACCGACCACCGGGCACGGTTAGAACAAATGCTAGAAAATTGTTAAACAAAGAAAATTACGGGATTATTCAGATCATTTGAAAAATGATCTGTTTATTAAGAAGTGCGAGTCGATGAATCTGAATTGATGCCGGGCAACTCAGCATCAGTAACCAACTGGAGCGCAAGATCAGACGGTAGGCTGCCGATGCTTAGACCAGGCCCGCAATACCGACATTATTCAGCAGTTGGCTAAATCGGGCGTCTTCGCGAAACGCAGCCATCTCATCCAGCCATGGATCGATGATGAAGAAACGTCGCTGCTTGACTGCAATTTCTGCCATTTCAAACGCTGCATCCAGCTCTCCAACTAAGGTCAGCATGAATGGTGTGATACCGGAATCGAGTTGACCCAGTAGCACCCGCTCGCGAATTTGCGGCACAACCTCTGTCGACGAAGGGTCACCGATCAATGCATCAATAATGTAGATTGGCCAAACCCAGCGGGGGTGGTTCCGGCGGTTGCTATTCAGCGCTTTCCAACGGCTGATGCTTTGCTCACTCCAACCGCTGCGATTGATCAGAAGGCATTCAAGATTGTCGCAGAACCGGGTTTTTGCGCCCAACCTGCGCGCCTTGCGTAATTCAAGGCCAGACTCCTTATGGTCTTCGCGGTGCAGCAGCATCCAGCCCAGCGCAAGATGGCCGCTTGCAGCCAGGGGCTCCAGTTGACAGCCTCGCTGCATCAGTGCGATGGCTTGATCGATCCGACCCAGATGAAGACAAAGCTCCGCATAGCCGTGCAAAATAATCTGGTCATTCGGTTGATAGGCGTAGGCGCGTTCATACTGTTCCAATGCGGTTTGCCATTGCCAGTCCTGATGATCCAGCGCACCCAACACGGCCCAGGCCAGCCCATTGGCCCCGTCCAGATCGAGCGCCTTGCTCGCGTGTTCGCGCGCCTTGCGCAACAGCAGCGATGCTGGCTCATCGGTGTACATAGGCTGTAGAAAAAGCGCATGAGCCAGCAGCGCCCAGAGCTGCGCGTAATAGGGTTTTTTCGCGATGTACTGGTCGAGCATGCGAATAGCGCGCTGGATATCGGGTGCATTTCTTCGTACCAGCAGATAGCGGGCCATGGCCATGACTTCCTGGTGGTCGCTCAATTCCGCCCTTTTTTTCGAGTCGTCCAGAACAGCCGGGCTGGCATTCGGTAGCGGTCCGATATCGGCAATGGCCTTGTAGCCAACTCGATGGATGGTATCGATGTATTGCGGTGGGTTGCGCTGATCGCCCAACGCTTTTCGCAGTTCGCTGATCGCACGGGTCAACGAGGATTCACCCGTTTCAGGTGACGGCCAAAGCTGATCGAGTAAGGCATGCCGGGTGCAGGGCCGGCCATGGTCATGCACCAGCGCCAGCAATAGCTGCATGACTTTCGGTTCGAGACGGGCCATTTCGTTGCCCCGGACCAGGCGATTTTCCTGGGGCAGTACCGCCCAATCACCAAAGCGGAAGCCCGCACGATGGCGAGAATATTCGTTCTGGCTTCCGGCAGCAAATAGTCCGGCTTTGTGCATCGAGTCGTGGCTCGTTTGTTCGATCCCTAATAAATTAGACATTCCAGGTCACAAAATGGTTGCAAAAGACGTGATCTATTGTGTGCTGGAATAAATAATGAAGTTATTAGGAGTTTATCCAGAACGTTGGATGTTGCAACCTCAATCGACAATCCATCAGATTGAATTACTGGTGAAATGGGCTAAACCCTCTTGCGTCTAAAGGGCAAGAACAGTTGCCTATGGTTGCCCGGCAGTCTAAAATAGGACGGTTTAAGCCTAATTAATCGGTTTTTCAGGCTATTGAGCGGAAATTCAGGCCAAAAGCCACAAAAACCCCGCCAGCAGTCAATGGCTGCTGAAAAAATTACAAATAAACACGATTTTTAATCACTGTTAAGTATTACTACTAGGGAGTAGTTATGGATTTGAACCTGATCCCTCCGGTTCTCGGAGTTGTCGGCCTGATTGTGGCCTTCGTTGTGTACCGCGCGATGATGAGCTTTCCGGTCATGGACGGCAAAGCGGCCAGTATCTCGGCCATGATTCAAAGCGGCGCCATGGCCTTCATGCGGCGCGAACTGATCATGATCGGGGCTTCGGTCGGCGTGTTATTCGTCGGCTTGTTTATCGGCCTTGGCATCGAAACGGCTGTGTCGTTCCTGGTCGGCGCGTTCTGTTCGGCATTGGCTGGCTACCTCGGCATGATCGCCGCGACCCGGGCCAATGTGCGCACCACCTCGGCTGCGCATACGCTCGGCACCGATAAAGCCCTGACGGTCGCGTTCTACGGCGGCTCGGTCATGGGCCTGGTACTGGCCTCGCTGGGCCTGCTCGGCCTGGGCGTGCTGTATCTGGTGTTCGGCACCGATCCGGAAACTGCGCACAAGATTCACGGCTTCGGCATGGGTGCCGGCGTGGTCGCGCTGTTCTATCGCGTCGGCGGCGGTATCTTCACCAAGTCGGCCGACGTCGGCGCGGACCTGGTGGGTAAAGTCGAAGCCGGTATTCCGGAAGACGATCCGCGTAACCCGGGCGTAATTGCCGATAACGTGGGCGATAACGTCGGTGACGTGGCCGGTATGGGTTCAGACATCTTCGAATCCTACTGCGGCTCGATGATTGCGACCGTCGCGCTGGCTACCGTTATGGTTCAGCAGGCAGGCTCCACCGGCATGGTGCCGGGCATGGGTCCGGATGCCTCGCTGATGGGCTTGCCGCTATTGCTGGCCTCGCTCGGCCTGGTCTGCTCAATCGTCGGCATCCTGGTGGTGCGCATGGCCACCGGCAAGAGCCCGGAAGTGGCGCTGCGCTTCGGCACCATGTCCGCCGCGCTCGGATTTGTTGCGCTGGCCTACTTTGTGATCAGCGCGCTGGANGTAACGAACGGCGTCTGGATTGCCACCATTGTCGGTGCGGTCGGCGGGGTGATCATCGGCCTGTCAACCGAGTACTACACCTCGGCCAAGCCGATTCGTGACATCGCCAAGGCCGGTGAAACCGGTCCGGCCACAGTAATTATCGCGGGCCTGGCCACCGGCATGCAGTCGGTGGTCATTCCCATCCTGACCATCTGCGTCATGATCTTTATCGCCAATAGCCAGGCCGAACTCTATGGCGTCGGCATCGCAGCGGTCTCCATGCTGGCCACGGTCGGCATGACCATGGCGATTGACGCCTACGGCCCGGTGGCCGATAACGCCGGCGGTATTGCCGAAATGGCGGGTCTAGGCGAAGACACCCGCAAGATCACCGACTCGCTTGATGAGCTGGGCAACACTACGGCTGCGATCGGTAAAGGCTTTGCGATTGGTGCTGCCGCACTGGCGGCCCTGACCATCATCAGCGCCTACATTGCCGAAGTCAGTCATCGGCTGGACGGCTTCTCGCTGTCGATTTCCGACCCGAACGTGCTGATCGGCATGTTCCTCGGCGGCCTGTTTCCGTTCCTGGTGGCTTCGATTACGATGACCGCAGTCGGTGACGCCGCGTTCGAGATGATTCGCGAAATTCGCCGCCAGTTCAAGGAAATCCCCGGCCTGCTGGAAGGCAAGGCCGAGCCGGATACCGTGCGCTGTGTCGATATTGCCACCTCGGCGGCCATCAAGAAGATGCTGCTGCCGGCTGCACTGGCCGTATTCGGCCCCATCGTGGTGGGCTTCGGCCTGGGCGCGCAGGCGCTGGGCGGCATGCTCGGTGGCGCGCTGATCTCGGCCGTACTGCTGGCGCTGACCATGGCCAATGCCGGCGGCGCCTGGGACAACGCCAAGAAGCACGTCGAGAAGGGCAACTTCGGCGGCAAGGGCACCGACACCCATGCAGCGAACGTGGTCGGCGACACCGTCGGTGATCCGCTCAAGGACACCTCCGGCCCGTCGATGAACATCCTGATCAACGTGATGGCGATTGTGAGCCTGGTCATTGCACCATTGCTGTCGCACTAATCGGTTCACTAGCTGAGCTAGCGACTCGACAAGATGTAACAAAAAACGCGGCCCCGGGCCGCGTTTTTTATAGATCGAAGTCGCTGGAACATCCAAGCGTTTCGCCGCACGGCTTAACCGGCTGATGTGATCAGCCGTTTAACATAACACGCTTGTCAAAACAATCGCGCTTTGACAAACAAGGAAGCAATAGAGCGCACTGAATACCGTCAGCAAACGTGCTTTCTAGAGGCTGTCAGTAATTATTCGTGCGGTTCTGCTGAATAAGCGTTTCGGCTCCTTTGGTGCGATTGCTTCAACATTGTGGCTTAAAAGACCAGCTACGCCGTATATGCCCAACTATCGCTGCCCGTCAAGCGATGTGTATGCTGCCGGTGACATCCTGTCGCAAACACCTACGCGGTACCCTTACGCGATGGGCCCTATTAACAATGCGTAGAACAATGACAGACGATGGAACGACCCCGCCATTGTGGTGGCTCTACGTCCTCGACTGCGATGGACGGCTATACACCGGTGTAACCACAGATCCGGATCGGCGCCTGCGTGAGCATCGCGCAGGACGCTCACGGGCTGCAAGGTTTACACGGGGAGCCACATCCGTGGAATTGCGCTACGCCGTAGCCGTGGGCGGACGATCACTGGCCCTGCAGGCCGAATACAGACTCAAGCGCCTATCGCGATCCGAGAAACTTACACTCTGTGAACAATCGCCTTCATCAGCACACCTGCTGGAGCGGCTGTCACTGGCGCCGTGATCCTGATTGGCGCCCAACTTGCGAGCAGCAAGGCAGTCCGGATTAGCGTTATATTCAACGGTCGACGACTGAATCCAATTGATTCATTGCCCGTACATTTAACAATGGCTGACTCAATACTCGATAAGCCGGAAGCTCGGACAATGACTGGAAATCAGCCTTCTATCAGTAGGGGCGTCCGCTTATGTCCATTCTTACTGGCACAACAACCCATCAGGATGGCACGTAAATTTCCAGAACTGTTTTTCGCAACTTAGCTCAAAAATGGGAATGTGGCTATAGTGTGGGTTCAATAGTTATTTCCTGGAGGCAGTACTTGCCATGAGATTCATCCGACACACTGCTCTTGCCGTTCTCTTTGTTGTCAGTCTTTCAGCCCAGGCATCTACAACCATTGAAACGCCCAATGGCACGTTCCCGCTGATTGACCAAGGTACGGGGCCTGCGGTGCTTCTGTTACACGGGTTTCCGGATTCGAAGGATGTGTGGAAACACCAGATTCCTGCGCTGACCGAAGCCGGTTTCAGGGTGATTGCGCCGGATCTTCGCGGCTATGGCGATGCGCCGAGTCCGATGGCCAAGGAGGCATATGCGATTCCGGTGCTGATGAGCGACGTGATTGGCATGCTTGATGCGCTAGGGCTGGACAAGGTGTACCTGGTCGGTCACGACTGGGGTGCTGGCCTGTCCTGGCAACTGGCTTCATTCTTTCAGCATCGGTTCAATTCGATGATCGTACTGTCGGTGGGGCCACCGGACGTGCCGGCGTGGTCATCGATCGAGCAGCGCCGGATGTCCTGGTACTTCTATCTGTTTTTGCAGGAAGGGCTGGCCGAGAAGACCCTGGCCGACTACGACTGGCGGCTGATGCGCCAGTTCCTGGAAAGCCATCCGGAGGCCGAGCAGGTCATCGAGCGACTCAAGCAGGGCAATCAAATGACAACTGCGCTGAACTGGTATCGCGGCAACCTGCAGGATCGGCTTGCGCAGCCGGGGGCCGACTACGTTGTTGACGAAGGTGAGCCACCGGTACCGGAAGTCCGGATCCACATCCCGGTACTTGGCGTCTGGAGTGACCTCGACATCTATCTCTCCGAAGCACAAGTCAAGCAATCATCAATGGTGGCCGCCGATTTCACCTTCCGCAAGATCGAAGGCGCCGGGCACTGGATGATGCTGGACAAGCCAGACGAAGTGAACGCATTGCTGTTGGACTTCCTTGCGGAACACTCCAGCGAATAAGGCCGGCTGAACAACCTCCAGAAATTTGAAATTTCAGGGTGGTTCATTTTCCAAGTTAGCCAATTAAGGGTAGGAAGATGGCTATAGTGTGGCAAGATCAATTCCATACTGTTTTCACGATATGAATAAAGACGCAGAAACAATACGCAGCATGATTCACCAGGAAAATGAGATGATTAACCATCGAATGCAGTGGTTTCTTATCCTCCAGGGTTTCTTGTTTGCAGGTATAGGATTTTCCTGGGAGAAAAACACTGCCCTTTGTATTGTCTTTTCCAGCGTTGGCGTGCTCAGCTCTCTATCCGTTGGGTTTCTATTACGCTGTGGCATACAGGCTATTGCATCATTAGAAGACAACATCGAACAAGTCATCATTGGTTAAAAAGCTGAGGCGCTTAGCCCTTTGCAACATTTTCTGTTGCCCTGGCATTTTTTACCAGTCACCATGGCTTTGGCGTGGATTGCAATGGGCGTAATCAAAGCCGCAAATATTGGTTAAGTTCGAGCAATAGAAGAACTGTGCACCCACTTGGGGTGCCTGGTCGATTATTGCCAAAGCGGTATCAGCAGCAGTAAGGCAGCAAGCAAGGCCGCACCGGCGCGTTGGCAGTTCAGGCGGGTCCAACGTTGGATGTAGTCGTGCCAGGCTGCGTCCGACCCTTCGTCATTCGGCTCCAGCTTGGCCAAACGATTATTGAGTGGCACGTTGCCCACCCGGGTGACCATCCAGGGAAAACCTGGGGTCAGGTCTTGTATTGGTCTTGGTTAGGACCAACCATGGCTCGCCCTTTGCGAATCGAATTTGCTGATGCGTTTTACCACGTGATGTGACGCGGCAATCACCGGCAAGCGGTTTTTAAGAATGATCAGGATCACGAACGTTTTATTGAACTGCTGGGCGAGGTCTGTGATCGCTTTCAGTGGCGGGTTTGGGCGCCCTGCGAAGGGATCGGACGACAGGAAGATGCATGATCAGACGGCCTGCGCAAGCGTTACTCGCGCCAACGCCTGGGTAATCCTTTCCAACGCATTGAACTGGCCGTAGTAATCAAGCTTGAATTTCTTTCGATATTGGCTGCCGTAGTTGGACGAGAGGTGCCAGGTCCAGCCGCCCGAATTCAGCTCCAGAATATAGAGTTTCCCC
>JGI12109J20283_10541533_pt1 | contig 17664 bp, 15 predicted proteins | sample ElkSlonscriptome_12_FD_20283 | JGI IMG/M metagenome (IMG submission 20283)
CGGCAAAAGGAAGTCAGCGGATTTTCAAAAGAAGCTGGTGAAGCTTTTCGCTCTTGATCAGGTTTCTTCCGACCTTCATTTTGTGCTCGACAAAAAACCATTGATCGAAGCGGAGTCGATGCCTGCCTATTGGGCACGAAAACAAGCAGACGGATCACTGATCATTTTTCTTGCCCAGTCGAAGTCGAAAGACCTTGAATACCCGATCTATTCTGGCCAGTCGCTCATGGAAGACACGGAACATATAGAAATTACTTTTAATTATTTAGGAAACAGCCTGAATAAGCAGATCGCATTTGAACCTTATCAGTCGGTGGCGGTCAAATTGACCAGCTCAGGGGAATTGCAATATCTCGACGTAGCATACGTGCCCCCGCACCCCATAATAAGGGAAAGGGAGCCGCAAAAGAGCTATTTTTAAAGGTGGGAGAACCCTTTACGCTTCTACTTGTGATAAGCATAGAAAAATGAACGAAAACAAGATCAATATCATCGGGGCAGGATTAAGCGGCTTGGTTGCCGCAAAGTTGCTTGAAGAATATGGCTTTAATCCGGTGATCTGGGAGGCCAGTGATCGGGTAGGTGGGCGAATGAAGACAGATCTGGTTAACGGTTATCAGCTAGATCGAGGGTTTCAAGTACTGCTCGATCAATATCCAGCCTTAAAGAAATATCTGGATTATGACTCCCTAGATCTCCAGAAACTATTGCCGGGTGCAGAGATCTTAATGAATGGGAAGCAGTTTGCCTTTGGTGACCCGGTCCGCTCGTTTTCAAATTTTTGGGCTTCAGCCTTCAGCCCTGTCGCTTCTTTAGGTGATCTTTTCAAACTCTATCAGCTCAGAAACAGCTTGTCGGATGCCAAGCTGAGTGATCATTTTTCGGAAGATGGCGAAAACAGTTTAGCCTATCTGAGAAGACTAGGTTTTTCCGAGAAGGTGATCCAGCACTTTTTTAAGCCATTCTTTTCTGGCATTTTTCTGGAAAATGAATTAGCCACTTCGGCCAGCATGATGAGATTTGTCTATGCGCTCTTTTCCAAAGGCAATGCCGTTATCCCAAAGGCAGGAATCGAGGCTGCGCCCAAACAGATCGCCGCACAATTGAAACGAACCACCATTCATTTTAACACCAAGATCGATCAGTTGCAAGGAAAGACCATGCAAATTCGGGGAGTTGATGAAATCACTTCCGATTTTTTCATCGTGGCCTGTGATCCATCTCAACTTTTAAGTCAGCTTCCTGATGATAGCGTATTGTGGAATTCCTTAGACACCTTCTATTATGAAGTAGACCGAAATGTGTTCGGTAAAGCGATCATTGGCCTTGATCCTGATGACCACCTGGTCAATCACCTTTTTTATCCTCAATCGGTTGATACCGCTTCTAAAGGGAAGAAGGAAGTGATCTCGTTGAATGTAGTGAATGGTGAAGGGAAAGCATCAGATTCAATTGAAGAGCATCTTGAGGGATATCTACGTAATAAACTAAACCTTAAGGAGAGCAATTTGATCAAACATTATCACCTTAAAAAAGCACTCCCTCGCTTTGAACGAATGCAATATGACATTTCAGAAAAGGAAAGTCAGCTAAGTGAGCATATTTATTTGGTTGGCGATCATCAGGTAAATCCCTCCCAAAATGCCGCTATCTTATCCGCTGAAGCAGCCGTTAGTGCAATTGTCGAAAAACAACTACAATTAACTTAATTATCTTATTTTAAATCGATTGTATACCTTTTATTAAAGCAACAATTCAATGAACGTAATTCCCTGAGATCATCCCAAATGGGGAATTTTATGGCTGGGGAAGCGAGGGGATAAAATATCAAACTTATGTTTGTAGGTAGGTACGTTAACCAAACCGAAACTGATGGAAGAAAATAAGAAAACGTTCAACTTTTTACCATGGATAGTAGGCACGCTAGCCATTGTCTCCATTTTGTTGATTTACCGAAATTCAGCAGATCGCACTGTTCCAATCAAGTCTGCGGCGGTTTCTGAAACTGAATCCACCGCTAGCGAAAAGTCAAGTCAGCCGGCCCAAAAACCTCAAATAGTGACCAAGCAAGAGAAGGGCAGCTCAATCGGCTTAACTCAAGAAGAAGTGGCTAAGTTGCCGAATGAGGTAAAAAAGTTTCATAGCCGGATCGAGGGTACTACAAACTTTGCCAGTGGGATAACCATAGCACCCCTGCTTAAAGCACTCAACCAGCTGATCAATAATGAAATCGATGCGCAAGGGATAAAGTTAGCAATCGACGAAAAGGACCTCTCGGAACGAATTGAAGCGCTGAAGGTCAATCCGAGAAAAACCGGTGACCACTATTCTTATGTGGGACGAACTTTTCTGGCAAAACTCTACGAATTGCAAACCCAGGCTTACCCTAAATTGGCCAACCAGTTGAGGGAGATCAAATCGGCATTAGGTAACACTCCGGCTAGCGGCAATCTAGAAGGCTACGGGAGCTTGGTGAAGAAATTCTTTGAAGAGAGTTTGGTCTTTCTTTATCTGGTAAAAGAGGAAAACAGAGAATTGAAAGCCCCTGAAGAGATCGGGGAAGAAGTGGCCAGAAAAGAATTGGGGGAAGAAGGTTAGATGAACAGGTATTCAGGAGAAATTCCCAGGCGATTCCATTCTGATATTAGTCAGGCTCCCTTTGACCATTGTTTACTGTGTGACAAAGCGCTTTTAAGCGGGGGAGAGCTCTACATCATAGAGAAAGCTTATCGTGATTTTGGAAAAAAGATCGGAGAAAAGACCCTTTTCGAATATGCCGTCTGTCTGAGCTGCGCAGAAAGTTACCGAAAGCAATTATCGGTAGAATCCAGAAAAAAAATGGACGAGTTCATGTCGAACATCGATTTTCAAAAACGAGCCAGCTTACTTGAAGGCGAAGAAGATGACGTTTGGTTAAAGAATTGTCTGATCAGGCAAATACCCGCAGGGGAATCAGGGGAAGCCCAAATCTATGGCTTGTGTGAAGGAGATCGCTTTATTTATGGAGAGTTTCCATATATGATCAGTGCCGAAGCGATGGATCAAATCGTATCCCTGCTTTCATCAGAGACCTTGGATGAGTTGGACCGCTTTAAAGAAAGCTTGACGAATGGGCCCTCAGAGTTACAAGACCTATTCGATAAAGTAGGACCAAGATTCTTGGTTTAGAAGGAGCCTCATTTAATGGTTCTCGCATAAATAGGATCAGGGTCTCTTACTTCATCAAAATAGGTATGTCCTTTCATAATTCTTCTTTCACCAACAGACGTAGTGCCGGTCCGATGGAACATATCCGTGTCAAATATAAATAATGTTCCGGCAGGTACCTCAATGGCACGTATGTCTTCTTCCTGATAAGGAAGCTGCCGCGACAGCTCTCTATTCTCGAAAGTGTTCTCCGAAGCCCGATCAGAACGTCTTAAATTTTCCACCCATTTGTGCGTGCCGGGAACGTATTCAAAGTCGCCNTTATTGGCGGTCATGTCGTTCAGGTATACGAAGAATTTGAGGCATTTTTTTACATCAAAATCCAGTTCGTTGACATAGGTTGTCGTTCCTACCAAATCACGCACCACGTATATCTTCGAATTTAGCTTCGAAGTAGGGTGCACGTATTGCTTGGCGAAATGGTGCATAAATGGGCGGTCAAAAAATCGGCAGTGGCGGAAAAATATTTTTCTCTCAGCTTCTTCCGTTGTATGCCCACACCTTCTCCCTTTTCCAATGCAAATGGCTCGATCGCTCTGGATCTGGTCTTTACCAATTGCTCAAATTCAGTATTCAAGGCCCCAAGTTCAATGGCGGGAATAAAAGAGGGCACGACTGCCAATCCATGCGTTTGAACCGCTTGCATGACCTTTCCCATTCCGTACTTTTCTTTGTTCAAAAAATAGGGCTTGGTTTCTTCTTTCTGTGCGATCATCGCGGATTGAATTTCTGCCAAAACTAGCAGTCTGAAATGTGAGAAAATATGATAATTGTCATTGAGGGCATTTCTTGCTTAAATAGGCCTTACTTTTAGCCGGAAAATAGACAAATTCTGATGGACGATCAGCTAAATAAAGCCCTACTAATGCAATTGGTGGAAATGAAAATGCCCTTCGGTAAATTCAAGGGAAGACTGCTTTGCGATTTGCCGGAGCCTTATTTGGTGTGGTTTAAGCAGCAGGGCTTTCCAGATGGTAAACTAGGCATGTTGCTCGAAAGCCTGTATGAGATCAAGTTGAACGGACTTGAGTACTTGCTTGATCAATTGAAAAAATAAGCCCTCTCATGCATCAATCGATACGCTCAAAAATTGTTCATGGCCTGGATGTAGGATCAATCCATTTGGAGGAAGTCATTCAGGAATTATGGAGTGGTTACGGTAGTCTTTGCAGATACCGTGCAGAGGGTGAAAAGTTAAGCAGTATCATTGTCAAGCAGATCGACTTGAATTCCCAGCTGACACATCCTAAAGGCTGGAATACCGCTGCATCTCACCAACGAAAAATAAAATCGTATGAGATTGAACGTCAGTGGTATGTGCATTGGGCTCACCGTTGCGATCAATTTTCCAGAGTACCTAAGCTCCTTCTTCATTTAGCTTCTGATGAAAGTCTTTATTTAGTGTTGGAGGATCTAGATGCCAATGGTTACCCACTGAGATTGGATCAGCTTACGCTTAATGAGGTGGAGTTGACGCTTAGTTGGTTGGCTCATTTTCACGCCACTTTTATGGGTGAGCACCCCAATCACTTATGGAAGGAAGGAAGTTACTGGCACCTGAACAGCCGTAAAGAGGAATGGCAGACTATGGCAAAGGGAGAATTAAAGGCCAATGCGAGTAACATCGACCATCAGCTTACTGCAACAAAATATCGAACCGTGATTCACGGTGACGCCAAGCTAGCTAACTTCTGTTTCTCTTCGGAACGCGATCAAATTGCGGCCGTGGATTTTCAATATGTGGGTGGGGGATGTGGAATGAAGGACGTGGCCTATTTTTTAAGCAGTGCAATGGACGCTGATGCGCTTTTTGCGCACGACACTGAGTTGTTGGAATGCTATTTTACCACGCTTGCATCTGCATTAAAGTCACGCGGAAAAAGCCTTGATTTTCCAGAATTGAAGTCGGAATGGATAAGGTTGTATCCATTTGCCTGGGCAGATTTTAGCCGTTTTTTGGAAGGTTGGTCGCCCGAGCACCGGAAACTGCATCCATACAGCAGATCAATGGTAAAAAAGGTGCTTGCCACCATTGAAGAAGACGCTTAAAAGCCCCATAGCACTCGGATCCCCAACGAATTTTGCAAACCTCTTTCGCTGACTACCTCCGTGAGGTTTACCTCTGTAGAGGCCAGTTGATAGTGGAGGTCTGCCACCATGTGTTCAGACACATCAAACTGAAAACCAAGTCCCAAGCCCCCTCCGAAGCCATTTCCTCCTGGCTGAAGGTCGGCGGCATTGTTATTAAAATGAAAGATATCGTAGCGCTGATTATCAATGAGAATGTAATTGGATTGCACGCGAACGTTGTTGGCATTGGCAAATACAGAAAAGAAGGCCCTGCTGCTTTCGCCTTGATAGTAAAAGTACTGTAGACCAAGATTAAGGTTAAAGCGATTCTCTTCACCTATTATCGGGAAACGAAGTAGGGTAGGCCCCGGAATGTTATTGTTGGGGTCATCGTCTTGAATGGTTACAAATTGTTCATAATCGATCTGCACCACGTTAAAATCGAGGAAAACTCCGAGGGCGCTCCACGGCTTGTAAAGGGCGTGAAAACCGAGCTCAACGGCATTGCGATATCTAGATTCAAAAGGGTATTCAGCCACTTGATAGGGTCCTCGGAAAAAATTATCGAAAATCGGACGGTTATTCGGGTCATTCAAAATGAAGGGCACGTTGAAAGGCGTGACGTTGGGCTGCCCGGAATACAGCACCGAGGTATTGTGATTTGGGAAGTATACGTTCACATTAGCCCCTACAAAAAACCGCAGACTGTCTTCTTTCCCATATTCATCCCAAACGTCTTGCGCACGGATAAATAGCAAGTGAAAGCATAAAAAAGCAGTGAATGATATTTTCTTCAACATGGCTGCAAGTTAAGCGAATATCAACTATTGGTTGCAAAGATTACGCAGTGCATGGGCTGCCTTCTTAAAGTTAAGCTCAGCACTTTTTCGCAAGTCGGCACAGCCATTGCTTGTGTATTGGCCCATTATTTGAGATAACCCCCGATTATAATAGCCCTCTGCATAATTGGCATCCAGCAGAATGGCCTCAGTGTAGGCGCGCTTTGCTGCTCTATAGTCTCCAAAAAGAGTATGAATGTTTCCTTTAAGATTCCAGGATTCTTTGGAAGCCGGATCATCCTCTACGATCTGATCAACTTCATTCAAAGCAGAGGAATAGTCGCCCATCATTTTAAAAGTGAAGGCTTTGTTGTACAACGCCTCACTGTAATTAGGATCCAATTCAAGGGCTTTTTCATAATCCTTAACCGCACCGTTAAGGTCTCCTAACTCTTTTCTAACCAATGCCCTGGTGAAGAAGATCACCTCAAGATCCTGGTTAATGGCTATGGCTTGGTTCAAATCGTTCATCGACTGTTCGATCTTACCTAAGTATCGGTATGCCAGTCCGCGATTGTAATAAGCAATGGTAAATTTTGGATTGATGGCTATGGCTTGACTGAAGGCATTAACCGCTGCCCGATAGTTCTCTTGTTTCAATTCTAGCAAACCCAAAATGTCATAGGCAATGGAATTGTTAGGTTCATAGATTAAGGCAGAATCCACCTGAATAACCGCCGCAGTGTAGTCTTCCAGTAGAATATTAAGTAGCGCACCTTTGATGAGGGCATCCGGTTTATTGTAGTCACTTTGCAGTAAGGTGTCAATATCAGCAAGTGCCTTTTCGTAAGCCCCAATGGTCAGATAATCTTCTATTCTGTGGTCCCTCAGTTCGTGGTTTTGAGGCTGGATCGAGATGGCTTTGGTGATGTCTTCTAAAGCCCCTTGATAATCCATAGCCAACATTTTCAACTTGGCGCGTTCGTCGTACACGTATTCGGAATACGGGTTTAAGCTGACCGCTTTATTGTAGTCTCTCATGGATTCCTGGTAGCGCGACATGATACGATAGAGGTTGGCGCGCTTCATGTAGCTCTTGGCATTGCTGTAATCGATCTCAATAGCCTGAGTATACATCATTTCGGCTTCTTCAAACATGCCGCGACGTAATTGAATGTCTCCTTCTTGCAATAAACGTCTTACTTCTGCGTCAGGCCCCCCGATTTGACTATTGATTTGCGCAAAACCTGAACTAATCAAGGTTAATCCGATCAATGACAGAAAGAGCTTGAGCCAAAGTGGATAATATCTGGATCCCATGGCAGTTTGCATACTATGGTTCCATTAAGATTGGCTGCGTGCCACTTCCGATCACTAACTTAGCATTGGGTGATTTAGAAAGCTCACGATAAGCTTCTATGGATTTGTATTGGATGATCTGAGGGGTTAGGCCTTCTGAGATGATCTTGTTGGCATCTCGTATTCCTTCTGCTTCTATGATCCTTCTGGCTGCTTCTTGCTTTTCTTTTTGAAGGATGAATTCCATACGCTGGGCGTCTTGTTCAGCCTGAAGCTTTTCTTCGATGGCACGATAGAGTCCGTCAGGGAGTTGGATGCTCTTCATAAGCACAGCTTCAATCACGAAGCCTCGATCTCCAATAATTTTCATCATTTGCTCCTTTACCGCTGATTCGATCTCGAAACGGTTCCCGGTATGCATCGCCTTTGCCATGTACCTTGCGGTAACGTCGGCAGCAGAAGCTCTAAACACGGGAAGTATAACGGTGTTTTCATAGGCCATTCCAATTTCGGAGACAATCTGTGTGGCCTTATCTTTTTCGATGTGATATAAGATCGAAATGTCTGCATTTACGTTCAACCCTTCTTTAGATGGCAGTGTCAAGGCTACCTCAATATTTTCGGTAGTGATTGGCACCACGATCACTTTGCTGGCAAAGGGGTTAAATACTGTAGCTCCGGGTTCGATGATCTTTTCGTCGATCTTTCCAACGGTTCGTTTCACGCCTACGCTGCCTTGACGGACAGTCACACAACTCGAGAAAAATACCAAGATCAGTGCAAGCGAAATTAAGGATGACTTTTTCATTCGGATTGGATTTATATTTAAGATATAACAGCAAAACCCAGTCCAAAGTCTAAACCTTCACGAAAAAATATTATCGTAAGCTTACTTGAGAGTCGTATTCAAGCTTGAACAAGCTAAATTTTAAAAGGCAAGCTATTGAATCACAAGCTTTTCTCTGTAAAATCGACCGTCTTCTTCAATGTTCAATAAGTAAACCCCTTTGGTCATTTTCGTATTCAGGAAATCCAATCTGATCAGGTTTTGCGTTCCACCGTAGCGTTCATCCAATACCAGCTTTCCTTTCAGATCGTAAATTTGAATTCTTCGCTGCGCTTCAATTGAATTACTAAACTTGATGAATACCATGTCGCGAGTAGGATTCGGACTGACTACGATGCCGTTTTCATCAGTGAGGTTCCGATTGATACCCGATGGAAAATCGAAAAACACCAGCGCTGTATCCACTGATGGACAGCCACTGGAATTGCCTACGATCACGCTAACCGAGTCTGTTTGTCCGGCTTTGGCCGGATCATAATTGACCGTAAAAGTTTGGTTGATACTGCTATCTTGCCATAAGTACGATGAGAAACCGGTTCCCGCATCATAGGTAAATGATGTGGTGTTCACGGGGTCCAAGGTCGTATCCGGGCCGATGCTGATCGGACTACCTGTGTTCACGATCACGCTGATGGTGTCACTTACCACACAGTTTTGGTTACTACTGGTGATCACGGCATATTCTGTGGAGTTTGAGGGGCTTACTGTAATTTGTGGACTCGTCGCATTGGTGCTCCATAAGAAAGTGCCGATGTTACTACTGACTTGCAGCTGTAGGCTATCCCCTAAACAAATCGCCGTATCAGCCGAAACGATGGTCTGCGGTAAGGAATCTACCGTTACGGTTACATTTTCGGTGGTGCTACAAGCGGATGCATTTGAAATAGTGACCGTATAATTGGTGGTTACTAATGGAGCCACATTGATACTCGCTGTGCTTGCAGAATTACTCCAGCTGTAGGAGCTACCCCCGCTAGCTCTTAAAATAATGGCTTGTCCTTCACAGATCGAGGTGTCTGGGGTGATGGTGCTGTTTGGCACTGGATTCACCGTGATGGTAGAGGAATCTACATTTCTGCAACCGCTCGCAGAAGTGAATTCGTAAAAGATGGTAAAAGTACCCACCCCGGGAACTGATGGATCAAAATTACCGTTGCTTACCCCACTTCCAGAATAGGATCCACCACTTGGGCTTCCTCCACTAAGTGTAATTGCTGCGTCATCTTCACAGAGATCGGCGAAGCTCCCTAAACTTACCGCAGGCAATTGATTTACGGTTACCGTTTCATTTACCGTATCCGTACATCCATTTGCATCAGTGACAGTGACCGTATAGGTTGTGGTGCTTGAAGGGGCCACGGTGATGGTGGCGGTACTGGCGGCGTTGCTCCAGCTATAGCTTTGTCCACCTGAGGCAGTGAGTGTGGTACTGTCGCCATTGCAGATCACATTATTACCCGTGATACTCGCCGTCGGTGTAGGGTTCACAAATACCGTTGCCGTGCGCACTCGGCTACAACCGCTGGCGGCCGTTATGGTAACACTGTAATTGGTAGTGGTTGGCGGGTTTACATTGATGGAGGACGTAATAGCCGAATTGTTCCACAAATAGCTCGTGCCACCAGTTGCGATTAAAGTCGTAGTGTCACCTGCACATATCGTAGGGTTGGGAGTGATGGTGGTGGTAGGCGTCGGATTTACAGTGATTGTGGCGGAATCTGTTGCACTACAACCCAAGCCATCCGTAAAGGTGTAAAAAATGGTAAAGGCACCTACACCAGCCACGGTTGGATCAAAGCTACCGGCACTGACGCCAATTCCGGAATAGGTTCCACCTGTAGGACTCCCTCCGCTGAGACTTACCGAAGCTCCGCCCTGACAGAGATCGGCGAAACTTCCTAGGGTAACGTTAGGCAAAGAATTTACCGTTACCGATTCACTTGCTGTGTTTGTGCAGCCATTGGCATCGGTTACCGTTACCGTGTAAGTGGTATTTGCAGTTGGAGATACGGTAATTGATGCAGTGTTGTCATTGGTACTCCACAAATACGATTGGCCGCCTGAGGCTGTCAGGCTGGTGTTGTCGCCATTGCAAATGGTAGTGTTGCCAATGATCCCGGCTGTAGGTAATGGATTTACAGTAACCGTGCTGTTTTCTGTTCGACTGCAACCATCAGCTGAAGTGATGGTGACCGTGTAAGTGGTGGTGACAATAGGGCTAACCGTGATACTGGGAGAGGTTGCGGAAGTGCTCCAGAGGTAGGTGCTTCCGCCGCTGGCAGTTAAGGTAGCGCTGTTGCCCAGGCAAATGGATGAGTTGGGCGTAATGCTCGTAAGGGGTAAAGGATTCACCGTGATCGAGGAAGAATCTCGTGAGCTACATCCCAAGGCGTCGGTATAATCGTAGAAGAGGGTAAAGGTGCCCACTCCCGCGACAGAAGGATCGAAGCTACCTGCACTCACTCCGGTGCCGGAATACGTTCCACCGGTCGGACTTCCTCCGCTCAAACTGATGGCTGCATCCCCTTCACAGAGATCGGCAAAGCTTCCCAAGCTTACGGTGGGTAAAGGATTTACCGTAACTACAACGTTTTCCGCATCCGTACAACCGTTGGCATCAGTAACCGTAACCGAATAAGTAGTTGTGGCGGTTGGAGAAACAGTAATGTCGGCAGTTGTAGCGCTCGTGCTCCATAGATAGGACTGACCACCGGAAGCAGTCAAGGTGGTATTGTCGCCATCACAAATGGTGGTATTTCCACTGACATTTGCCACAGGCAAAGGATTTACCGTAACCAGAGTAGATTCCACACGACTACAACCGTCGGCAGAAGTGATGGTCACGCTGTAATTCGTACTTGTTGTCGGGCTAACGGATACGGTAGCGGAAGTCGCTGACGTACTCCAGAGGTAATTGCTACCCCCGGTGGCGGTGAGATTGATGCTAGAGCCTAAGCAGATATCCGAATTGGGAGTGATGCTGGTGATGGGCAAGGGGTTTACTGTGATGCTGGAAGAATCTCTTGAGGTGCAACCGTTCGCCGCTGTAAAATCATAGAAAATAGTGAAAGTACCAATACCGGCCACCGCAGGATCAAAGCTGCTTGCACTGACACCGACACCAGAGTAGGTGCCACCGGAAGGGCTTCCCCCGCTTAAACTAATGGCTGCATCCCCTTCACAAAGGTCGGAGAATGCACCTAAACTCACAGTAGGAGCAGGAATCACTGTGATACTTTGGGTAGCCGTAGAACTGCCACATTGGTTGGCTAAAGTGTAGCTGATGGTAAAGGTGCCTGTTCCCGTAAGGCTTGGATCAAATTGATTGTTGACCACTCCGGGACCTGAATAATTTCCTCCGGCAGGAATACCTTGAATCAAGTTGTATGGAGCGGCATTGACGCATTGGTCAGGAATGGCATTGAAAGCAACCGAAGGTAAAGTGTCTACCTCGATGGTTTGAGTGGCAGTTCCAACGCAACCATTTGGATCAGTAAAGGTGTAAGTAATATCGGTGAATCCGCCACCGGCTAATGCCGGATCAAACTGATTTCCAGTCACCCCATTTCCTGAAAATGAGCCACCGCCCGGAAAGGCGTTGCCCAGGGTGATTGGTGAACTGCTAATACAAATGTTGCTAAGCGGCGCAAAGAAAACCGTAGGTGCAGGCTTTACGAAAATGGTAGAAGTGGCAGAATCTGCGCAACCCCCATTAGAAAAGACGTAGCGGATCTGCACCGTACCAATACCGGTAAGAGAAGGGTCAAAGGTGTTTCCAACTACTCCCGGACCTTTATAAATGCCGCCAGCGGGCAAACCTCCACTGAGGACAAATGGAGCATCCTGCTCACAGACCGTATCGCGTCTGCTGTAGGTCACAATGGGTAAAGTATCTACATTAACTCTTACGTTTCTTGAAGTATCTAAACATCCGGAGCCATTCACGATCACTTGATAGTTGCCGGGCGTATTGACCAACAGATCTCTAAAGACTTCCCCAGCCAGTTGCACAGAGTCTCTTAACCATTGGAAAGTAGCTGCTGCCGGAGGGTTGGCTACGATGCGCACATCTTCACCCACACAAAGGTTGGTGTCGCCGGTAAAGGTTAAGGGAGGGGGGTTGCTGCCGCATTCATTCATTTTGTAGAGAATGGAGGTAGAAAAAGCATTGTTACCAGAGAAAAATGTAGTGCCAAATTGAGACAGCCCCCTAAAGAGACCTGAAACATAAAATGCAGTTTTACCTTCATCAGCGGCTATCGAGATAGCCTGATCGGAACTACCACCGCCACCTGTTTGGTACCAATTTGGGTTCAGGTTAGAGTCTAGGTTGATGATTAGTTGGTCCTCATTTCCATTTGAAAACGTCTTTCTGCCTCCTATAAAAACACTGTCTCTATATCTAGAAGAAATCAGAAATTCATTGTTTGCATTAAGGTCGACATCTGTAACCGAATTGCTTGTTGCATTTAGACCGACTAATTTTTGAATAACTCCATTTGAGTTAAGTTTTAAAGCAAAAACGTACCGTTGAAAGAAACTGAAGTTAGGAGGCTGGGTAGTAGAACTACTTTGGATTCCAAAAACTCCATTGGTAACTGAAGCCAAATAGAGATTGCCACTTTGATCAACTGAAATTTGGGTTGGATTACTCACAAAAGAAGTTGTTGTCGAGTTTTGTCTGGCAATCCAATCGCATCTATAATTGGTGAATTTTGCGACTCCCACGAGAAAAGAAGTACCAGTATTCGGGAATAGCACACTATTAACTCCAAAATCATATTCTCCTCTATAGGCTGCAGCAAAATAGAAAACAGAGTCATTCAATGCCTCAAAATCACCAATAGTATTGTTGTTAGAAAAAGCAACGTTGGCCGTTACGATGCGGTTTAAATTTAAGGGCACCCCCGCAAGGTCAAGCTCACCAACAAAAATATTGTTTTGAGATCCAGTTAGATTAGGCTGGTTTAAACGGATAGAGGAACCTGAAAACTGTAAATCACTAGTTTGTTGTCCAGCAATAAATATTTTATTGGCACTTACCGATAAATCAGCAAGACCTCTGAATCCAATTGTTCCATTCGGGCTGTAGAACCCTCTAATCCATTGTGCTACTCCCTGCGTATCCAACTTGAGTACGTAACCTTCTCTAAATACAGTCGGGGAAGTACCGCTAACGCTCAGGTTAAGTCCCCCCCATGAAACAGAATTGTTGTAATACCCGATTAGGTATAAGTTACCCGTACTATCTAAATCAATATCTAGCACATTATTAAATGAGGAGGTTCCTCCATTTTGTGCGGCCCACCTAAAATTCCCGAGGGTATCATAATTAGCCACATATATGCTCCTACTGCCTGAATTTAATACCGTGCTTCCAAAACTTATGCTTCCTTGAAATTCCCCAGCTACGAATACATTATTATCATGCACTTCCAAAAATTGATTGCCACCACCAAAACCAGAACTCGAATAGATCTTGAGCCACTCAAAACGCTGGGCCTGTGATGTGTGAGTAAGCAGTGCGAGTAAAATAAGAAGAAGGGGTAAGGCTCTTTTCATGGTGCAATTATTTAGTGAATGACGTGTAAACGTCGGCAATGGTTGGGTGGTTCGATCGTTATTGTATAACGACGAGATGATCTCAATATCGTGGCCTTATCTTTTTGTTAAAAATGTGACAATTATCTTTCATTTAAGCTCGTACGAGAACTAATCCAAGGAATTGGGGTTAGATTAATTCATTTTAAAATTAAAACCATGAAAAAATTACTTTCGATTATTGCCATGAGCGTATTCTCTTTTGGACTGTTCGCTCAAGATAAGGATGTGGTAGACATTGCTATTTCATCTGAAGACCATACTACATTAGTTACTGCGGTGAAAGCAGCCGGCTTGGTGGAAACCCTAAAAGGAGAAGGCCCATTTACGGTTTTTGCACCCACTAATGCCGCTTTCGACAACCTGCCGGAAGGTACCCTCGAAAACCTATTGAAAGACGAGAATCAAGAGCAGCTGCAGGCGGTACTTACTTACCATGTGGTTTCCGGAAGCTTAATGGCAAAAGATGTGCTTAAGGCGGTAAAAATGAACGACGGTAAGGCCGAAGTAGAAACCGTGAATGGAGCAACCTTAAGCGTAACTGTAGTAGACGGCAAAGTGCAGTTAACTGATGCAAAAGGTAATACAGCCACTGTGACAGCCACCGATCTTAAAGGTAGCAACGGAGTGGTACACGTAATCGATGCGGTAGTGTTACCCTAGATTTCGTCCGTCAATCGCTAAAAGAAGCCTCTTCGGGGGCTTTTTTTATGCTTAATCACCAATTACGAAGTGGAATAGTCCTAAATCTGACCACCGCTTTCAATAGAATTAGCCGTCCCATATCTGCATAAAAAAATGTGGGGGGAGTTATTTATTGATCTTCCTGATGAATTGGTCTTGGCTTGGGATATAGTGCATCAAGTGGGGATGGAATGGGAGCCTCAGGCATTTGTTGCTAACGCTTAATCTATTGTCTACACCAGTGAGAAGGCCTGGCTGATCATTAGGCCTTATAAAAGTTTCCTCGACATCAAGTTCTACCAAACCGATGAGCTCAATTCAAAACTGATCCGACCTAAGGTCGACTACAAGAACAAATTTGCCCATCATGTGAAGCTAGAGCATGAGGATAAAGTGGAAGGGGAGTTGCTCGACCTGCTAACTAAGGACTATCAAGAATTCCTTCAAAAGGAACGCAAAAATCACTAAACACATCGTCGAGATTTGGGTTATTTAATTTATCAAGCGTAATAAGTGGATAAGATCATAGCATACCTTTCCGAGCATCCAATGTACATCCCCTTTGTGTTGTTGAATGTGTATTTGATTTACCGGGTTTTTGTCATGGCTTTTAATCAAGAGGATGACGATGATGAGGACGATAGAGATGATATGGGCGATGGGGGAGTTAAACCTGATGGCCCGGAATTGGATCTTCCACCCGGTGTAGGTTTGCCGGTAGATGGGGAATTGGTTGAAGAAGGGGTTTGATTTGGTCAATTAATCTTTCAATTACGCCTGCCAGCAGACTTGCAGGAATCCTTCAAATTTTTTAGTAGATGTATCAGTTCAGGGTCATTCAATTTCTAATCCTCTATGTCTTTATCACCTTTGGGAGCAGTTGCGTTTCACAAGAAACTGAGTCAAGTGCTAGTGCCTTAAATAGCACTCGGCAAGATTCAGTCTACGAATATCGCAGCGGAGATCCCAATGGCATTGGAAAATGGTATATGGGAAGAGAGATCGCCCATGTGATGGGTTACCAAGGCATCAACTGGTTGGAGCGTGATGAGCGGGAGCAGGAGGAAGACACTAAGAAGTTGATGGTAAATATGGACATCCAATCCACCGATGTCATCGCGGATATCGGAGCCGGTTCGGGTTATCACGTTTTTAAAATAGCACCGATCGCAAAGCAAGGCTTGGTTTATGCAGTAGATATTCAGCCTGAAATGCTTGAAGCTATTGAAAGTAAGAACCAAGCTTTAGGATTGGATAACATCAGATTAATCAAAGGGGAGGGGCAGAGCACTAAACTGCCAACTGATTCGATCGACAAGCTGTTGATGGTAGATGTGTATCATGAATTTAGCTATCCCAAAGAAATGCTTGAATCCATTTATAAAGCGTTAAGGTCAGATGGAAAGATCTACTTGATCGAATATCGCAAAGAGGATCCAAAAGTTCCCATTAAAGAGATCCATAAAATGACTGAAGAGCAGGCAGTAAAGGAATTTGAAGCCTCTGGCTTTGAGCTGATCGAGAATATCGACAATCTCCCCTGGCAGCATTGTATGGTGTTTGGGAAAAAAGATTAGCCAATGGAGGTTTACGCTTCAAAATAATCACGAATACAGTTCAATAATTCACCACAGCTAAAACTATCGGCCTTAGTTTTGCCGGATGATCCAACTAGGTCTAGGTAGGGGGAGATGTGATTGCATTTGTGCCAACATAATCTTGAGCTGTCTTGCAGTGCTATTGTTTGCTACTGATGCATTTGCTCAGAATGCCCTCTACAATAAACACCTAAGCAGAGACCCCTCGATCTATGGTGAAATGCAAAGGGCGTGGATCTCACAAGATGGAATCAGCTATGCCACCTTTCCGTATTCTCAGCCTCTAGGGGATAGACGTTTGGATCTGATAGATGGAGAAGGCAGGAATGGCTATTTGGTTGAAGCCAATTTGGACTTGAGATTCCCATTCTTGATGGGCCGACCCAACAACAGCTCCTTAAAGAGAAGACAACGTTTCACTATCGACTATCGGGCGAACTTCAGAATGACCAACGACAGCTCTAAACCTTTGGTGCCTTGGAGTAATTACTTTGGCATTGGGCACGACTTTACCATTTTTGATAGCAAGAAAAAGTGGGTATGGAACGATAAGGGGCGAGGAGATAGTACTAGTCTGGAACCCAATGAAAAATTCAAATTCCTCACTTTAACCACTTTTATTCATCATTTCAGTAACGGACAGCCACCGGGATTTTACACTTACTCTTCCGACAGCACTGAACGTCGAAATGATTATACTTCAGGCGATTTTTCCACCAACTATCTGAAGTTCATCCTGAAGTGGAGCATTGCCAATATTGAAAAGCACCGACTTACTACCCTTGGAATCAGCTACAGAATGGATGGCGGCTATGAGAATACCCCTTTGGTATTCACCCCCGAGCAAGAACGCTCATACGGCAGGAAACGAATTGGAATGCATTTCGATTATTATACCGGCCCCAACAGTCGCATGTTCCGAGCAGATCAGGAGTGGCATTTCCGAACTGAGTTGACGTATATCACAGATGAGCTCGATTTGTTTACGCCAAATTTAAAGGAAGATCAAGGGGAGTATCGTTTGATGTTTCATCAATTTGTTGAGCTTAGACCACTTAACCATCGCACAATAGGCTACTTAGTGCATTTTTATGCCGGAAGGGATTATATGAATATTCGCTATGATGATGTGATCTGGATGGTGCAATTTGGCATTTCCCTCTCGGTTGATAAGTACTATCCCATTGGATGGCAAAATGAGGTGGAAGGGAAGTTGTGATCAATGAATTGCTACTTATAATAGCCTTATAGCAGTGGAAGACTATTCATCTTATATTGGTTAAAACACTAGATCTCTTTCACAAATAGCTTTTTATCAAACCTGATCCTCGGCCCATAAATTCCATTCTTCGCTCTTTTACCCACACTGATCGCCATGCAGATGTCAGCCTTTCCATAAGGAAGGTTTAAGAGTTTTCTCACTCTTCGATGGTCCAGGCCTTCAATGGGGCAGGTGTCATAACCGTAAGCTCGAAAGGCCAGCATTAAATTTTCGCAGGCAAGCGCGGTGGACTTGTGCGCCCAAACGCGCAGGTCGGCAATCGACTTGGGTTGCCTTGGCAAGGGTTTAAAAAGCGCT
>JGI12109J20283_10220492_pt1 | contig 17660 bp, 9 predicted proteins | sample ElkSlonscriptome_12_FD_20283 | JGI IMG/M metagenome (IMG submission 20283)
CTTTTCAAGCGTGCCGGCATAGTGCGAGACATCGGTGGACGTGCCGCCCATGTCAAAGCCGATCACCTTGTCAAAGCCTGCCGCTCTTGCGCTTGCCACACAGCCCACGATCCCGCCGGCAGGCCCTGAAAGGATCGCATCGCGCCCGCGAAAGCTGTGCGCTGCGGTGAGCCCGCCAGAGCTTTGCATGAACAACAGGCGCCCAGCATCGGCATGCGCATCGCCGTTGGCGTTCAGGCCGCCTTCGACCTGATCGACATAGCGCCGCAACACGGGCGTGAGATAGGCATCGACTATGCTCGTCTGCCCACGCGGCACAATCTTGGCGAGCGGGGAAACTTCGTGGCTGGCAGAAATCTGCGTGAAACCGATTTCGCGCGCGATGGTGGCCAGAGCGGCTTCGTGTTCCGGGTATTTGTAGGCGTGCATCAGCACAATGGCGATAGAGCGCAAACCCGCATCATATGCCGCCTGCAAGGCCTCGCGCGCGGCCGTTTTATCAAGCGGACTTTCCACGCTGCCATCGGCGAGCACGCGTTCGTCCACTTCGATCACGCTTTGATACAGCATATCCGGCTTGTCGATCGACAGCGCGAAAGTGTCCGGCCGAGCCTGATGGCCGATCTCAATCACATCAGCCAAGCCGCGCGTAACAGCAAGAAGCACCGGCTCGCCCCCCCGCTCAAGCAAGGCATTGGTGGCAACTGTGGTGCCCATCTTCACTGCGTCAATCGCGCCATCGGGGATCGGCCCGTCAGCGGCTAGGCCCAGCAGCTGCCGGATACCGTGGACCGCGGCATCGCGATAGCTTTCCGGATTTTCGGAAAGATATTTGCAGGTCTGCAAAACGCCATCGGGCGCGCGCGCCACGATATCGGTGAACGTGCCGCCGCGATCGATCCAGAATTGCCAGCCTGTCATGGCAACGCGACGTGCCTAGGCGCCGCGTCTGCGTCAAGCGATGCGGCCTCAAATCCGGCTAGAAACCCGAAGCCTGACCATCCTTGCGCATTTCCGTAGCGCCGGTGAGCACGCCCGTTTCGGGATCGCGCGCAATCGCCTGATAGCCGCCGAACATCACGCCGTTGGAGACCACGCGCACATTGTGGCCCATATCGCGCAGTTTCGCGATGGTATCCGCCGGAATGCCCGGCTCCACATTCAGCGTGCCCAGCGGATCTTCAGCCGGACCGCTCAGCGGTTCGGTAGGCTGGCGCCCGCCATCGTGATTGAGCCGCGCGGCATCGCCCGCTTCCTGCAAATCCATGCCGTAATCCACGATATTGATCAGGATCTGCACATGGCCTTGTGGCTGCATCCCGCCGCCCATCAGCCCCAGCGTCATGAACGGCTTGCCATCCTTTTTCACGAAAGCAGGGATGATCGTGTGGAAAGGCCGCTTGGAAGGGGCATAGGCGTTGGGGTGTGCGGGATCGAGGCTGAAAAGCTCTCCGCGATCCTGAAACATAAAGCCAAGCCCTGGTGGCACCATGCCGCCGCCCATGCCGCGATAGTTTGACTGGATGAGGCTCACCATCATGCCATCGCCATCGACCACGGTGAGATAGGTGGTGTCGCCTTCGCCTTCGAGCTTGTCGGCCACTTCGATTGTGCCCGCTTCGAATTCGGGCGTTGCCTTGTCAGGATCGATCAGGGCAAAGCGCTGCTTGCCATATTCTTGCGTGAGCAATTCCATCGGGAATTTCGCGAAAGCAGGATCGGCATAATAGCGCGCGACATCGGCATAGGCGAGCCGCTTTGCCTCGGTGATATAGTGCAGCACTTCGGGGCTGCCGCGCTCCCAACGCGCAAGGTCCACATTCTTCAGGATGTTGACCATTTGCAGCGCGGCAAAGCCCTGCCCGTTGGGCGGCAATTCGCACAGTTCGAAACCGTCGCGATATTCAGCGCAGGCCGGCTCCACCCATGTGCTTTCATGCGCGGCGAAGTCTTCCGCTGTGTATGCAGAGCCATTGGCTTGCAGGTAATTGACGATGGTTTTGGCCGTTTCGCCTTCGTAGAATTCATCGCGGCCATTTTTGCCAATCCGCTCCAGCGTGTTGGCAAGATCGGGATTTTTGAAAATCTCGCCCGCCTTGGGCGCGCGGCCTTCGGGAAAATAGGTGGCGCGCGCATTGTCGAATTCGAAATCGTAGCGCTGAAGACGCCGCTCGTAACTGCGCAGCCCCCCTGCAAGATAGCGCGCGATCATCGGGGCAATTGGATGGCCTTCACGCGCATATTTGACCGTGGGTGCAAGCACATCGCTCATCGGCTTGGAGCCGAAGCGCTCGTGCATGGCAAACCACGCATCCACCGTGCCCGGAATGGTGATCGGCAGCGGGCCAACGGGCGGGATGCTGTCCGCATCGCCCAGCTTGGTTTTGAGCTGTTCCAGCGTCTGCCCCGAAGGCGAGCGGCCTGAACCGTTTACGCCATAGAGCTTATCGGTCTTGGGATCATAGATAATCGCGAAGAGATCGCCGCCAATGCCATTGCCCGTCGGCTCCATCAGGCCGAGAGCGGCGTTTGCGGCAATCGCTGCATCCACGGCATTGCCGCCGCTTTTGAGAATATCGAGCGCGATCTGCGTTGCCAGCGGCTGCGCGGTGGCGGCCATGCCGTGCTGCGCATAAACCGGCGTGCGGGCCCAGTTGGCCCCGCTGGCCCGGCCGCCCGCGCCGATCTGATCTTCGATCGGTTTTGCCTCCGGCGCCTCCTGCCCTGAAACCGGCGACATGAAAACCGGCGACACGAAAAGGGCGGCAATCGCGGCAAAAGCCGCGCCGGTTTTGAGGCGCATGAAAATCTCCGTAATTACGCGTTTTGCACTAAACGATCGGGGCGGTGCGCGGTTTCTTCTTTTTGCGCATTCGCTTTGAGATTCTGGGAAGCAAAAACAGATAGATCCCCGTTCCCCACATCACGATCAGCAAAATGCCCGTGGGCAGAAACACATACAATTTCACCGCATCGGAAAAGAACGAACCGTCGTGAATGCTCTCGATCAGGTCTGACCGGCGATAGGCAACCTTGAGCACTTCGGCGGTCTTGGTATCAACCTGCACTTCCCAGCCCGAATTGGCGCGCAGCTTGGCAATGCCGCGCCCCACGCGAAGATCGATGCGGTCAATATCCGACCATTCGCTGATCCCCGCTTCGGGATGCTCGGCTGCGGCGGCAAGCATGGCATCAAAGCTCGCCTCGGGCAGCTGCGCTTCGACAACGCCGCGCGTGCTGCCGGGCTGAATCCACTCGATCTCCTTTTTGAGCATCAGGAAACCGCCCGCGATAAACATCGCGCCTGCGGGCAGGAACACAGCAAGCGAGAGCCAGTAATGGACCTGGCGCCAGAATTTCTTCCAGTTCACACAGCCTCGCTTATTGCGCTTCCGGAATTGCGCCGCCCGGCACCCATGGAGCGCCCGCTGCGATCAGTTCGGCTTCGAAGGCGGGGATGGTGGTTTCCGTCAAAGTGCGCACGCGGGCAAGCAGATCGCCATATTCGGCCTTGGCATAAGCCAGCTGCTCACGCGCCGTCTGTGTCGGCCCGTAGGTGCTGCCATAGATCGAATACATCACCTTGCCGAGCCTGCTGCGAACTGTGGGCTGAGTGCGTTCATAGATCGCGTTGCGCGCCGCATTGCCGTTCAGCATTTCATCCAGAGCAAGCACTTCGGCGCGGATCGCGGTGTAGCGATCATCCAATGTCGCCGGATCGCCGGAAACCGCGCTGCGCGCTGCAACGCCCAGCAGCTTCATCTTGCGCTGCGCCTCGTTGAGCGTGCCCGAAAGCGCGGTGACCGAGCGATCAAACGCTGCAACTTCCTTCATGAACGCCATCGCATCCGGCTGTGGCGGCAGAGCGGGATCAACCATCGGCTCGACCGTGAAGGGCTTGGGCGCAACCAGTTGCGTTGTCACTCCGCGCACGCGCGAGGTGAGATCGACCGTGTATTCGCCCGGCGCGACGAGGAAGCCCGAAGCCCCACGGCCATCGCGGCGCGGCGCGCGCGCCACGTCGCTTGCCGGATTGCGCAGGTTCCAGTTCACGCGGTGGAAGCCCTTTTTGGCAGGCCCCTTGATGCGGCGCACAACATTGCCTTCGACATCGCGCACATTGAGCCAGATTTCGGGCCCCTCTTCCTGTATTTCCGCAGTCAGCGCCTCAAAGCTGGGGAAGGGGTTATCGCCGCCCTCCTTGGCAATTGGCTTTTCGCGCTTCTGCCGCATGTCCTTGAGCGAGGGGATATCCTCGGCGAGGTAATAGGTGAAGTTTGCACCAAAAGGCGGATTGGGCGCGCGGAAATAACCATCGCCCTGATTGCCCCCTGCCGAAAAGGCGAGCGGGTGCTGTTCGATATACCACAGCGCATCGCGCCCCGGGAACAGCATGGCATCTTTGCTCAGATCGGCTTCGGTAAGCTCGCGCAGGGGCGAGATGTCGTCGACGATGAAGAAGCCGCGGCCAAAGCTGGCGGCCACCAGATCATCCTCGCGCCGCTGGATGGTTACATCGCGGAACGAGATGGTGGGCGATTTGCCTTTCAGCTTCACCCATTTGGCCCCGCCATCCAGCGTGAAGTACAGGCCAAACTCGGTCGCCGCGAACAAAAGGTCGGGGTTCACGTGGTCCTGAACCAGACGCCAGGTGAGGTGGCGATCGGGGATGTTGCTGGCAATGCTCTGCCACGTGCGCCCGCGATTGGTGCTCTTGAGAAGATACGGTTTGTAGTCGCCATATTTGTGATTATCGAGCGCGACATAGACGGTGTTCACATCGTGCAGGTCTGCCCGGATATCGTTGACAAAGGCGGTATCGGGGACGCCGGGCAAGCTGCCCACTTCGATGCGCCGCCAATTGCTCCCGCCATCTTCGGACACCTGGATCAGGCCATCATCGGTGCCGACATAAAGCAGGTTTTCATCAAACGGCGATTCCCCGATCGAAGTGATCGTGTTGTACTGGCTCATCGCGTAGATGTCCCACCCCGCATCCCAGCTCCACTGGCGGCCCTGCACGGGCAGGCGCATGCGGTTCTGGTTGCGCGAAAGATCGCCCGAAATCGCCGTCCAGCTATCGCCGCGATCATCGGAGCGCCACAGCTTTTGCGAGGCGAAATAGAGCCGCTTGGGATCATGCTGGCTCACCCAGATGGGCGAATCCCAGTTAAAGCGCGGAATATCATCGCCGGGCGCCGGCTGCGGCTGGATCGGCACGGTTTCGCCGGTCTTGCGATCGATGCGCGCCAGATTGCCCTGCTGGGATTGCGCATACATGATATCGGGATTGCCCGGTTCGGTTGCCGACTGGTGGCCATCGCCGCCCAAAGTCACGAACCAGTCATCATTGCGGATGCCGTGGCGGTTATCGGTGCGCGAGGGCCCGCCTTGCGAATTGTTGTCCTGCGTGCCGCCATAGACATAGTAGAACGGCTCTGCATCATCGACCGCAACCTTGTAGAACTGCGTGATCGGCAGATTGTCGATAAAGCGCCATGTCTTGGTGTGATCATAGCTTTCATAGATGCCGCCATCCGAGCCGAACACGATGTAATCGGGATCATCGGGGCGAAAGGCGATGGCGTGATCATCCACGTGCTTCGTCGAATTGTTGAGGCTTGACCATGTCTTGCCGCCATCATTCGAAATCTGCGAGGTGTTGGAGACCAGATATATCCGGTCAAAATAGTGCGGGCTGGCGTAGAGCTCCTGATAGTAATGCGGGCCGGTGCCCTTGCCGGTTTCATCGGACATCTTCACCCAGCTCGCGCCGCGATTGTCAGAGCGCCACACGCCGCCCTTGCGCCGGTCAAGCTCGATCGCGGCATAGACGACATCGGGCTGCATGGGCGAAATCGCCATGCCGATCTTGCCCTTATTGCCGCCGGGAAGCCCGGTTTTGAGCGGTTGCCATGTCTCGCCGCCATCTTCGGACTTGAACAGCCCGCTTTCCGGACCGCCGCCCACATAGGCGGCCACAGTGCGGTGGTGCTGCCACAGGGCTGCATACAGCCTTTCAGGGTTGCGCGGATCGATCAGCAGATCGGTTGCGCCGGTATATGGCCCCTTGGCGAGCACGTTTTCCCACGTTGTGCCGCCATCTGTTGTCTTGAACACGCCGCGCTCGCCGCCCGGCGACCACAGCGGGCCCTGGCTCGCGACCCAGATCGTATCGGGATCTTCGGGGTGGACGATGATCTTGGAGATATGTTCGGATTTTTTGAGGCCGAGATTTTTCCACGTCTTGCCGCCATCATTGGAGCGGTAAATGCCATCGCCAAAGCCGATATGGCGCCCGCCATTGTTTTCGCCGGTGCCGACATAGACGCGGTTGGGATCATTGGGATCAAGCGCAACATCGCCGATCGAATAGGCGCCCTGCCCATCAAACAAGGATGTCCATGTGGTGCCGGCATTTTCGGTCTTCCACACGCCGCCAGACCCCACCGCGACATACCAGGTGGCCGGATCGTCGGGCACGATGGCGATATCCGCGATGCGGCCGGACATGAAAGCAGGGCCGATATTGCGCAGCTGGAACGCGCTGAACGTGCTGGCAGAAAGCGCGCTTTCATCTGTCTTTTTATCATCCTCGTCTTGCGCGATGGCCGCATTGCCGAGCCCCATGGCGACAGCGCAGCCGACCAGGATGTTGAGAATACGCATATAAAATCCCTGTCCGATAATTCCCCGTGAAGCGCTGAACGCTACACAAATGTGACGGTGTTGATCCAGCCTAACACCCGTTGTTCATCGATCAAGCCATGATGTTGATCGGTTTTGCAAAACTGCCGGTGCGCGTGGATCACGTGCCGCGGCGATCAGGTTTCCCCGGCAATGCCGCGCTTGGTGATGAGATAGGTTGCAAAACTGGCGAGCCAGTGGCTGCCCGAATAATGCTCGTCCGAAACGGCAGCAATGCCCGCTTTGGCGTGGATATCCGCCGCCGCATCAAGCGCAGCGATGCGCGCATCGTCTTGCGGCAGCGCGCTGGCGATCCCCTCCAGCGCCCATGCGCGGCTGAGGTTCACGCCATCGAGATGCACCAGCTTGCCATCAGAGGCATCAAGCACAATCCCCGGCTCCAGCCAGTCGCCGCTGCCATCTGCGGGAATGGAAGGCATGAACGCGCCGAGCCAGTCGGCAAAATCCTGCGGCTCCATCACGCGGCGCATCAGATCCGCCTCCATCAGGCAGGGCGAGAGGAAATCCTCACCCGAAGGCTCATAGGCGAGCGGGCAGTCCACATCATCCGCATGGAATGCCAGCGTCTTTTCCACCAGCGCCTGCTCCAAATCCTGATTGCCGACTGTCCGTGCGTAATCGAGCATCAGGCCAAAGGCGAAGGCGGTCTGGTTGTGGGTGCCAAGGCGCACGGGATAGGCAAGGCGCGGCAGCCAGCCGGTGATCTCGGCAGTGATTTTGTCCTCGAGCGGGCGCAAAGTCTCACGCCATTCGGAAAGCTCTCGATCATCGCTTTCCTCAAGTTCGGCGACCAGTTGCAGGAACCAGGCGATGCCATAGGGGCGTTCAAAACTGCCGCGCCCCTCTTCGCTGAAATAGGCCACTTCGCCCGCGATTTTTGCATCGGTCAAACTGGTGGCCAGCTTGTCGCGAATTTCGGCCTCGTAGGTGCTGCCGGGCTGCTGTGTCAGGATACGGGTGAGCAGCCAATGGCCGTGAACCGAAGAATGCCAGTCAAAACAGCCATAGAAAGCGGGAAACAGATCGCGCGGGGTCTGCGCATCGGCATCGGAATTGAGCAGGTGGGAAATCTTGTTGGGATATTGGCGGTGCACGCAATCAAGCGCCAACACGGCAAAGCGGTCTTCCAGCGTTGCAGGCGGCAGTCGCATGGCGCGTGTCTCCTCATCAGCATTATCAGTCGGCGAACAGGCAGCCACGGCGAAAGCGAGCGCAGCGCACAGCGCAGCTGCGAGCGCGCGCCTCATTCGCCGGCCTCCTGCACAACAAAGCGCTGCACACGGCGCCCGGTGTTAACCTCGGTGGTGTAGACATTGCCCGCACTGTCCACATCCACACTGTGCAACCAGATGAACTGTCCGGGATAGCGGCCATTGCGGCCAAACCAGCCGACCACGCCGTGCGTCTCGCGCAGCAGGATCCACACCCGCCCATTCATCATGTCTGCCACATAGACATATTTGCCATCCGGGCTGAATGCCACATCGGAAACCGTGCGCGTGCCACCGGTTTCGGGCGCGATCGCCACGTCGCGCACAAATTCGATGCCGTCACCGCCCTCGCGAAAGATCTGCAAGCGGTTGTTGCGCCTGTCGCACACATAGATGGTGCTGTCCGGCCCGCGCACCACGCAGTGCACGATATCGCCGAAACTTGCGCTGTCAGGATTGGCCCCGCCATCGCCCGTGCTGGTTGCCTGTGACTGATCGAACGGCTGATCGCGCGTTTCGCCATCGGGGTCTTTGCCATAGGCGCCCCACAAACGCTCAAACACCAGATCGTTGTGACCAAAGGCGATGATGCGCTTGTTGATGTAGCCATCGGCCACCAGCACGCTGCCATCATCCACCGCGATATCCGCCGGATTGCCGAGAAAGCGCTTGGAGGCGTTGCCATCCGTTGATTGCCGGCGCCCGATCTGGCGGATGAATTCGCCATTGCGGGTGAAATTCAGCACCACGTGATCGCCATTGCCATTGCCGCCGATCCACACCGTGTCATTCGCATCGACATACAGGCCGTGCACATTGGCGGGCCATTGTTCATCGCCCGTTTCCACGGCGCTGCGCCCGCGCCCCTCTATCGTGCTTTCACCCGGCGCCAGCGCAGGCCCGCCCCATTGGCGCAGCAGATTGCCCTGCTGGTCAAACTGCATGACATGTGCAGGCGTCTTGCAGCACGCATTTGTGATCGGCGGATCGGTATCGCGCCCGGTTTCGGTGGGGCCAAGCGAATTGGGCCGCGTCAGCACCCACACGGTATCGTCCCTGGCGACCGACAAGCCCGGTATCTGCCCAAGGATCAGATCATCGGGCAGGCGCGGCCAGCTTACATCGGCCTTGAACACCGGCATGGGAACCGATTTGTCGATATGCTCCGAAGTCACATCCACCAGCGTATCGGCGCGCACGGGCGCCGCCCCTGCGGCCAAAAGTGCAAGGGCGGCAAAGCCCGCAATGCGTTTCATCATGTGCTCTCCCGGGGCCTTGTAGAAGATCAGGCCTTCAGGCTCTCGATAACCTGCGGCAGCGCTTTCGCATAGCGCTCCACATCGGCAAGCATGCCGGTGCTGACGCGTGAATATTGCGTCCACTTGCCATAGGCACCGCGGATCGAAATCCCGCGTTCGCGCATGGCGGCCTGAACCGCGTCCGCATCGGGCACTTCGACATAGACGAAATTGGTCTGCGAAGGCAGCGCGGTGAGCCCGGCAGTGGCGACCGCATCCATGATCATCGCCCGGCCTTCAAGCACCATGGCGCGTGACCTTTCAAGGAAGGCCATATCGTTATAGCACCCAAGCGCTGCTGCCACGCCGCCCAGATTGCCGCCAAAGCTCATCATGTGGCTGCGGATCGCGTCTGCATTTTCCTCGCTGGTGATGGCATAGCCCACGCGCAGGCCCGCCATGCCGTAAATCTTGGAGAATGTGCGGCACACGATCACATCCGCACCATCGCGCACCATGGAGATCATCGTGTTATCATCGGGCGCATCGGTAAGCTCGTTATAGGCTTCATCCACCAGGAGCGTTGCCTTGGGCGATGTGCGGCGGGCAAAGGCGGCCAGATCGTTTGCCGGGATCAGCATGCCGGTGGGATTGTTGGGATTGCAGATCTGGATCAGCGACACCTCATCGCTAAGCCCCGCCTCCAGCCCCGCCAGATCAACGCTCATATCGCGGGCCAGCGGCACGCGGATCGATTTGACGCCCTGACGCTCACCATACTTGACTGTGGTATCCCAGAACAGATCAGGGCACAGCACCGCGCCTTTACGCCCCCACGCCAGCGCGATGGCGCACAGGATTTCGGTTGACCCGCTGCCGATCACCACCTGTTTGGCGGGAACGGAGTGACGCTCTGCAATCATCGCCTGCAAGCGTTCAAGCCCGCGATCGGTATAATAGCAGCCCATCTTGGCGTTTTCGGTGATGGCGCGGATGGCGGAAGGGGACGGGCCATAGGGGTTTTCATTGCGGCTGAGCAGCGCATTGCCGGCCAGCGGCCCAAAATCGGGCGTTGCCGGCCCGGCGGCGGCTGTCGCTGCGCTGACAGGCACCGCGCCAAGGCCCGCCGCTGCGCCCGAAAGCGCACCTGCACTTTTTAGAAAATTGCGGCGATTGGTCGAAGGTTTCAGGCTCATGGCAATGGCTCCTTTCAGCTCAGTCCGGCTCAGTTCCAGCTTTTGACGATCATGGTGACACCAACGGTGACAAGGTAAAGCCCGAAAACGCGGCGCAGGATTTCAGGCGGCAATTTATGCCCGGCTGCCACGCCCAATGGAGCAAACACAACCGAGGTGACGATGATGGCAGCGGCGGCCGGCAGATTGACATAGCCCACAGAGCCCGGTGGCAGGCCCGCCTCGCCAACGCCGATCAGAGCAAAGCCGATAGTGGCGGGAATCGCGATAATTGCGCCCATGCCAGACGCTGTGCCGATGGCGCGGTGAATGGGCGATCCGCACACTGTCATGGTGACAGTAGTAATAGTGCCCCCGCCAATCCCCAAAAGCGCGGAAAACGCACCAAGCGATCCCGCCATCCCTGCGCGCCCCACACCTGTCGGCATGGCGGCAAAGGCGGCTTTGGGCGTGCGCCGCGGCAGCAGGAAATAAAGCGCAAAACCAAGCACGCCGGTGCCAAAGATCAACGCCAGTTGCGCGCCTGAGACACCATCCGCCACAAACGCGCCCAAGGCTGTGCCCAGCACCACCCACGGCGCCCAGCTTCTAAGCACGTCAAAATCCACCGCTCCGCGCTGTGCCTGAGCCTGCGCCGCGCGCAGCGAAGTGAAGATGATGGTGGCGAGCGAGGTGCCCACCGCGACATGCGCGGCCATATCGCCATCCATCCCCAGAAGCGGGAACAGCACCACCAGCGCAGGCACCACCACGAAACCGCCGCCAATGCCGAACAATCCGCCAGCAAAACCGGCCAGCGCACCTGCAGCCAGCAGCAAGGGCAGTGCAAATGTCAGATATGAATAATCGCCCACATCGTAACAATGCCCCGCAAATCCGGATTCGCCAAGCGCTTTGTTGCACCGCAAAACAAAGGGCAGAACAAAGGGCAAAACAGAGGGGCAAAAGCATGGGGCTGGTAAAGCGCGGTGTGGCAATGCAAGCTGCCATCAGAACGGCTGCACATTTGGCGTTGCAATGTCCTGCGCCCGCGCCTCTAATCACAGGCCATGATCCAGGCCGCTCTCAATCACCTCACCCATTACCGCTATTCGCGCCCCGTCCAGCTGGGCGCGCAAGTGATCCGCCTGCGTCCGGCCATGCACACACGCACCGCGGTGCCCAATTATTCGCTCAAGATCGAACCGGAAAACCACTTCATCAACTGGCAGCAGGATCCGCACGGCAACTGGCAGGCGCGCGTCGTGTTTCCCGAAAAAGTGCGCGAGTTCAAAATCGAAGTTGATCTCATCGCCGATATGGCGGTGATCAATCCGTTCGATTTCTTCGTCGAGGAATACGCCGAAAACCATCCCTTCACCTATGATGAAACGCTGAAAGATGATCTGGTCGCCTATTGCGATTGCGAGCCGCAAGGCCCGCTGTTCGAGGCAATGGTGGATCGCTTCAAGGGGTATGAGGGCCGCACGATCGATTTTCTCGTCGCGATCAACCGGGCGGTGAATGAAGCGGTCGATTACGTGATCCGCATGGAAGCGGGCACGCAAAGCCCGGAACAAACGCTGGAGGCGGGGCGCGGATCGTGCCGCGATAGCGCGTGGCTGCTGGTGCAATTGCTGCGCAGGCTGGGTTATGCGGCGCGTTTTGTCTCGGGCTATTCGATCCAGCTGGTCGCCGATGTGGAGCCGGTGGAGGGGCCAAAGGGCGTGAGCGAGGATGTGGTCGACCTGCACGCATGGGCCGAAGCCTATGTGCCGGGCGCAGGCTGGGTCGCGATGGATGCAACCTCGGGCATGTTTGCGGGCGAAGGGCACATTCCTCTGGCCGCAACGCCCCATTACCGCTCTGCCTCTCCCATCGAAGGCATGGCCGAGCCTGCCGAGGTTGATTTCAACTTCGCGATGAACGTCACCCGCGTTGCCGAAGCGGTGCGCATCACCAAGCCGTTTACCGATGATCGCTGGCACGCAATGCTTGATCTGGGACGCCGGGTGGATGCCGATCTCACCGCGCAGGACGTGCGCCTCACCATGGGCGGAGAGCCCACCTTTGTTGCCGAAAATGGCGGCGATGCGCCCGAATGGAACAGCGAGGCGGTGGGCCCCACCAAGGCGTTGTACGCCGATGCGCTGATCCGCAAGCTGAAGGGCATTTATGCGCCCGGCGGCCTGATCCATCACGGACAGGGAAAATGGTATCCGGGCGAAAGCCTGCCGCGCTGGGGCTATTCGCTGTATTGGCGCCGCGATGGCAAGCCGCTGTGGAACAACCCCGATCTGATCGCCGGCGCGCGCCTGCCCGATAAGGACAAGAGCGAGCAAACCGGGCAGAGCGAGGCAGACACCCCCACCCGCACCGCTGAAGAAGCCGATCTGTTCTTGCGCAATGCGGCGCAAAATCTGGGGGTGGAGCCCGAATTCGTCCAGCCGGTGTATGAAGATCCGGAAAAATGGATCGAGCGCGAAGGCGAACTGCCTGTCAATGTCTCGCCGCTTGATCCCAAGATCGAAGATCCGGAAGAACGCCAGCGCATCGTCGAAACCTTCAGCCGGGGACTGACCAAGCCTGTTGGCTATGTGCTCCCCGTTCAGCGCCAGCAAAGCGAACGGCAGCGCGAGCCGCAGCGCTGGAAGAGCGAGCAATGGCGCACGCGGCGCGGCAATCTGTTTGCCGTGCCCGGAGACAGCGCGCTGGGATACCGCCTGCCGCTGGGATCGCTGCCCCACGTGTCCAAAAGCGATTACCCCTACATCCACCCACGCGTGGAAACCGATGCGCAAAAACCGCTCGTCGATTTTCGCCAGCAGCGCGCCCGCGATGGCACCCAGCAGCGCGAGGAGCGGGCCGGGGACGAACAGCGCGAAGAACGCGGCGGCGCGGCGGACAAGCCGGGCCAGGCGCACCAGCGCGTGGACAGCGCAGGCCCGAATGCGCAAGACCGGGTCGAACAAAAAATCATCGAAGGCGCCGTGCGCACCGCGCTGACAGTGGAGCCAAGAGGCGAATACCTCTCCATCTTCGTGCCGCCGGTTGAAAGCATGGAGGACTTCCTCGAACTCGTCGCCGAGATCGAGCGGACCGCCGAAGCGCTCGCATTGCCGGTGCGCATCGAAGGCTATCTGCCTCCGCCCGATCCGCGCATCAACGTGCTCAAGATCACGCCTGATCCCGGCGTTGTCGAGGTAAACATCCACCCCACCGCCAGCTTCAAAGAACTCGTCGATGTCACCACAAATCTGTATGATGCAGCCCGCGAACTGGGGCTGACGGCGGACAAGTTCATGGTGGACGGGCGCTCTGTCGGCACAGGCGGGGGCAACCATCTGGTGCTGGGCGGCGCGAGCTTTACCGACAGCGCCTTTATCCGCCGGCCCGATCTGCTCAAGAGCTTCGTGCTTTATTGGCAGCGCCACCCCTCGCTAAGCTATCTGTTTTCCGGCCTGTTCATCGGCCCCACCAGCCAGGCCCCGCGCATTGACGAGGCGCGCCACGATAGCCTGTACGAGCTTGAAATCGCTCTGGCACAGGTGCCCGGGCCCGGCGACGACCTGCCCTTCCCCTGGGTGGTGGACCTGCTCTTTCGCAACATGCTGGTGGATGTCACCGGCAACACCCACCGCACCGAAATCTGCATCGATAAACTCTATTCGCCCGATGGCCCCACAGGCCGGCTGGGCCTCGTGGAATTTCGCGGCTTTGAAATGCCCCCCGATGCCAAAATGAGCGTTGCAGCCCAATTGCTGCTGCGCGCGCTGATGGCGTGGTTCTGGCGTGAGCCGCAGGAAGGCAACCTTGTGCGCTGGGGCACAGCGCTGCACGATAAATTCCTGCTTCCGCATTTTTGCTGGGAGGATTTTCTCGGCGTGCTCGCAGACCTTTCGCGCGCCGGATATGATTTTGATCCCGCATGGTTTGAAGCCCAGCGCCAGTTCCGCTTTCCCAGCCACGGCACCGTCCATGCAGGCGGCGTCGAACTGGAAATCACGCACGCGCTTGAGCCGTGGAACGTGCTGGGCGAAACCGGCGCGATCGGGGGCACGGTGCGCTATGTCGACAGCTCGACAGAGCGGCTGCAGGTGCGCGCCTCTGGCTTGACGTCCGGTCGCCATGTGATCGGCTGCAATGGCCGCCGCGTGCCGATGACGCCGACGGGCAAACCCGGCGAGGCGGTGGGCGGCGTGCGCTACAAGGCGTGGGCACCGGCAAGCTGTCTGCACCCACTGCTCAAAGCCGATCCCCCGCTCACCTTCGATGTGTTTGACAGCTGGAACAACCGCTCGCTTGGCGGGTGTGTTTATCATGTCGCGCATCCGGGCGGGCGATCGTATGACGATGTACCGATCAACAATTTCGAAGCGGAATCGCGGCGCAGGGCACGCTTTCAGGATCACGGCCATTCGCCCGGCACGCAGTCCATTCCCGCTGACGAGGATCGCGGCGAATTCCCGCTTACGCTCGATCTGCGGCGGCCTGCCAATATGCGATGAACGATAACAGCTATACCTCCCTACGCCAGCGGTCTGATGATGCCGACCTGTTCGGCCCGGCGCCGCATGAAGATGCGCTGGCCTATTATGCGCCGCAATCGCCCGGCGGCGATTTCTACACCGCGGCGGCCCCCGATGTGCGCGCGGCGTGGCACGATCTGGCGCGCGGATTTGCCAACCGTTGCAATGGCGATCTGGGGGCGATGCAGAACTATCTGGATCGCCACGTGGAGGATCTGGGCCTCGCCTTTCGCATCACGGGCGAGGAAAACGAGCGCCCATGGCCGCTTGGTCCCATGCCCATCCTTGTGGCGGGCGATGAATGGGAAACTGTTACCAAGGGCCTGATCCAGCGCGCCGATCTGCTGGAGACGGTGATTGCCGATCTCTACGGAGAACAGAGCCTTGTCACCGGCGGCCACCTGCCCGCCGGCGTTGTTTCAGGCAGCAATGATTTTGCCCGCCGCATGGTACGGATGGCGCCGCAGGGCGGCTATTTTCTCAACACCTATGCGGTTGATCTGGCGCGCGGGCCAACGGGCGAGTGGCGTGTTCTGGCAGACAGGGTGCGCTTTCCGGTTGGCATCGGTTATGCGATCCAGAACCGCCAGGCGCTGACGCGGGCAACCGGCGGCCTGCTTGCCTCGATCGGCACGCGCCCGCATTCAGGCTTTTTCAACGCGCTTCGCCGGGGGATTGCCGCGCGGTGCCGCCGCGATGATCCGCGCGTTGCGCTGCTGACGCCGGGGCGTTTCAGCCAGTCCTATCCCGAACAGGCCATCCTTGCGCGCCAATTGGGCTTCAGCCTGGTTGAAGGGCGCGATCTTACCGTGCGCGACGGGCGGCTGTATGCCCGCACGATTGCGGGGCCCAAACAGATCGATGCCGCCTGGCGCTGGATCACCACGCGCGATCTGGATCCGCTGCATTTCGATGCGCGGTCCCGCATCGGTGTGCCCGGCCTTATCGATGCAGCGGCAAACCATCTGGTGTTGGCTAACTGGCCGGGCGTGGGCGTTGTGGAAAGCCGCGCCATGCCCGCCTTTCTCCCCCGCCTTGCGCGCGTGTTGCTGGGCGAGCAGCTTGCGCTGCCCAACGCGGCCACATGGTGGTGCGGCAGCGCGAAGGAACGCGATCACGTGCTGGCCAATCTTGAAAAGCTGGTGATCAGTTCGGCGTTTCGCCGCCCGGTCAGCGGGCTGGAGGATGGCAAAACGCGCCCCGGTGCGAGCTTTACAGGGGAAGAACGCGCCCGGCTTGAAGAAGGCATTGCGCGCCGTCCGATGGATTACACCGCGCAGGAGATCATCCAGCTTTCCACCACGCCAGCGCTGGCCGGTGGCCGATTCGAAGCGCGCGGCTTTACCCTGCGCGCGTTTCTGGCGCGCGATGAGGATGGCAATTGGTGCGTGTTGCAGGGCGGCTTTGGCCGCGTTCCCAAGGAAGGCGATCTGCGCACCACCTTGATGGGGCTGGGCGATGTCTCGAAAGATGTGTGCATCGTAGAATCGCAGCGCGCCCCTGATCTGGATGTCCAATCGGATGTCCAATTGAAGGGTGGGCGCGATGTCGCGCCGGATGCGATCCTCAAACCAGGCCAGCACGATGTGCGGCGCGAGGTGGGGCTGTTGCCCTCTCAGGCGGCAGATAATCTGTACTGGCTTGGCCGCTATGGCGAACGCGCCCAGCAAACCGCGCGAATCGTGCGCGTGCTGGTGGATCAGATCGCGCTTTCGGGCGAGATTGCCAGCAGTACGGCGCAGGGCGTCAGCGCCGATCATGCGCCCACCACTGTCAATCGCGTTGCGCGGCTGCTGGTCAATCTGGGAGCGGCCGCGCGCCCCGGCCCCAACACCTCTTTTGCAGACCTCGCCGCTGCGGCGCTGGACGAGCCGGGCGCAGCTGGTTCAATCCGCAGCCTGATCGGACGCGAGGCGCAGATCGCGCTGCTTTTGCGCGACCGGCTGAGCGGGGATAGCTGGCGCGCCGTGCAGCGCCCCATGCCCGAATTCATGCCGGGCGATCTTGATCAGATGGCGCTGGCCTGTGATCGCCTGATCGAACGCCATGCGAGCCTTTCCTGGCTGCTGTCTGACGGGATGAGCCGCGGGCCTGAATGGCAGTTTCTCAGCATGGGCATGAGCATTGAGCGCGCCTCGATCATTTGTCTGGCGGCGCAAACGATCATTCCGGGCAGTGCGAGCGCGGATGACCTGTCGGCGCTGCTTGATCTCGTCGATTGCCAATCGCTGTATCGCAGCCGCTATCTCTCCATGCCGTTTATCGCGCGGGTCTATGATATGGTGCTGCTGGAGCCGGGTCAGCCGCGCGGGCTTGCCTTTCAGCTGGCCCGCATTGAACGGCATCTGGCCGCCATGCCGGCGCTGCGCACCGATGGCATGCCCGAGGCACCCTTGCGCGCCGCGCGTCAGTTGCGTGCCCGCGTGCAAGGGTTGGACGCAGGCGAGATCGGGCCGATGGTGCTGGAAGAACTGCGCCGCGATCTCGCCGCGCTTTCGCAAGCGATCAGCGATCTGTATTTCCTCGCGGTAAGCCCGGATGCAGGCGGGGCGGCTGGCAAATCGGGCGATGTGCGCACGAGGAGGCTGTTTTGATCGGCGAGCGCGACCAAACCCGCCACCGTATTCGCCACCGTGTCCACCACGTGAGCACGCTTGCCTATGCGGCGCCCGTCAGCCGTGCGCGCTTTAACCTGCGATTGCAGCCGCGCCTGCGCGCCGGGCAGGCGCTTGAGATGCAAAACCTTTCGTTCTCGCCGCACCCTGCATTGCACGCGCAAACCAGCGGTCCCTATTGGGT
>JGI12109J20283_10456352_pt1 | contig 17650 bp, 11 predicted proteins | sample ElkSlonscriptome_12_FD_20283 | JGI IMG/M metagenome (IMG submission 20283)
TTGCTTATATATTGATAGGCGCAAATGGATTGGTTGTCTCGCACAGACCTGTCGATTCATTGCATATTGGGTTAGAGTAGTCGTATAACTCGAAAACGCACGTTCTGTGCCTGATCTCGCCGGGGGAGGTGACAAAGTGCAGGTGACGGGAATGCTGTGGGGGGCGCGGTTGCTCAATTATGTCGACTATCCAACCGCGGAGGTGCTGGGCCCGGATGCGACGGGGGCGCAGATCAAGGATCTCATTGATCGCTATGGAAGCGTGCTCATCAAGCCGATTTTCAAGGGCGGGATTGGCAAGAAGGGCAAGGCGGGCCTAATCGGTCAGGCAACCGACGTCGTGACGGCAATGCGCGAGAAGGAACGGCTCTTCTTCGTCGAGCACCAAGTCGGTAACCTACGTGCCAAGGCCGAGGGCGTGACCTTCGAGAGCGCCATACCCGCCGAGCACGAGATCTACGCGTCGATCACCGACGACACACGGTATCGGGCGCCGACCCTGACGATCACGCACCATGGCGGCGTGGATATCGAGGCACTGCCGCCGGGCAAAATCGCAACCATCCCCTTCGACGCCCTGACCGGCTTCAAGGGGTTCGTTGTCGCCAACGCGCTGGACAGCATCGACGCCCCGCCCGAGATCATCAGCCCGTTGGTGCAAAATCTGCCGAAACTCTGGGATCTCTACAACAACTATGGCATGAGCATGCTGGAGCTGAATCCGATCCGGATGATGCCCAAGGGATCCGGACGCCTGGTCCCTATCGCTTGCGACTTCAAATGCACCTTCGATACGGACGATCCGGCCTGGCACCGGCTGCAGCTGCCCGATAGCCTGGAGTCCGGCAGCTATTCGGCCTTCGAGCTGGAGGTCAACGAGCTGCGCACCTACCAAGGCCAATCGGACGTCTTTGTCATCAACGATCGCGGCAGCATCACGGCGATGACCTTCGGCGGCGGCGCCAGTGCGCTGGTCACCGAGCTGCTCGGCGATGCCGGGACCATCTCGTCGGACTTCGGCGGCAATCCGCCCTATGAAAAGATGTATGACATCAGTCGCATCGTCTACAAGCATTGGCTGCCGCAGACCAATGTGCTCTTCATTATCGGCGGCAAGGCCAACAATACTGATATCTATACGACTTTCCGCGCGATGGCCAATGCCTTGCGCGACTACTTCAATCAACACGGGCCTCAGCCGCTATTCGTCGTCGTGGGTCGCGGCGGCCCGAATCTGATCCGGGGGATGGCCTATCTGCGGGATACGCTGAACGCCCTGGGCCTGCCTTACCGTATGTTCGGCCATGACTCGGCCATGAGCGGCGTCGTCAGCTATGCCCGTGAGGTTGACGATTGGATGCGCCACAGCGGCGGTCGTGGCCAGGTCGCGCAGCATCTCGGGATCTCAAGTGCGACTTCGGGGGGTGCAGCATGACCGAGAAGTATTCCCATTTTCGCGAGATCGTTCGTTGCCGCGGGATCCAAGAGTTTCCCCACTTTTTCGTCGGCCTTGGATCGCTCGCACAGCTTGCCACCCGGGACGACCGCATCTGCGTGCTCAACATTCTCGGCAACGAGAGCCGCGTCGTCACGCCGACCAGTCACGCCTATTCCGGCGGCAACATCGTTTGCGGGGTTCAGCCGGGCCGCTCGGGTGCGGTCCTCAAGACGGAGCTGAACGATATCCCGGTCTACAACTCGGTCGCCGAGGCACTCAAGGCCGGCCACCGCTTCAACGTCGCCGTGGTCTATGTCCCGCCCGCTGGTGTCAAGGACGCGGTCATCGAGGCGGTCCGCGTCAACCCTGGCCTGTCGAAGGTCGTCATTCTCACCGAGAAGGTCCCGCTGAGCGATTCGCGCATCATCCGGCAGTATTGTCAGCAGCATGGCATCGACGTCTTCGGCGGCAACTGTCTCGGCATCGGTGATGCCCATCAGCACGTGCGGATCGGCGGTGCCCTCGGCGGCAGTGCACCCGCCGAATCACTGGTGCCTGGCTCAGTCGCCATCTACTCGAACTCGGGCAACTTCACGACCACCATCGCCGTCTATCTGCTGACTGCGGGGTGGGGAACGACGGTCTCGCTGTCTTCGGGCAAGGACGTCTACATTCACTTCGCCGCCGCCGAGTTCACGAACGCCTTCCACAACGACAACCGCAGCCGCGCAGCGGTGATGTACATCGAGCCAGGGGGCTACTACGAGCGGGATCTGGTCTTCGAGAAGCCGGTCGTCGCATGTGTCGTCGGCCGTTGGAAGGATAGGCTCACCAAGGCTTGCGGTCATGCTGGGGCCGTCGCCGGGAGCGGCGATAACGCCGAGGCCAAGGAACGCTGGTTCATGGTCAAGCTCGGTGTCGAAGACATCTTCACCCCCGAGAATCCGGTGTGCTCGGCCAAGGGGGCCGTGGTCACCAACATCGCCGACATACCGGCCGCCATGACGGCCGTGATGGCGCTAAACGGTAAGGAACCCGACTTCGATCCGATCGGCGACCTCTCGATGAAGTGCTGGTTCGCAGATGACTCAGGTCTTGCGCTGCCGGCGCAGCTCGATGTGCGTCCCGTTCCTGCGGTTGAGCCCTACCGCGAGCAGATCGAGTCGGCGAACCGCCAGATCGGCGTCATCCCGCCGCGCGAGAACATGAAGGACGCCTCCGGCGCCACGATGATGGATCCGGAAACGCAGATCACGCGCATGCACGGCGTCAGCATCCTCGACCTCGCGGCCCGTCCCTACGAGGACAATCTGGTCCTCGCCATGGTGCGTGAGCGCCCGGACGAGATCGGGCTGGCCTTGGTCAACGTGGTGCTCAATGCCTTCGTCAATCTGCATGGCACGCCGATGCTCGCCGCGGCGAAAGCGGCCCGGGATGCCGGCAACAGCCCGAATACGGCGTTCTGTACCGCCCTGGCCATGCTGGGGCCAAACATGGTCGAGCCGGCCCAGCGGGCGACCGAGGCCCTGATGGAGCGGTTCCGTGACTCGGGCCTGACCGACCCGGCGGATGTGCGCTTCGAGATCGGTCAGCTGGTGGAGGCCACCGATGCAGCGCTCTGCGATGCGCTGACGACGCCGACGCCCGAGCCGCTCGCCGAGGCCATGCTCGCTGGCGTCGCCGCCCGCGAGGCCGGTGACAGCGTGTTCCTGCGCTATCTCCTGGCGCTTTGCGAGCGCGCGGGTCGGCACCCGAGCGCGGACGCCCTGCTCGCCGCTGTGGCCTGCCACATCGCCTGGCGGCCGCTGCTGCACAAGCGCGTCGCGGTCACCACAGTCTCCAACCTGCCGTGGCATTTGCGGATTGCAGCGACCCTGGTCGGGGCATCGGTACGGATGGAGCGTCAGACCGCGACCAGCTTCGGTGGGGTCGAGATGCAAGAACTGATCGGCGGTTGGAGCTTCACCGAGACCGCCTACCTCGCGCTGCTCGCACGTCGTCCCAACGAGGACGAGCTCTTCGCCTTCACCGTGCTGCTCGGGCTCATTGTCTCCAATGGGCCGGGTACCATTTCGGCTCAGGGTGCCAAGGGCGCCGTGAGCGCTGACGGTCCAGAGGCCCCGTCGCGCGTGCAGGTCAACAAGGCCTACGTGGGCTTCCTGAGCCATACGGGCTTTGCGCATGGCGGTAATGGCTTCGAGGCCATGAAGTTCCTGGTCGAGCGCTTCAGCGGGCTGGACCTCGCGGATCCGGGCGCCCGCGATCACGGTCTGGATCTGGTCCGCATCGCGACCGACTACGCGCTCGAATACAAGGCCTACAAGACGCGTGCCAAGGCGGCCGGAAACCTGTCCTACACGATGATCCCCTGCATCAATCACCCCGTCTTCAAGGGCCAGGAAGTCAATCTGGACCCGCGCGAGGTCTATGTGCGGGAATTGTTCGCGTCGCGCGGCAGCTACAACATCTTCCACGAGTTCTATCACGAGCTGGTCCATGCCCTGGCGAGCTACGGCGTCAGCGCTAACGTCTACTGCGTCAACATCGATGCGGTCATTGCGGTCATTTTGCTGAAGATGCTCTGGGGCCCCTACGTGCGCGGCGAGGTGGATTCAGGTTTTCTGGAGTACGGCGCCTTCACCACCTTCCTCTACGGGCGGTTGATCGGGTCGGCCGCCGAGATCGAAGATCACATCCCGCGCGGACGAAACATGGACACACGCACGCCGGCGAGCCGCTGTCGATTCGTGGCGTGACGCCGCTCGCCCCCGGCTTGCTCGATCCACAACCTCTGCACCGGCCAGGCCCCCCAAGGTGCAGCGGCGCAGCGTGGAACGCGCCGCTGCACGTCATCAGCATTGATCTGGCCGTTATCGTCGCCCGATTGGCGGCCTTGGCGGCGAGACCCCGCGCCGACATCGCGCGCTTTCGCCGTCCGCTTGCCTTTTCGGAGGCGCCGCTGCAGACTCGTGCGCTTACTTTTTCTCGCTCGCCGCGCCGACGGCGCGTATGGCGTCAGTAGCGAATTGGCGACGGAGTCTCTCGATGGGAATACTGTCTTGGTTGGGCCCTGCTGAGCGAACCTTCTCCCGAGGCGGGATACATCCGCTGGAATACAAGGAACTGTCAGCAGACTGCGCCATCGAGGCGTTCACTCCCAACAGTGTCACCGTTCCGGTCAGCCAGGCACTCGGCCGGCCGGCGGTGCCCACGGTTGAGAAGAAGGCCAAGGTACGCAGGGGCGACGTCATCGCTCGGGTGCCAGACGACGGCCTATGCATTCACGCGACCGTGTCCGGCATCGTGAAGAACGTCGGGCGGGCGCCCCACCCGGTGCTGGTGACGGACACGGCCATCACTATTTTGGCCAAGGCCGACGAGGCCGAGCCCGAGTTTCCGGCCAACGAGGACTGGCATCGGCTCGATCGCGAGGGGATGCTCGAGAAGCTCAAGCAGGGCGGCGTCGTTGGCCTGGGTGGCGCGGCCTTCCCGACCTATCGCAAGCTGACATTGCCCCAGGACGTGTCGGTGGACACGCTGCTCATCAACGGCTCGGAATGCGAGCCCTACCTCACCTGCGACTACCGCCTGATGCTGGAAGAGGCCGAGAAGGTGGTGCTTGGTGCCTGGGCCATTGCCAAGATCATCGGCGTCAAACGCTGCCTCATCGGCGTGGAGGACAACAAGCCCCAGGCGGCGCAGGCGCTGCGCGATGCCATCGCCGCCAGCAAGCCGAGCGAACTGAGCCCGGCGGTGGACATAGAAGTCCTGATGACCGAGACCAAATACCCGCAGGGTGCAGAGCGTCAGCTCATCGAGGCGTTGACCGGCCGCGTTGTGCCCCGCCGAGGATTGCCGATGCACGTCGGCGTCGTGGTGCAGAACGTGGCCACCGCCTACGCCTGTCTCGAGGCCATCCGCCACGACAAGCCGGTGATCGACCGGATCATCACGGTCTCTGGTCTCGGTGTGCGCCAGCCCAAGAACCTCCGTGTGCCGATTGGCACCTCGGTGGCGGATGTCCTGGCGCACTGCGGGGGCATGCAGACTGAGGTCATCAAGGTCTTGTCCGGCGGTCCGATGATGGGCCGGACCCTAGGCGATCTGGAGGTGCCTGTCGTCAAGGGCACGAGCGGCCTGCTCTTCCTCACTCGGGGGGAGACGGATCTCGAACGCTACCAACCCTGCATCAGCTGCGGCGAGTGCTTGAACGTCTGCCCGCTCGGCCTGGAGCCCAACCGGGTTTCGCAATACGTCGAGAACGGCCGACCTCTGGAGACCGAGCCCTTCGGCTCGATGGATTGTTTCGAGTGCGGCTGCTGTGCCTACGTCTGCCCGTCGAACCGGCCTTTGGTGCAGTTCATGCAGGTGGCCAAAACCGCCGTGCGCAGCCGCGCGGCAAGGTTAGGGAAATGAGCGAACAGACCCCACAGCTCCATCTCGCCTATGGCCCGCATGTGCGCCGCGGGCGGACCACCACGGAGGTGATGTGGCTGGTCAATCTGGCACTGCTGCCGGCATTGCTTTGGGCGGTCTTCGTGTTCGGTTGGCAGGCCTTCGCCATCACCCTTTCCGCCGTAGCCGGTTGCGTGGTGGCCGAATACATTGCCTGTCGGGTCACACGCACGCCTGTCACCGTGGGCGATGGTTCGGTGGTGTGCACGGGGATCCTGCTGGCCTATACGCTGCCGCCGGGCATGCCACTGTGGATGCCGTTCATTGGTGGCGCCCTCGGTGTGTTCTTCGCCAAGTCGGTTTTCGGCGGGCTGGGCTACAACCTCTTCAATGTGGCATTGATCGGGCGCGCCATCATGATGGCCACCTTCCCGGTGGCAATGACCACGGCTTGGCTCGAGCCTCGTTACCAAGACCTCGGCAGTGCCATCGACGCCCTGACCGGCGCCACGCCGTTGGCGGCGATGAAGGACACGCCGGCGGGTGTGGCCCCGGACGCATTCGCCGGTGTCCCCCAGGACATGGACATGTGGTTGTCGTTTCTCCTGGGGTTGCGGCCGGGCTGCATCGGCGAGGTCTCGGTCGCGCTCATCGCCTTGGGTGCCGCCTTCTTGCTCTGGCACCGGATCATCAAGCTCTACATCCCCTTATCGGTTATCGCCGGGGCGGCCGTGATGGCGGTGTTCTCGGACCTGCCCCTGATCTACCTGCTCTCCGGCGGATTGTGGCTCGGCGCCTTTTTCATGGCGACCGACTACGTGACCAGCCCTGCGACCGCGAGGGGGCAGATCGTGTTCGGCCTCGGCATCGGTCTGCTCACGGGCATCATCCGCAACTGGGGCGGTTATCCCGAGGGAATCTGCTATGCCATCTTGCTGATGAACATGCTGGTCCCAGCCTTGGACGAGTGGTTTCCGCCGAAACGGGTGGCGCCTGAATCGGGGGCGCCGTCATGAGCCGGCCCATGGAAAAGCAGGCACCGCCGGACCTGCGCGAGATGGTCTCGATCGCGCTGGGACTCACCCTGGTTTGCCTGGCGGCGGCCATCATCCTCGGGGGCGTCTACTTCCTGACCGAGCCGGCCAAGGTGCGTAATGTCCGCGCCCGGGAGCAGGCCACCATCCAAGAGTTGCTGGGGCTCGAGGCCGGCGCCCGCATCGAAGAGGTGCGCCGGTATCTGTCCTGGAAGGGCAAGCACCTCGAAGTGCTTTACCTGACCCCGAAGCGTCTCGTTCGGGTCGACGAGACGGGAGAGGAGCTGGAGACCTACTCGGTTCCGGTGGAGGTGGAGACGGCCCAGTCCCCGGACGCCAAGGACGAATGGGTCATGGAGGCCGTCAACGCCGCCGACAGCGATGACTTCGGCTACGTCGGCCGCTTCTTCGTGGGCCTCGAGGACGGCCGGACGGCCGGCTATGTCGTTGAAGGAGTTACTCCCGGCTACAAGACTTGGATCCGCTTCTTCTTGGCGATCGACGCCGACTTCGGCGTTCAGGGCCTGGAGATCGTCGAGCACGAGGAGGATCCGGGCCTGGGCGCCGAGATTACCCAGCCCTATTTCAAGAACCAGTTCGTCGGGCGGGGCTTCGCGCAGACCCAGGACCTCGAGGTCACCAAGGACCCTTTGCCGAACAAGTGGGAGAAGGCCCTGGAGAGCTTGGGTGACCAGGATTTCGAGGCCTGGGTCCAGGCCCAGCGGCCGCTCATCGACAGTCACCCGAAGATCTACGCCATCACCGGCTCCACGATCAGCAGCGAGGCGGTGACCAACGGTGTGAAGCGCGCCCTGAGCAACTTCCGCACCCGGATGAATGTTGTGGAGGATTACCTATGAGCAAGCCGCCGCCGCCAGTCTCGACCATGCTGATGCGCGGTCTGTTCGAGGAGAACCCGGTGTACCGCCTGGCGTTGAGCCTCTGCCCCGCCGTGGCGGTGACCACCTCGGTGAAGAATGGGCTGATGCTCGGGGTGGCCGTCTTCGTCGTGCAGGTGCTCTCCAGCGTTTCCGCGTCGCTGGTCAAGCACATCATCAACCCGAAGATCCGCATTCCCGTGTTCACCATCATCATCGCCATCTGGGTCTCGGTGATGGACATGACGCTGGCGGCCCTGTTCCCGCACATCTACGAGGAGGTGGGGCTTTACGTGAAGCTGATCGTCGCCTTTGCGATCATCATTTCCCGGATGGAGCTGTTCTCGATGAAGTACCCCGTCGTCCCATCCTTCTGGGACGGTTTCGGGATGGGCCTCGGGTTCCTCGCCGCCATGGCCATGGCCGGCGCCTTCCGCGAGCTGCTCGGCAATGGCAGCCTGCTCGGTTTTCCGATCGTGGAGTTTCAGCCGTTGCTGCTGGTGATCCTGCCGGCCGGCGGCTTCTTCACCATCGGGCTGATCATGGCGCTGTACAACTTGGTCGACGTGAAGCTCGGGCACAAGCTGCCAGAAGAGAAGATGGGCGGGGGCCACCAACATGGCTGATGCAAAGGTTCGCTCTGATCACGAACTGCTCGTCCGTGGGGATCTGCCGAAGGACCCGGGTGCCGTCCGGCTGGTGCGCACTGAGGATGCCGATATCCCCATCCCGGTCACCGAGATCTCGGCCGGACCCACACAGGGTTCCTATATTCTCGCGACCGAGCAGCCGCTCGATCCGGGCGACAGCTATCTGCTGACGGTCGCCGGCGTGGACACGAGCTGGACGATCGAACCCTCGGCAATCGCCGTGCTCTTCTCGGTCATCCTCAGCGCCTCATTGATCAGCAACTTCGTGTTTACGAAATACCTTGGCCTCTGCGTCTTCTTCGGCGTCAGCCGCAGCCGTGAGACGGCCATCGGCATGGGCATCACCTTTACGGTTGTGGGACTGCTGAGCGGCACGCTCGCCTGGCTCCTCCACAACAGCGCGCTCGAGCCGCTGAAGTTGGATTTCCTGCAGATCATTGCCTTTATCGGTATCGTGGCCTGCCTGGTCCAGGCGAGCGACCTGATCCTCAAAAAGCTCACCCCGGCCCTGCACCGCAAGTTCGGCATCTTTCTGATGTTGATCACCACCAACTGCATCATCCTCGCCATTCCGCTGCTCAATGCCACCGCCGGGGCCTCCTTCATCGAGGCCGTGGGGTTGTCGCTGGGTGCCGGCCTAGGCTTCCTGCTGGCCTTGTTCCTGCTCAGCTGCGCCCGCGAGCGGGTCGACCTGGCACCCGTCCCTCGGGTGTTCCGAGGCCTGCCTATTGCCTTTATTATCACTGGGTTGTTTGCATTGAGTTTTCTCGGGTTCTCCGGTATGAAGGTGATGTGATGAACGAGCTCGTCTCCATCGCCCTCTGGGGGGTCCTGGTCTTCACCCTGCTGGGCATGTTCTTCGGGGTCGCGTTGGCGTCCGCGGCGCGCCGCTTCCACGTGCCCGTCAACCCGGTTGTGGAAGAAGTGAGCGAGAACCTCCCCTCGGCCAATTGTGGTGCCTGCGGCTTTGCGGGCTGCGCGGTCTACGCGGAAAAGGTCGTAGAGGACCCCCAGGTGCCGCCCTCGCTGTGCGCGCCTGGCGGTGAAGAGATCGCCGTCGAAATCGGTTCCCTGACCGGCAAGGCGGTCGGTGAGATGCGTGACGAAGTGGCCATGCTGCGCTGCTTCGGCACGAATTCCCTGGCCAAGCAGCAGGCCGAGTACGACGGCGTGCGCACTTGCAGCGCGGCCGTGCTCGCCTTTGGCGGACCCAAGAGCTGCAAATTCGGCTGCATCGGGCTGGGCGACTGCGTGCGGGTTTGCCGTTTCGATGCCATGCAGATCGGCGACAGCGGTATCGTCGAGATCGACTTCGACAAATGCACCGGTTGCGCCGTATGCGTCGACGCCTGCCCCAAAGAAGTCTTGGCGATGTACCCGCGCGAGCACCGCGTTGTGCTCTCCTGTCTGACGGCGGATCGCGGCAAGGCCGTCAAGGACGTGTGTCAGGTCGGCTGCATCCAATGCCAGCTGTGTATTAAGGAGTGTCCCGCCGACGCCATCTCCTTGGTCAATGGCGCCATCAATATCGACCACGAGACCTGCAAGGCCTACGGTCCCGGCTGCGGCGAGGTCTGCGTCAATGTCTGCCCGACCGAGATCATCCACCTCCCAAACCGCTTCCCGGTGGCCGACAAAAAGAAGAAACCGGCCAGAGACAAGCCGGCGAAGGGGCCGGACGGACCACAGGCGAACACCGGTTAAGAGACCGGTCGGTACAAGGTCGAGACGGGTCGATGCGCGGGGTCCGTCGCCCCGCTCGCGCTGACTGAGATCCTCCTGCCGGACCAACGCGGATTCGTCTCAAAAAGCGGCCGCCGGCAACTCCGACCACAACCGGACAGCTTCGCAGACTACGGGGAGCTCGTGAAGCGAGCGACGCCCTGTAGGATCACCGCTTGCCGCTGGGCGGCATCCACGCCTCGCGCGGCTCATCCCCCTTCGGCGTCAATCGCCAATCGCCATCGCGAATTGCGGTGGCCATCGCCCCCGGCGCCTCCTCCGGCAAGCAGTGGCCCGGCTGCGGGCAGGACACAGCGTCAATGGCCGGCGATAGAGACTGGTGGCGGAGCGGAGCATCGCCTCACCGGCGAGTGAGACCCGTTCGACACAATGCGCAGAGATGACTTGAGCCGCCGGAACGGATTGGCTAGATTGCCAGCGTATGCAGGAGCAGGCTCGTACTAGTTCAAGCGCATCAGTGACCAAGAAATCGATGTTGCGAGACTAGTTGAAGGTTTGCGGCGTCTCCATATTCTTTGACGGGTCCGTGCCATCGTCAATGCTCTCGTCCAGGGACTGCGGCCTGGCGCACTGCCGAGTGTGGCGCGCTGGGTCGAGGCCGCCGACGGGGTTATTGAGGAGTTTCCCCATGAAGCTTCGCAATCGATTCATCGCCGTTATGACGGCCCTCGCCATTCCCATGACAGTCGCCCCGGCCGCGGCGGATTCCACCTATGGCTGGATCGAACGGATGCGCATCGAGCCCTGGGGTGTCGAAGTCAGCGCCAAGCTCGATACGGGTGCACGAACCTCATCGATCCATGCCACGGGGATCGACCGTTTCGAGCGGGACGGGCAGGAGTGGGTTCGCTTCACCGTCTCGATCACTGACGAGAACCGGGCACAGACCGTCCGTCGCGAGTTCGAGCGGCCCTTGTTTCGTAACATTGTCGTGCGGGGTGCCGGCGGCATGGATCGCCGCCCGGTGGTACTGATGAACATTTGTGCTGGCGACGGGACCTACGAGGAGCAGTTCTCGCTCAACGATCGCAGCGATATGCTCTACCCCGTCCTCATCGGTCGTAGAACGATCAAACACTTGGGCGTTGTCGACGTCACTCGGACCTTCCTCAGCGAGCCCACCTGCGGTACCAGGTCGCATGTGCAGGTGGAAGAAGATGCAGGGAAAGAAGACGTTGAAGCCTAGAACCTCTGGTCGCGGGCGAGTCTGAGATGCAGATCTTGGAGGCAAACCCTCGGCTGAAGACCGAGGACAGTCGTGATGCCTTGCGCTTCGCGGCCCAGAAACCGAAAAGCCATTCGCGATGGGTATAACCTCCGACAAGGAATTCGGGGAGTTGGTGTTTCGGCAGCGGTCAATTCATGGCGGAGACGTCTTGTTTCGCTTGACTGGCCTATCGATGCAGGGCAAGAGTCGTATCATCTTTGGTGCATTGGCTGCACACGGAAACGAAATGCGAGGAGCCCTCTCCCTGATTACCCCCGGCCACATACGGATTAGGGCAGAGAAAAGCTCCGCTTCCGAGTCGTCGCCAGTCACGAAGCAGCCGTCGAGACCCGATCGCCACGCGGGTAGACGCGGCCTGGCAACGATAGCCGTCCCTCGGGCCTGGTCGCAGAAGATTGCGCATCGAACCCTTGACGTCTTCGCCGAACGCTACGACCAGGAGCCCGCGGTGGTCGCCGCGATCGTCATCTGGGGCAAATGCGCAAGCTTGCTTCTGATTCCCGCAATATTCGTGTTCTTTCTGGCCTGACCGCGAATGCCGCCATCTATCCCAAGGCGTCGATGGGCGCGGCACCAGCAGCGTCGGAGCTGGCGTTTTGCGCCCAGGCTTGCGCCTGGGCCGATCCTAGAGGCCGAGGTCGCGCCAGCGGGTCTGGATGCGCTTGACCGAGACGGGGTAGGCGGTGCCGAGCTGTTGGGCGAAGAGGGAGACGCGCAGTTCCTCGAGCATCCAGCGGATCTCCTCGAGGCGGGGGTCGTGGCGGCCGGCGGCACGGGCGGCGGCGTGGCGCTCGGACCAGCGCCGTTGCAGCTCCGCCATCTCGCGCATCCATTGCTGGTCCTTGGCCGCGGCGTGGCCGAGGCGCTCGAGGCGGTATTCGACGGCGTGTAGATAGCGGGGGTAGTCCTGCAGATGCTCGTACGGGACCGTCTGCATGAAGCCGCGGAAGACGAGGCGGTCGAGTTGGGCCTGGATGTCTTGGACCGAGGCGACCCAGTTGATCTGCGTGGTCGAGGATAGGCGGCGGCGCAGGCCCTGGTAGCGCGCAAGGATGTCGTTGGCGAGGGCGCAGACCTCGTTGGCGACGCTCGCGAGGCGCGGGCGCTGCGTATCCAAGCGTTCCAGGAAGGCGGCCTGATCGCGCAGCGGCGGCTGGCCGATGACGAAGGTGAGGTCGAGGATCAGGGCGGTCAGCTCGTCGGCAATGTCTTCGTCCTTGCCCGCCTTGTCCGCCTTGTCATCGCCGGTTCGGCGCTTCGGCGCCTTGGCGTACTGCAGCCGCAGCCGGTCGAGCCCGGGCAGGCCTTTGCGCAGCCGGCGCAGATCGGCGCCGAGGTGCAGGGCGATCAGCCGGCGCAGCCCGGCGCGCATGGCCCGCGCGGCGCTCTCTTCGGAGTCGAGCACCTGGATCGCGACGCTGTCGCCGCGGTCGATGAGCGCCGGATAGCCGCGGAGCTTGATCCCGGCGCGGTCGAGCTCGATTGACTCGGGCAGCGCGCCGAAGTCCCAGCGGGTCAGTCCCTCGCGCTCGAGGCCGGCGCTCGGAATCTGGGCGAAGGTCTGCTGGGCGGTGCCGCCGTGTTGGCGCCGCAGCGCCGCCAGGTCGTCGTTGTGGGCGAGCGTCTGGCCTCGTTCATCGACCAGCCGGTACTTCATGCGCAAGTGCTCGGGAACGGCCGACTGGTCCCAGGCGTCCTCTGGTACGGCGATGCCGGTCAGCGTCTTGAGCTCCTCGGCGACGGCCTGAATCAGCGGGCGGTCGGACGGCTGTAAGCGCTGCGCGACGCGCGCGGTGGTCTCGGGGATGGGGACGAACGCCTTGCGGATCGCCTTCGGCAGACCGCGCATTAGCGTCGTGATCCGTTCCTCGAGCAGACCCGGTACCAGCCAGTCGCCGCGTTCGGCGGAGACCTGATTGATCAGCGGTAGTGGTACGACCAGGGTGACGCCGTCGCCGGCCTGTCCGGGCGCGAAATGGTACTCGAGCGGCAGCGCGCTGGCCCCGACCGAGAGGCGGTCGGGGAAGGCCTCGGCGGTGATTTCGGCGGCCTCGCGGCGCATCAGGTCGGTCATGCGCATGTGCAGGAGCTTGGGGTCGCTGCGGGTCGCCTTGCGCAGCCAGCGTTCAAATTGCGGCGTCGAGTAGATGCCGCTCGGGACGCGTTCGGCATAAAAGGCGTAGATGGCCTCTTCGTCGACCAGGATGTCGCGACGGCGCGACTTGGCCTCGAGATGCTGGACGTAGGCGATCAGCTCCTGGTTGTGGCGCCAGAAGGGGGCGCGGCTCGTGAAGTCGCCGGCGACCAGGGCGTCGCGCAGGAAGACTTCGCGCGCCTCGCCCGGGTTGGTCGGGCCATAGTTGATGCGCCGGCGGGCGACCAGCGTCAGCCCGAAGAGGGTCACCTTCTCGAAGGCGGCGACCTGACCGGCCTTGGATTGCCAGTGCGGCTCGGCGTAGCTGCGCTGGACCAAATGGCGCCCGGCGTCCTCGATCCAACCCGGCTGGATGCGCGCGGCGATACGACCGTACTGGCGGGTCGTCTCGACGCGCTCGGCGACCATGACCCACTTCGGCGCCTTGGCGAAGAGCCCTGAGCTCGGGTGGATCTGGAAGCGGGTGCCGCGTGCGCCGAGGTAGTCGCGTTCGTCCTTGAAGCCGATGTGGCTCAGGAGCCCAGTCAGCAGGGCGCGATGAATCTCCTCGTAGCTCCCCTCAGCCTGACCTTCGCGGAAGCCGAGCTGTTGCATCTGCTCGCGCAGCTGCCTGTGCGTGTCGTGCCACTCCTGGACGCGGGTCCACGAGAGGAAGTGTTGCTGGCAAAGCTTGCGGAATTTGGCCTTGGACAGGTGCCGGCGCTGTTCCTCGAGGAAGCGCCAGAGGTTGAGGAAGGCGAGGAAGTCCGATTCCTCGTGCTGGAAGCTCGCGTGGACCTCATCGGCGGCCTGCTGCTTCTCGAGCGGCCGCTCGCGCGGGTCCTGGACGCTCAGCGCCGCGGCGATCACCAGCACCTCGGCCAGGCAGTGGTGCGCGGTCGCGGCGAGCAGCATGCGCCCGATGCGCGGGTCGATCGGCAGGCGTGCGAGCTGTTGGCCGAGGCGTGTCAGCTCGCCGTCCGGAGCGAGGGCCGCGAGCTCCTCGAGGGTGCGGTAGCCGTCGCGGATCAGGCGTGGATCGGGCGGGTCGATGAAGGGGAAGGGTTCGATCGCGCCGAACCCGAGGATCTTCATCTGCAGGATCACGGCCGCGAGATTCGTGCGCACCACCTCGGGCTCGGTGAAGGGCGCCCGCGCCGCGAAGTTGTCCTCCGAGTAGAGCCGGATGCAGACGCCGGCCGCGACCCGACCGCAGCGGCCCTTGCGCTGGTTGGCCGAGGCCTGGCTAATGCGCTCCACCGGCAGGCGCTGCACCTTGCTGCGATGGCTGTAGCGGCTGATACGGGCGAAGCCCGGGTCGATCACATAGTGTATGCCGGGCACGGTGAGCGAGGTCTCGGCGACGTTGGTCGCGAGCACGACGCGGCGCCGGCCGTGCGGCTGAAAGACTCGCGCCTGCTCCTGTGGGCCCTGGCGGGCGAAGAGCGGCAGGATCTCGGTCGAGGGCGGATGGTGCTTGCGTAGCGTCTCGGCGGTCTCGCGGATCTCGCGCTCGCCAGAGAGGAAGACGAGGACGTCGCCGCGGCCCTCGCGCGCTAGCTCGGCCAAAGCCTCGGAGATGGCCGTCTGCATGGCCTCGTCGCGCTCGCCGGCGCCCTCGTCTTCGGGCGGGCGATGGCGCACCTCGACCGGATAGGTGCGTCCCGAGATCTCGATGATCGGGGCCCCGGCAAAGTGCTCGGCGAAGCGTGCCGGGTCGATGGTCGCCGAGGTGACGATGACCTTGAGATCGGGCCGGCGCGGCAGCAAACCCTTCAGGTACCCGAGGAGGATGTCAATGTTGAGGCTGCGCTCGTGGGCCTCATCGATGATCAGCGTGTCGTATTCGCGCAGCTGGCGGTCGTGCTGGATCTCGGCGAGCAGGAGGCCGTCGGTCATCAGCTTGACGGCGCTCTGCGGGCGCACCCGGTCGTGGAAACGCACCTTGTAGCCCACCAGCTCGCCGAGCGCGCCGCCGAGCTCCTGGGCGACCCGCGAGGCGAGCGTCCGGGCGGCGATGCGCCGTGGCTGGGTATGGCCGATGCGCCCGAGCCGGCCGCGGCCGAGCTCGAGGCAGATTTTTGGCAGCTGGGTGGACTTGCCCGAGCCGGTCTCGCCGCAGAGGACGACGACCTGGTGCGCACGAATCAGCTCCGCGACCTCGTCGCGCCGTTCGCTGACCGGCAGCTCGGGCGGGTAGTCGATGACGGCGGGCGCCAGCGCTTGGCGTTGCTCCATGAGTGCCTGGGAGGCGCGCAGATCCTGCCAGAGGCGCAGCAGTCCTTGCTCGTAGGGGCGTTCCTGGCGCTGGCGTTGCTGCAGCCCGCGCAGGCGCTTACGCAGGGACGGGCGATCGGCCAATAGACAGGTTTCGAGCTCCGTCGGCTGCGGAAACGGAGAAGCGCTCAACGTGCGAGGATGACTTCGGCGGGAGACAGGGCCGGGAGGCTAGTGGTTCCGCGAAAAGCTGTCAACGGCGGAGCTGATCGGTTCAGCCGATGTCAGGCCAGATAGAGGACGCCGTACACGATTAGGGAGGCCGCTATGTAGAATCCGTTGACCATCCGGCGGCGCTCCGGGTCCTCGCGGGAGCGGGTCAGATCGATGACCGCCTGGCGCAGCAGGAAGGTGTAGAGAATATAGTACAGAAAAGGAATGACATGGATGTGCAGTGGGTAGTCGTTCAGGGTGGTCCCGAACCGGCCCAGTATCCAGCCGATCTCGGCGTAGATGCCGAACAGACCGAGGCCGGCGTTGATCAGCATCCATCGGATCTCGTCGCGGCCGAACATGGTCTGGTAGAAAACCAGATAGACGAGACAAGCCAAGCCGCCGTGAAGGTAAAGGAATCCCGCGCCAGGGCCATCCGGGGAATAGGCCATGAGAAACCCGGAAAGACCGAAGGCCCCCACGTGCACCAAAAAGAAGGGATAGACGACGACCCATGGGACTTCGTCGCCCTTCTTATAACTCTTGCCGTTAATCGAGATTGCGCCTTGCAGCTTCATGGCTCTGAAGAGAAGCGTTTCTGGTTGCAGCGGGGCTTCATTCTGGCAGGTTGTCCGGGGTCCAGCTGTGAACTGAGCCATGAAAGATGTGCGCGGGTTTTGCGTATTGCGCGACGGCCCTATCCCTTGACACGGTCGGCACGTTGCCGCGTCACCGCACAGACGGGACAGAGACCCTCCGGCAATGCCGGCTGCGCGGAGGGCAGGTGGAAGTCGAGCCCGCAGGCCGGGCAGTGCCCGGTGCGCAGCGGCAGCTCGCGCAGGGGAGACGGATCCAGCCGGGAGACGGAGACGGCGCCGCTCGCGCAGACGTCGGCGCAGAGGCCACAGCCGGTACAGCCGTCCGGGTCGACGCGGTAGGCCAGCGCCTCGACGCCGATGACGGCATGCGGGCAGAGACGCGCGCAGGCATCGCAGCCGGTGCAGTGATGCGGGTCGATGCGGGGTGCGTGGAGACTCAGAAGGCTCGCTGCGGGGCGCGGCAGGAGGCGCCCCGGGGCCACGAAGTCCACCCGTGCGGGGTCGGTGCGTGCGGCGAGTTCGGCAGTCGCTTCCGTCGCTGTCGACAGGATCCCACGGAAGAGGCCGCGGCGCCCGATCTCGGGTGCTCGGTGTCGCGCCCGACTCTCGCGCCGTTTCGCCAGCCACGCCCGCGCCGTCAGTTCCAGCACCTCGAAGCGCTCGAGCTGGCGATCGCGCAGCAGGTGCTGGACCTGACCGAGGTGTCCGTCGATGCCGATGCCCTCGCCGCGTCGACAGCGCGCGCAGTCGTCACGGCAAAGGACGAGCTGACGCACCCCAGATCGGTAGAGCTCAAGGAGCGTGCGTACCCCGAGGACGTGCAGACAGGGCATGAGCCCCGCGCCAGGATCGGCGGCGTCGTCATCGGCGACGGCGCGGTCACAGGCAGCGAGCGCCAGGCCCCTGTCCTCGACCTCAAAGCGTGCTGGCCTGAAGGATGCATCGATCGCGCCCTCGGGGCAGACTGCGGCGCAGATGCCGCAGCCGTCGCAACGATCCACAGCGATCCCGAGCCGCTCGTCGTCGATGACCCAAGCACCGGTCGGGCAGCGCTCGACGCAGGCGCGGCAGCTTGCGACCGCGGCCTGACTGTGCACGCAGCGCGCTGCGCTGACCGTCGG
>JGI12109J20283_10330690_pt1 | contig 17643 bp, 15 predicted proteins | sample ElkSlonscriptome_12_FD_20283 | JGI IMG/M metagenome (IMG submission 20283)
GCTTGCCCTCGTAGGTGACGTCGATCTCGACCACTGCGTTCGCCGGTCGTTCGGTGCCGAGTTCGACCCGCAACGTGTCCGACGCATGGGTGAAAGCGGCATCGATCCCGTCGACCTTCGCGCCGAGAACGCGGAGTCCCAGGCTCTGCGTGGACTCCGACCACAGATCGAAGTCGACGACGCGTGCGGCTTCCTCGAGCCGGACCCGCGCCTGCATCCGTGCGTCGATGAAGCTGGTCGTGTCGCGGAAGGCGATCTCGAGATCGACGTGCTCGACGTCGATCGGGCGCGTCGCGCGATCGAGTGGCGCCGGAGCGCGACGCAGGAGTTGCTCGGTCGCGTCGCCATGCTTGCAGCCGGTGTGGATCCAGTTCTCGAGAACGGCGTCCGGAGCGGGCTCGGCCGTCGACGGCGCGGCTCGGACCACGGTGGCCCCCGACGACGCCAGACAGAGCAGCGCGAAGAATTGAATCGATGCGGAAATGCGCGTCATGTTTCGTCCGACGTGGGGTGACGACGGTTACAGGGTAGTGTGGTTCTCACGCCCCGGACAAGTCCTCAGCGGATCAGGCTCAGCGTCCGGACCCTACGCTCGGTCCCGTTCGTCGCGATCGCCCGGTAGGTTCCGCTGGCGACCTCCTGGCCCGCAGCGTCCTGTCCGTCCCAGATCGCAGAGGCCTCGCGCGCCGCGCCGCGAGCCAGCCACACGACGTGACGACCGCGCGCATCGACGATCCGCACGTCGACCGACGCGTCTCCCCGGAGCGCCCAGGCGACCTTCGTGCGTGGATTGAATGGATTCGGCACGACGTCCAGGCGAGACGGGGCGAAGTCGACGGGAGGCACGTCGGTGACCGCGTCCATTTCGACGACGACCACCTCGCCGCAATGCGGCACCGTGAGGACGTGGGTGCTGGGATCCCAGACGACGGGGTCGGTGCCCGGTCCGCACGACGCACGGCGCACGTCGAAGGGTTCATCGACGAGTTTCAGCCGCAGCGTTCCCGGACCCGCGAGCTCGACCGAGATCGCAGCCACGTCGTAGTCGATGCCGCGGATCTCACCGCCGTCGAATCCGAGCAGCCGGTTCTCGTCGTCCGGAGCAAGCGGGGGCTCCAGATCGAAGGCCTCGAGCAGGTAGAGCACCGTGTTGAAATTCTGCTCGTACCAGGTCTCGCGCCCGAAACTCGGCTGGGTGAGCTCTCGCACGGTGGTGAGCATCCGGCCGTCGTCGGTCGGAACGCTCGACGCCGGCGCTTGTCCGTAGGTCAGGTTGTGCAGGGCCTGCAGGCCCTGATCGCGCCACGCAGCATCGTGCAAGGCCGTGCCCCGGGTCGCCTGGTCCAACCGGAGTTGCAGCACGCCCCACTGCGCGGTCGCGGCGTAGGTCGTGTTCATCCACGCCTGCCATTCGAGGATCGACCAGGTGTAGAAGCCGTTGCCGTTCTGGACGTCGTCGGGCGAGAGGAAGACGCTCGTGGACCAGTCGCGGATCGCGATCGCCTGCTCGAGATCCCCGGGCTCGTTCCGCGCGATCAACGCGGCCGCTCGTCGCCTCGGCGCCGTAGTGGTCGCCCAGACCCGCACTCTCGGGGCCGATGTCCTCGTAGAATCCTTCCCAACGCTGGTAGGACGGGCTTTCGGGATTCATCGGGTTGTTCTGCAGCCAGGCCCACGCGCGTTGGGCGGTCAGATCGAAACCCTGGCCGGGAAGGCGGCGATCGAGTTCTTCGCACAGCAGGATCGCCGGGATCAGATGACTCGTGTAGTCCTGTCGGACGAGACCGTCCGAAGGACGCACGCGGAAGGGCCAGCGCCCGTCCTGACTCGCGTCGCCGGACTGCTGGGTGTCGCGGTAGGTCTCGCCGATCTCGACTGCGGCATCGAAATAGCGCGCGTCGCCGGTGATGTCGTGGAGGCGCAGGAGTCGGCGCGCGAACATTGCCGACTTGTCGCTCATGACCGCGTCGAGATCGTAGCCGCCTCCCATCACGCCGTCGGTCTGCGTGCTGTAGACCCAGTTCCCGTAGAGATCGCTGGCCGGTGTACGCCGGTCGACGAGCCAGTCCGCGCATTCGATCGCGCGCGCGAGCCCCTCGGGATCGCCACTGTAGATCCACCACCCGAGAAAAGCATCGATCGCGATCGCCATCGTGTAGCCGGGGTAGCTGATGCTCTCGTAGCCGGGATAGCCCACCGTCGCACTGCGCAGGTTGTCGGAGTGCTGGATCGCATAGTGGTAGAAGTAGGGCGGCACGGGATCGCCCTGCGGATCGGCATCTTCGGTCTCGATACCGTTCTCACCGACGTCGCTCACCAGGAACGCCATGACCTCGGTGACGACTTCGTGGTGCGGTTTCGCGGGCAAGACGGCGGCGGGAACCGCCTCGGCGAGAAGAACGAGGACGCAGGAGCAGATGGCGAGACGCACGATCGGATCACCCGGGAATCGAGGGGAAGTCGGTCCCGAGGATAACACGCCGGGCTGTGCCTTCGCCGGCCTCCTTCGCCTCGGCGGCCCCCGGTTGGGGACTCCGCACCCCGCGACCGATCAGTCCGCTTCGAAGACCAGGCTGCGCGGGCGACCTTCGGCGTCGAAGTAGAGCAGCGCGAGATTCCCGGCGAGGAAGTTCCACTGCGTGACCGACGGGAGAGCCGCGAGAAAGCGATCCTCGACGTCCATGACGTCGGACGGACACATCTTCCGCGTCGAGATCGGCGCCCCGACCTCGAGCTCGCGCCGCCGCGGCGAAGCATAGGTCACCTCGAATCGATTGCATCCCGCGCTGCCGTAGATCCGCTCGCCCTCGAAGCGCAGGGTGACCTCGACGTCGACCTCCGGACCCAGGTAGACCAGGCTTCGTAGGCGCCACGAAGTGCCGTCGAGGAGATCCGTCGTGGCCGTGCCCTGCACTTCGCGTCGTTCGACGAGAAGCCCTTGCCCGTCCAGGCTCAGGTGACGACGCTGAAGCTGGTTCGGGCAGCAGCCGGCGTCCTGCGGCCCGTGCGCGACGAGGTCGAGCACGATGGACCGCCCTTCCACACGGGATCGCCGGATCTGCTCGCGATCTCCGATCCGCAATGTCGTCGACGCCACGAGTGAATCGCCTCGGGCCTCGAAGACCGCCGCGTACAGGAAGTGACCACTCCCGCCCGAGTTCTCCTCGAGATAGGCAACGATTTCTTCTTCGCCGTCGGCATCGAGATCGACTTCGTGGTGGAGATAGGGCACGAGGAAGAGGCGCGGCCGCGCCACGCCTCCCGCGACGAAGGGTTCGCCCTGGAACTGTCCATCGACGAGTCGAACGGGCTGGTCATAGATGCCGGGGACGGTCGCTCGCTGCAGTGCGGCGACGACGGGATCGACCGCGTCGTTCGGTGCGATCGTCGTCGCGAGAAGGAACGGCATCCACAGATTCGGCGTCATCGCGGGCCTTTCGGTGGGGTTCTTGCAGTCTGCCACGGCGCGGCGTCGCCGGCCATCCCGCGTCGCTCCCCGAGAAGGTTGCCCGGATCGCGACGGGACGCGGAACCGCGCCTGTGAGAGCTTCTACGCGCAGCCCCCCGGGTCGCTTCCCGACGATCCCATCTCGCCTCCGGAGGCTTCGATGCGCGCCCTCGCACTGGTTCTACTGCTCGGTTCGACCTTTGCGTCGACTACGTCCGCGCAGGAAGCGCCGCTCGAGGCTCTGATCTCCGGTGCGATCGCTTTCCACAACGACGTCTCCGAGCACGATCTCGCCGAACTCGGATCGCGGCAGGTCGAGGACGTGATCGACGGCAAGACCGTCGTCGTGCGGCGGCGCACACGCACCCACGACGGGCGCGATCTTTCGTGGGTGTACGCCTACGCGCTCTCGACTCAGCCGCGCCTTCATCTCTGGCTGGCCGCGACCCGTCCTGGATTCAGCGACAGCGACGTGTTGTCGACGGTGGGAATCGAACGCCACGACGATGGCAGCACGCTGACCTTCATGCACATGGACGTCCCGTGGCCGCTGGACGACCGCTGGTGGCTGGCCGACGTCACGATGGACGTCGGTCTGGCCGAGGCTTCCGGCGGTCGAGTCTGGGCGCGCCGTTGGCAGCTGGCGGACGATGGCGAGGACCGCGCGCGAGCCCTCGCGGCGCAAAGGGCCCTGGGAGAGTTCACGGTCCATACCCTCGAAGACGGGCTCGCGCTTCCCACGAACGAAGGTGCCTATCTCACGTTCGACCTCGACGGACGGCACACCCTGATCGCCTACGCATCCCTGATCGCAGCCGGCGGCGACGTGCCCGAAGGGTTCTTCACCGACTTCACGAGCCGCACGCTCCGACGGAACGTCGCCCGGATCCTCGAGGAAGCCCAGGACGTCCCCGCGACCTATACGACCGGGGCGCCGGTCTGCACCGACGGCTTCGGACAGGCTCTCCCCTACTTCCCGCTCGAGAGTACCGCGTCCCGTAAGCGCTGATTCGCCCGAGTGACGCCTTCACGGACCGACCGGTGGACACGCGAGCCGCTTTGACCTTCACTGTGGTCCTTGCCTACGATCGATCGAACCATGCGCGAGACCACCGGGACCAACGTGCCATGCCGACTTCGTCTCCCATGACGCGGGCCGACATCCTGCGGGCGGTGATCCCCGGGAGCGCGCTGCCGCTCTGGGTTCCTCTCCTGACACCCTATCGGCCCGACGAACGTGACGTCGACGTCGCGCGGCTGCACCGGCACATGCAGGTCGTGCGCGCACACACTCCGTTGTGGATGATCGCGGGCTCGACAGGTGACGGCTGGGACATGGACGACCGGCAGTTCGCCCAGGTCCTCGCCGCGTCCACCGACGACCACGTGGCCGAACTCCAGGGTCGCGTGCTCTTCGCCCTCCTCGGCGAAACCACCGATGCGGTGCTCAGCCGACTCCATGCTCTTCACGGCGCGCTCGGCACTTCGGCAACGGCTCCGTTCCAGGACAACCTCCAGCGCTGCATCGATCGCGGCGTCGTCGGCATCTGTGTGGCCCCGCCCATCGGCGAGGACGTCGACCAGCTCACCATCGCCCACCACGTCGAGGAGATCGGCCGCCACGCACGCATGCCGATCGCGCTCTACGAGATCCCCCAGATCACAGGGAATCGGATCGCGTCGGAGACCTTCCAGGCGCTGATCGCGGCGCACGAGGAGATCATCCTCTTCAAGGACTCCAGCGGCGAAGATCGCCTGGCCGGGGAGGCTTCGATGCTCGACAGTCCGGTCATGGTGCGCGGATTCGAGAGCGCCTACGCCCCGTCGCTCCGCGCCGGTGGAGGCGACTACGACGGCTTGCTGCTCGCGAGCGCGAACGTCTTCGGGCAGGAACTGGTCGCGATCGTTCGTGCGACCCTGAGCGGCAAGCTCGATGCGGCGGCGCGCCACGGAGTAGCGCTCGAACAGCGGGTCGCGGCTTGCTTCGACGCGGTCGGCGGAGTTCCTGTCGGCAATGCCTTCGCCAACGCGATGCGCGTCCTGGATCACGTGATGGCCCACGGCAACCGCGTCGGCGAAGTCCAACCACCCACGCTCTTCGACGGAACGAAGATCGATCCGGCCGTCGTCGACGTCGTCGCCACGGTGCTCGACCGGAGCGGTCTGCGCCCCGAGACGGGCTACCTGGACGTCTAGGGACTAGAAGAGAGGCCGCGCGCGGATCGTGTGGGGCAACTCCCGCAACGCCTTGACCATGTCCATCGTGCACTTGTCGTCGACGTCGACCACCAGGTAGCCGACGTCGTTCAGCGTGCGCAGAACCTGCTGCTCCACGTTCACGTCGCCCCGGGCGAAGAGTTCGTTCACCTCGTGCAACACACCCGGCACGTTCTCGTGGACGTGGAGGATCCGGTGATGGTCCGTGACGTCGGCCAGCGTGACCTCCGGGAAGTTCACCGCGCCCTGCGTGCTGCCGTTGTTGGTGAAGCGCACGAGCTTCTCCGCGACCTCCTGACCGATCCCGTGCTGGGCTTCCAGCGTCGACCCCCCGATGTGCGGCGTCAGCAGTACGTTCGGCCTCCCCCGAAGGGGCAGATCGAATTCGTCACCACGTGCGCGTGGTTCCTCGGGGAATACGTCGAGGGCCGCACCCGCGACGTCTCCGCGGTCGAGGGCGTTCGCGAGCGCCTGGATGTCGACGACGGTGCCGCGGCTCGTGTTGATCACGTGCGCGGTGGGACGTAGCGCACGCAGCGCCGCCTCGTCGATCAGATGATGCGTGCTCGGATCCGACGGAACGTGCAGGGTCACGACGTCCGCTGCACTCAGCGCCTCTTCGAGCGAGGCAGCCTGCTTCGCGTTTCCCATGGGCAACTTGTCGATCACGTCGTGGAAGATCACGCGCATGCCGAGTGCTTCGGCCAGCACGGAGACCTGCTGCCCAATGTGCCCGTAGCCGACGATGCACAACGTCTTGCCCCGGACCTCCACGCTCCCACTGGCCGACTTCTCCCACGTTCCCGCGTGCGCCGCCGTGATCTTGTCGTAGAGACCGCGCAGCAGCATCACGGTGAGCCCCACCACCAGTTCGGCCACCGAGCGCGTATTGGCGTGTGGGGCGTTGAACACCGGCACGCCCGCCCGACACGCCGGAATCAGGTCGACCTGATTGGTCCCGATTCCGAAGACCCCGATGCCCAGCAGCCGGTCGGCAGCCGTGATGACCTCGGGCGTGATCCGCGTCTTCGAGCGGATGCCCAGCAGGTGCACTCCCGCGATCTCTTCGACGAGCTGTTCGGGATCCATCGCCCCCGGGTGGACCCGGACGTCGAATCCTTCGCGCTCGAGACGCTCGATACCAACGGGATGGATGCTCTCGAGAAGGAGCACCCGGATCTCGCTCTTCGGAAAGGACGTCACGCGGGTCATGGGATCTTCCTGGTGCCGAAGGAGTGGGTCCTGAAGAACATCAGTTTCGGCCCGATCGTCGCGCGAGTCCATGCCGGAGTCCGCGCCGGAATCCCGGGGATCGCTTGCGGGTCGGCCCACGCCGGGTGATCCTGACGAGCCACGGCAACTCCCCGTTCCGCGAAACGAGCGACCTCACGATGTTCGACTGTGTGGCCCACTGTCCGATCGGTCTCGAAGACGTGACCGCCGCCGAACTCGCCGGGCTCGGTCTCGAGGTCGTGTCCGCGAAGCCGAACGAGGGCCGCGTGGAGTGGAGAGGAACGCTGGCCGACGTCGCGGCGGCGAACCTCGTGTCGCGCACTGCCGAGCGCGTCACGCTCGCACTCGACCGTTTCCGCGCAATGCACTTTCCCGAACTCCGGCGCAAGGCGGCCCAGATCGAATGGGAGCGCTGGATCGGTCCCGACGACCGCGTCGCACTGCGGGTCACGTCGAAACGGTCGAAGCTCTATCACGAGCGTGCGATCGCCGAGCGCATCGCCGGAGCGATCTCCGATCGGCTGGGCCGCGAGGTCGGGGTCGCGAGCGGAGACGCCCTCGACGATCCCGACGCGGGAGTACAACTCGTGCTCGTGCGCGTGTTCAAAGACGAGGCTACGCTGCGCTTGGACACGAGTGGGCCACGGCTCCACCGGCGCGGCTACCGGCAGGCGACCGCCAAGGCGCCGTTGCGCGAAACCCTGGCCGCTGCCCTGTTGGCGGCCAGTGGATGGCGTCCGGGCAACGCCCTCGTCGATCCCTTCTGCGGATCGGGCACCATTCCGATCGAAGCGGCATCGTGGGCCGCGGGCATCGCGCCCGGCACGGCAAGGACCTTCCGTTTCGAGCACTGGCCCCAGCGCGTGGAACGTCCGGAACTGGAATCCCCCGGCGAGCCGCCGTCGGCGCCCATCATCGGCAGCGACCGTGACGCAGGAGCCATCGAGGCGAGTCGATCGAACCGCGAACGCGCCGGCGTCGACGTGGATTTCGTCCAGCGCAGCGTGAGCGAGGTCGAAGCTCCGGCCGACGCATCGACCGGATGGATCGTGACGAATCCTCCTTATGCGTTGCGCACTGACGCGGGCGGCGACGTCCGCGACCTCTATGGCGCCTTCGGACAAGTCCTGCGCGAGCGATTCGCGGGTTGGAACTGCACGATGCTGTGCGCCGACGACGCCTTCGCGCAGGCGACCGCGGTCGATTGGGACGCCGGGCCGCTCGTCAGCAACGGTGGAGTGCGCGTGCGCGTCCTCCACCGCGTTCTCTAGTCGCGAATTCGAGGCCTCGATCATGGCGAACTACCCCTTCACGGCCCTGGTGCTTCTGTCGACCCTGGTCGTCTCCTTCCTGGCCTGGCGCAACGAACGCTGGCTCGATGCGCTCATGCTCGACACGCGCGCGGTCCTGAAGCAGAAACAGAATTATCGGCTTCTCACGAGCGGATGGATCCATGCCGACGGCATGCACCTCTTCTTCAACGTCTTCAGCCTGTGGAGCTTCGGCTCGGCGCTCGAGTCGGTCTACGGACCGCTGGCCGTGGCCGGACCGCACCTGGCGGGAATCGTCGGCGGCGGCCTGCTGGCGCTCTTCCTGCACCGCAACGAACCATACCGCGCGCTCGGTGCGTCGGGTGGCGTGTGTGGCGTGATCTTCGCGTCGGTCATGCTTCTGCCCGGAGGCAGCGTGATGATCTTTCCGGTCCCGGTGCCGATTCCGGCCAACGTCTACGCTTTCCTCTTCTTGATCGTCACCTACGTCGGCATGCGCCGCGGCGGCGACGGCATTGGCCACGACGCACACTTCGGCGGCGCGATCATCGGCATCCTGGTCGCAGCCCTGCTCTATCCGGCGGCGGCCGTGGACCAGGCCTTCATGCTGATCGCGATCCTCGCGCTCGCGAGCGGACTGCTCTATCTGAGCGTGCGAGCGAAGAAGTCCGTCCGGCCCTTCTGATCCCCCACGTCAGGTTCCCGACGGGTCTTCGTCGCGTAGTCCGAGGTCCTTCATCTGCCGGTTGAGGAAGCTGCGCTGGATCCCCAACAGCTCCGCCGCCTGGGTCTGGTTCCCACCGGTTGCCGCGAGTGCCCGCCGAAGGTGACGAGCGCGGAATTCCCTCTCGGCCTCGCGCAGGGGAAGAACGCTCCCGGCTTCCGTTCCGGGTGCGGCCATCGGATCCTCTCCGCGAACGACCTCGACCGGCAGGATGTCCGGCGTCATCACGTCCTGGGGCGCCATCACCGCCATGCGCTCCACCGCGTTCTTCAGCTGTCGCACGTTTCCCGGCCACTCGTAGGCCCGAAGGATCGCCATCGTCTTGTCTTCGAAGGTCAGCCGAGGGCGCTTCATCTCCGAGGCGAAGCGAGCGAGGAAGGAGGTCGCCAGCGGTTCGACGTCCTCCGGACGCTCGCGCAGCGCAGGCACACGCAAGCTGATCACGTTGAGCCGATAGAGCAGGTCTTCGCGAAAGTCCCCGGCGCGCACGGCGGCCTCGAGGTCTCGATTCGTCGCCGCGACGATCCGGGTGTCGACGCGCAGGGTCTTCGTCCCTCCCACACGCTCGAACTCTCCCGACTCCAGGAAATGCAGGAGCTTCGTCTGCAGGCGCGGGGAGATGTCCCCGATCTCGTCCAGAAATGCGGTGCCGCGATCGGCGACCTCGAAGCGGCCTTCCTTACGCGCGACCGCCCCGGTGAAGGCGCCCTTCTCGTGGCCGAAGAGAGTGCTCTCGATCAGGTCGTCGCTCAGCGCCACGCAGTTCACGTAGACGAAGGGCCCATCTCCGCGTCCGCTCTGCGCGTGGACGTACTCGGCGATCACACCCTTGCCAGTGCCGCTCTCACCGCGCAACAGGACGGTCGTGTTGCTGCGCGCCGCGCGCTGCGCCTGTTCGACCAACGTGCGCATGGATTTGGAATCACCAACGACGAAGGGTGCCGCCAGAGCGTGTTGTTCCTGGAGCGCGTCGTGGGCCCGGCCGAGGCGTTGACGGTCGAGTACCCGTTGCAAGGTGTTGCGCACGAGATCGAACTCGGCGGGCTTCAGCAGGAAGTCGGCCGCGCCCCCGCGGATCGCCTCGACCGCCACCTCGACCGAACCGTGTGCGGTGAGAACCACGACTTCGGTCGTGTCTCCGCGCTCACGCATCGTCCGAAGCACGTCGAGACCGCTGATCCCGGGGAGCCGTAGATCGAGCAGGACGATGTCGTAGGATCGCTTGGAAAGCAGGTCCAACGCCTGCTCGCCCGTTTCGGCGTCCTCGAGTTCGGCACCCCAGTAGCGCATGCGATCGCCGAGCAGGCGGCGCAGCATCGGATCGTCATCCACCACGAGAACGCGTGCTTCCAGACTCAAGAGTCCGTCTCCTTCGTGTTCGTCGTCGCCGCGCGCGGTAGCCGGACCGTGAACACGGCGCCCCCGTCGTCGCGATTCTCCGCGTGCACGGTGCCATCCATGCGTTCCACCCAGCTGCGCACGACGAACAGGCCCAACCCGAAGCCGTTCTGATTACTGTAGGGACTCGGGGCTCCCTGACGATAGGGCTCGAAGATCCCTTCGATGGCATCGGGTTCCAGTCCCGGCCCGCGATCCGCCACCTTCAGTTCCACGTGATCTTCGCCCGTCGACAGGCGGACGTCGATCGACGAATCGGGCGGTGCGTAGCGGATCGCGTTCTCCACGAGGTTGTCGACGACCTCGAGCAGCTTCTCGCGATGACCGACGATCAAGGGCTCTCGCCCTTCGTCGAATCCGATCGCCACGTCCATCGACTCCGCGGTCACCCGGAGCTTGGCGACCGAGGTGTCGACGACCTCCCGCAACGACAGCGGAGTGAGCTCGATCTCCGGCTCGCCCGACTCCAGGCGCGTCGCCTCGAGCAGATTGTTCACCAGGCGCACGAGCTGGCGGGCCGAACTCTCGATCCCGTCCAGGTAGTTCGTCTGCTCGTGCGTCACGGGTCCGACCACACCGTCGAGCAGATTGCGCGCGCTCCAGCTGATCGAGGTCAGTGGGCTCCGGAGGTCATGTGCGAACTGGGCGAAGAAGTCGGTACGGAAGCGTGCCATCTCCTCGCTGCGCCGGCGCGCGACGATCTCCTCGACGATCTCCTGCTCGAGATTCACGCGCTTGAGCCGGATCGCGACCTCACGACAAGCCTGTTCGATCAGGTCGAGCTCCTCGGCCAGGTAGCGCCGCTCGTTCTCTTTCGCCCCCAGCACGACGTAACCGAGTTCCTCGCCTTGCGCATCGATCCCGTGCGCGAGGACGTAGCCATCGGCCGCCCAGGCGGTTGGAAAAGACGACAACTCGATCGGTGCCCGCGCCGTCGCGCCGTCGCGTGCCAGAGCCGGCCCGGTCCTCTGGGTGATCGGTGCCGTCGAGCCCGACGGCAGCGGCGCCCCGGCGCAGAAGACGCGCGTGTCGTGCAGCAACACGACCGTGCAACGCTGGGGCGAGAGAACACCGGTCAGGAATTCCGCACATCGGCTTGCCAGTGCGGGTTGATCCGCGCAGGCCGCGAGGTCGCGCCGAAACACCTCGAGCGCCTGCGTCGACTCGAACTGGATCTTGAAGAAGACCCTATCGATCGCCCGTGCGATGGTTCGACGTGTCGGCCCGAAGAGCAGCGCCGACACCAGGGTCGCAACGATCGGTACGAAGGGTGCGGTTTGCGGCCAACGCTCCATGACCCGGTTGCCCGCGAAGATCCCCAGCAACGAGTAGACGCCCACCATGAGACTGGCGAGCACGAGGTAGAGAAGACTTCGTCGGATGATGATGTCGACGTCGAGCAACTTGTGCCGGATCACGGCGAAGCTGAAGCTGATCGGGATCACGACCGAGAACAATCGCGCGGCCGCCACCGGGAGGACGACCGGCGACCCCAGTGCCAGCGGCAACGCGTGCAGGAAGACGTAGGGCACCGCACCCATCGCGATGCCCACGAGCACCCACTTCACCTGCTCGCGTTCGCGGTCGCTGCGCGCCTCGGCCAGTCCACGGACGAGCCCCAGACAGCCGGCCCCGAAGACGACGGCCAGGAAAACACCCGACGCACGCTGCGCGGGTACCACCGCACTCCACGTTCCCGCCGCCGTGGGATCGAACCATCGCAGCCAGACGACCACTTCCCAGAGCGCGAGCAGAATCCCGACCCCGACGACCGATGGGAAGAACCACCGCACCCGATCCAGGAGTCGCGCCCGGTGTGGGAAGGTCAGTCCGACGTGCAACAGAAGGACGGGAAGCGCCACCAGCGACGCGATGCGTAGGATCGGCAACACGACTTCCGGATGCCCGATCGACGGTGGCGCGTGGACACCACCGATCATCACGGCCAGACCGTAGAGCATGCAGGCCCAGAAGAGATCGCGCCCCGGCACGATGTGCACGCGTGAAGCGAAGACGATCAGGCTCACGGCAAGGAAGAAGAGACCGTTCGCCCGCGTGACCCAGATGTGCCACGAAGAGTAGAGAGGGACCGTCGCCTCGACGTCGACCCTGCGACCGTCGGATTGCACGAGCTCGATCGACGCTCCGACCGGCCAACTGCCGATTCGTGTCGCGAGTTCTTCCGACGATGCGGCGACGGACTCCCCGAAACGTACGGGATAGACCAGTTCCTGGGGATCGACCGACGGCGGGAGCATGGCCACCCGCGTCTGCACCTGGCCGCCCATCCAACACAGAAAGGCCACCACGAGCACGATCGCCCGGTGGATCCACGCCGACGCGCTCCAACCGATGCGCGCCTTCCTCGCCAGCATGTCATGCGTCACCCAGCTCAATACAGTCCCTTCGACGCGGTCCCTCGATTCCCGAGGATCCTCCGTGAGCACGAAGGGTGTCCACCCGCGATCACGGTGTTGTCTTCGACCGGTCACGACCTCCTCGGGCGACCACCGCTCGCCCACTCTGTGAATCGGTCGTAAGTCGTTTGCGGGAAGCGTCTTGGGTTCTCGCGTCCGATCTCGCTCCCACGGGCACACAACTTGGTCCTGCAGGACGAGAGCCAGATCGACGCGAGCCTGGGATCCAGGGACGAGCCCCGTCCCGCCAAGCATCGCGGGGACTGGCACGAAGGAGTACTGATCATGTTCCGCATCCCGATCACGCCCGCACTGTTCGCCCTCGCCCTCCTGATGCCCTCGCTCGCAACGGCGCAGTCGTCACGCACGCGGTACACACCGACTCCTCCTCGCCCAGAGGAACCCGTGCAGTTCGACCGCGACGACCTCTCCGGTCCGCGCTTCGGCCTGACGTACGTGGTCGGCGATGGCAGGATCGCCAGCCGATTGGCCGAGAACGACATGGAGCGAGCGCTCAGTCAGTTCGGATGGCACTTCGAACGTCGGGTCACGCCGCGCGGCGGGGGCCCGCAATTCGTCGTCGAGGCGGTTCCGATGATCAGCGGCGTCGAGTACGGCACGGTGATCCCCAACGTCACCCTGGCCATGGGTGTCCGCTTTCCCTCGGGGTGGGAGTTCGGGATCGGCCCGAACGTCATCGCGACCGGATTCGAGGACGAGGACGACATCCAGACCTCGTTGGTCACCGCCGTGGGCTACAGCTTCCAGTACAGCGGAGTGAGCCTTCCCGTGAACCTCGCGGTGGCGAACAGTCCCGAGGGAAGCCGGATCTCCCTGATCATCGGCTACGCGATCCGACGCTGACCAACGTCACGAAGGACGGTCGCCCTCGATCGGAGCACCGTGGATCAGAACAGCGTGTAGATGAACGGCGCCGAGACCTGTCCCACCGCGACCAGTCCGACGACCAGGGCCAGTACGAGCACGAGCGGGACGATCCACCAGACCTTGTGGTGGCGAGCGAAGTCGACGAATTCCTTGAACAGAGTACCGGCGTAGCGGAAGCGGCTCATGGTCGGATCTCCGGCGGGTACGCGAGGGATCAGTCGAGCTGGAAGGTCTCCTGCCAACGCTCGACGTCTTCGTAGAAGGGCTGCTCTTCCTTCTTCAACACGAAGGGACCGAGCACGAGCACGTCCATCTCGGTGCGCATGAAACAGCGATACGCGTCCTCGGGCGTGCAGACGATCGGTTCGCCGCGCACGTTGAAGCTCGTGTTGATCACGATGCCTTCGCCCGTACGCGCTTCGAAGGCCTTCAGGATCGCGTGGTAGCCCGGATTCGTCTCCGCGCTCACGGTCTGTACGCGCGCGGAATGGTCGACGTGCGTGATCGCCGGAATGTCGCTGCGCGGACGGTTGACCCATTCCTTCAGGTCGAGCTCCTGCTCGTTGCCCTGCAGTGGGATGCAACGATCCGGATGGACGGGCGCGACGAGCAGCATGTAGGGCGACGGACGATCGAGCGTGAAGTAGTCGCTCACACGCTCTTCGAGACAGCTCGGTGCGAAGGGACGGAAGCTCTCGCGATACTTGATCTTCAGGTTCATCACGCTCTGCATCTTCTCCGAGCGTGCGTCGCCGAGGATCGACCGATTGCCGAGCGCGCGCGGTCCGAATTCCATGCGCCCCTGGAGGACACCGACGACTCTCTGGTCGGCGATGTGACCGGCGATCGTCTCCGCCCACGCGCTCGCATCGTCGAGGCGGTGGTAGGCGTATTCGTGCGCGTCGAGGAAGGCGGCGATCTGATCGGGAGGGAACTCCGGGCCGAGATAGGCGCCATTCATGGCGTCCGGCGTGCGCGTCGCGCGGGGAACGTCCAGAGCATGGTGGGCGAAGGCGAGGGCGGCTCCGAGGGCTCCCCCGGCGTCGCCCGCCGCGGGTTGGATCCAGATGTCGTCGAAGATTCCTTCGCTCAAGAGCTTTCCGTTCGCCACGCAGTTCAACGCCACCCCACCGGCGAGACAGAGATGCCGCTTGCCGGTCACCTCCCGTGCGTGACGTGCGATGCGGAGAACGATCTCCTCGGTCACGAGCTGGATCGAAGCGGCAACGTCCATCTCGCGCTGCGTAATCGGCGACTCCGGCTCGCGTGGCGGTCCGCCGAAGAGCGCATGGAAGCGATCATTCGTCATACGAAGGCCGCCGAGGTAGTCGAAGTAACTCGTGTCCAGGCGGAAGCTGCCGTCGTCGCGCAGGTCGAGCAGGTGCTCGCGGATGCCTTCGGCGTATAGGGGCCGCCCATAGGGCGCCAGACCCATCAGCTTGTACTCGCCCGAGTTCACCCGGAAGCCGCAGAAGTAGGTGAAGGCCGAGTACAGCAAGCCGAGCGAATGCGGGAAGCGGATCTCCTGGAGCAGACGCAGTCGGTTGCCTTCACCGACCCCGAGCGTCGCAGTGCTCCACTCGCCCACGCCGTCGAGCGTGAGCACGGCCGCTTCTTCGAAAGGAGAAGGGAAGAAGGCACTCGCGGCATGGCTCTCGTGGTGTTCGCCGAACACGACTTCGGGCATCGACTCCATACCGAGCTCGGCGAGCGCTTCGTGGATCCGTGGCGCGACCCACAACTTGCTGCGCAACCACAGCGGCACGGCCTGCAGGAAACTCGGAAGTCCCGCGGGAGCGATCCCGAGGTAGGTCTCCAGAATGCGGTGGAATTTCAGGATCGGCTTGTCGTAGAAGACGACCGCGTCGAGTTCACCGTCGCTCACGCCGCCTTCGGCGAGGCAGTACTTCACCGCGTTGGACGGGAACTCGGCATCGTGCTTCCGGCGCGTGAATCGCTCCTCCTGGGCCGCGGCGACGACCTCGCCATCGACCACCAACGCCGCCGCCGCGTCGTGGTACCAGCAACTCACGCCGAGAACGCGCTTCATCAGTACTGCCGCCGGTAGAAGCTGGCGTCACGCGACCCGTCGTCGCGCGTGGTCCAGTAGCTGGTGTCCGCGTGTCGTCGCTGCAGCGAGTCGCGGCCCTGCAGCCGGAAGACCAGAGCCAGAGGCGTGACGACGAGGAAGAACAACAGCGGCATCAATACGAAGCCGATCAGCGTGCCGACCCACAGACCAAGTCGATCGCCGAAGCGATGCAGAGCCCGGTAACCCCGTTGCGGGCTGAGAAGTGCGAGCAGGAGGGTCGCCAGACCGATCACTCCGACGATCACCACGACGAGCAGGTGCGCAAAGAGGCTGAACACGGCGGCGACGACCAGGGCGAAGACGCCGCGCAACAGACCGGTGCGCCGCAGACCGGTGTCGTGACGCGGCTCCTCGACGGGCCGCCAGTCCCAGACCGTGCGAGCGGCCTCGGGGCGGCCGGAGCGGAAATTCGTGGACACGCGATACCCAGGGAAAAGGTGTACCCGCAGGTTCTTCCGACCCGCGAATCCGGAAGACTAATTCACGAAGGCGCTGGTTCGCAATCGGGTGATCACGGATACACTCGGGCATTCCCCGCCCCGAGGTCCCATGACTGCCAAACCCGCGGCTCTGCTCCCCGTCCTCCTCGTCCAGTTCATCGGGGCGCTTGGGCTGAGCGTCGTCGTGCCTTTCATGATCTTCGTGGTGCAAGATCTCGGTGGGAACGCGCTCACCTACGGCATGATGAGCGCGATGTACCCGGCGGCGCAGATGTTCGGCGCCCCCTGGCTCGGTCGCTGGTCGGACCGGATCGGGCGTCGGCCCGTGCTCGCGATCACTCAGGCCGGCACGCTCGCTTCGTGGTTGCTGTTCCTCGGAGCGATGTCCCTGCCTCCCGTCGAACTGCTCTCGAGTCCTCTGGGGTTGCTCACACTCCCTCTCCTCGGAGTGTTCCTCGCGCGCGCCGCGGACGGGATCACGGGAGGGAACGTCGCCGTCGCGAACGCGGTCGTGTCCGACATCAGCGACGACGCGGTCCGGTCACGCAACTTCGGACGCATGGGAGCGGCCGCGAACCTGGGTTTCATCGCCGGACCGATGCTCGCCGGAATCCTGGGAGGCACCGCGCTCGGCGCACGTCTGCCGATCCTGGCCTCCGCGGCGATCTCGCTGGTCGGACTCGTCGTCGTGTTGACCCGGCTGCCCGAGACGAGACCGCGACACGACGACGGCACTTCGGAGACTCCTTCCCTGGGACTCTTCGAGGCGTTGAGACTCCCGGGCGGCGCGCTCCTGCTGCCGCTCTACTTCGTCATCTTCCTGGCGTTCAACGTCTTCTATTCGGCTTTCCCGGCGCACGCGGCGGGCATGCTCGAGTGGTCGCCACAGCGCATGGGGATCTTCTTCGCGGTTCTGAGCGGGCTGATGGTCTTCGTCCAGGGACCGTTGCTCGCGCGCGTGGCGCCTCGGACGGAGCCGAGCGTGTTGATCGCGGTCGGAAACGTCCTTCTCGCCGGGGCCTTCTTCTGCCTGACGACCGGCGACGAGCGATTCACCTGGGCGTGTGCGGTTCTCTTCGCTCTGGGGAACGGGCTGATGTGGCCCTCGTACCTGGCCGTGCTGTCGACGATCGGCGGTCCCGTTCATCGAGGGTCGATCCAGGGTCATGCCTCGAGCATGGGCAGCGCGTCGAGCATCCTGGGCCTGGTCTTCGGCGGTGCCCTGTACGAAGTGTTGGGCGCCGCCACGTTCTTCGTGCCCTGTGGCGTGATCCTCGTTGCCGGACTGATCTCCGGGCGGATCTGCCGTACGCAGGTCGAATCGGATGTTCCCGGCTGAGACGACAGGACCCCGCCTCCCGAGAGAGGCGGGGTCCGTACGGGACCTGCGTCAGCTGAGTGTCAGAGCGTGTCCGAAAATCGGAACGGTCGTCGACGTAGGGCATGCGCGGGGAATCCGTAGACGAAGGATCCTTCCTGAGAACGGTTGACCTGGGGCGCCAGGACTAGTAGCGG
>JGI12109J20283_10471337_pt1 | contig 17639 bp, 11 predicted proteins | sample ElkSlonscriptome_12_FD_20283 | JGI IMG/M metagenome (IMG submission 20283)
AGCAAAGCCCCAGCGCGGCCTCCCGCGCCGGGTCCAGCGGCTCCCGGTCGTGGTAGTGCAGTTCGGCACCGAAGGGTCGCAGGCGGGCGGCGATGGCCTGACCCACCGCGCCGGCGCCGAGAATGCCCACCCGGCTGCCGGCCAGCCCCCGTCCGTACCAGCGGGGCCGCCAACCCTGGAACTCGCCACTGCGGATATGGGCATCGCCCGCCAGGATATGCCGGGCCAGGCCGATCATCAGTCCCACCGTGAGTTCCGCAGTGGGTTCAGTGAGTAGATCCGGCACGATGCTGAACCAGATCCCCCGGGCGGTGCAGGCGTCCACGTCGAAGTTGTCATAGCCCTTCAGCGCCCCGGCGATGATCCTGAGACGCGGCAACTGATCCAGCACATCGCCATCCGCCCGATCCGGCATGAAGGCCATCCAGGCGCTGGCCTCGCGTCCGTAGCGGAGGATCTCCTCGGGGCGCCAGGGTCGGTCGCGATCCAGGTTGGCGATGACCCGGCAGTGGGGCTCCAGACGATTGATGACCTCCGGGTGGACCCAGTTGCTGATCAATACCCGGGGCGGTTCCGGTGGGGTGGCCATGGATCGCCCCCTATTTCAGGCGGCGGCGCAGCGCCGAGCCGACGCTGTCCACCACCGTCACCATGGCCAGGATGCAGATCAGAATCCCGGCCACGTTCTGGTACTGCATCAGCCTGAGCGCGCTCATCAGTTCCAGGCCGATACCGCCCGCGCCCACCATGCCCATCACCGTGGAGGCGCGGAAGTTGTACTCCCAGCGATACACCGCCACATCCAGGAACTGGGGCAGCACCTGGGGCAGGATGGCGTGCTGCACCACCTGGAAGGGGGCAGCGCCCGCGGCGTGGGCGGCCTCCACCGGTTTCCCGTCCACATGCTCCACCGCCTCGGCGAAGAATTTTCCCACCATCCCCACCGAGTGCAGCCCCAGGGCCAGCACCCCGGGCAGGGTGCCGAAGCCCACCGCCGCCACGAATACGATGCCGAGGATCAACTCCGGGATGGCCCGGAAGAAGTTCAGGAACAGCCGCGCGGTCCGGTAGACCAGCGGATGCGGCGCGGTGTTGTGGGCGGCCAGAAAGCACAGCGGCAGCGACAGTAGGATCGCCAGCGCGGTGCCCGCCAGGCTCATGGCCAGGGTGTCCAGGATCGGTCCCACCCAGTCGCCGGCATTGCTGAAATCGGGGGGCAGCATATCGCCCAGCAGCACCCCGATGGCGGGGATGCCCTCGGTGAGCCGCCCGCCGTCCAGCAGGTCGGCGAAATAGGCGCTGGCCAGCACCGCCAGCGCCACCACCGCCCCCAGCAGCGCCACCCGGCGGCCCTGGCGGCGTTCCGCGTCCAGCAGTTGCTGGATTGTTCCGGTGGCGCCGGCCTCGCTCACAGGCCGAGCTCCACCTGGAGTTCGCGCACCACGTCGTAGTCGCCATCGGTGATGGGCGCGAAGCCCTCGGCCTTGAAGCCCTCCAGTACCGCCTCGTCGTCCATGTTCAGGAAGGCGTCGCGGATCTGCTGCTTCAGGGCCGGATCCAGATCGGCCTGCATCACCAGCGGGTACTGGGGAAAGGGTTTCGACTCGGCCAGCACCCGCACCTCGTCCAGGCTGATGATGCCGCGCGCCACCAGGTCGGTGAAGATGGGCTTGCTGAGGCCCCCCAAGGCGGCGTTACCCCGCTGCACCGCCACCGCCACCGCGTCGTGGGCGCCCAGGAAATTCTCCTGGTAATCCTCGCCCTCCATCAGGCCGGCGGCCCGCAGCATGGACTTGGGGATCAGGTGGCTGGAGGTGGAGGCGACGTCGCCGAAGGCCACGTCCTGGCCGGCGGCGTCCTCCAGAGTGTCGATGCCCTGTTCGATATTGCCGATCACCACCGCCTGGTAGGTAGGCTCGCCGCCGCGCACCCGGGCGGCGAACGGCTCGATCTCGGCCCGGGACTTGGCCAGGGTGTAGGACAGCGGCCCGAAGTAGGCCACATGCACCCGGCCGAAGCGGGTGGCCTCCACCATGGAGGAATAATCGGTGGTCACCACCAGTTCGATCTCCCGGTCCAGGGTATCGGCCAGGTAATCGATAAGCGGCTGGTTACGCTGGATGATGGTGGCGGCATCCTCGTCGGGCAGCAGCGCCACCTTCAGGGGATCGGGATCTTGCTGGGCTTGGAGACCGCTCAGCGGCAGCAGCACGGCCAGCAGCACAAGGCTCAACCAGCGGGCCGGGCGGCCCGGATTCAGGGGATGGGACATGGGATCACTCCAGGCTATGGACGACAGAGGAGGGGGCCGTCACTGGCGGGACGGTGGCGGGCGCGGCGCCAGGGGCGGCGCCGTGGTAAATACGATCCAGGTGCTGGTCGCCGAGCCGCGCCGGGGCGTCGTCGAACACCACCGCGCCGTCGGCCAGACCGATGATCCGGTCGGCGTACTCCCGGGCCAGTTCCACCTGGTGCAGGCTCACCACCAGTTGGATGCCGTCGGCCCGGGCGATGTCGCGCAGCAGGTTCAGCACCCGGTGGCTGGTGGCCGGGTCCAGCGAGGCCACCGGCTCGTCGGCCAGCAGCAGGGTGGGTCGCTGGGCCAGTGCCCGGGCGATGCCCACCCGCTGTTGCTGGCCGCCGGAGAGCTGATCGGCGCGGCGTAGCGCCATCTCCAGCAGGCCCACCCGCGCCAGGCAGTGCAGCGCCAGTTCCCGGTCGGCCCGGGGCAGGGGCCAGAGGGTGCGCCAGGTGCCGTGGTAGGCGAGCCGCCCGGTGAGGACGTTGCGCAGCGCCGATAGCCGGCCGATCAACTGGTGGCTTTGAAACACCATGGCGGTGCGGCGGCGGTGGGCGCGGCGCCGGGGTTCGCTGTCCAGCACCCCGAGATCGTCCACCACCACCTCGCCCTCGGCGGGCAGCACCAGTGCGTTCAGGCAACGGAGCAGGGTGGATTTACCGGCGCCGGAGGGACCGAGCAGTACGGTGAAGGCACCCCGGTCCAGGGCCAGGGTGGTGGGTTGCAGGGCCTGGATGCCGCCCGGATAACGGACGGCGACGGCTTCCAGTCGGATCATGGCGACTCCCGATGACGGCTGGGTTCAGCCCCCTAACTTGCCAGGTTTGCGTGACAGGTTGATTGCATGATCGCCCGATCGGGTTGCTCCACCGGCACCGACCACCCGCCGCGAACAGCGGGCGCCGCCCTGCCGCCAACCGGGCCGGGAAACCCTGGACAAACTTGCCCGGCGGCTTGTCGGTTTTACATCCAGATCCTGCACGGGCTCCGGTCAGAACGTACAAGCCATTGATGAATATCTGAAATCGCCCCCTCTCCGGCGTGGCAAAGGAGTTGCAAACCATCCTCTATCCGGTCCCGGTCCCGGTCCCGGTCCCGGTCCGGATCCGATATGACAAGAGGCAAGGTATCATGCAGCACAGCGCACTGGAAAAGGATCTGCAAGCATCGGTGGACGGGGAGATCCGCTTCAGCGACGGGGACAGGGCGCTGTATGCCAACGACGCCTCCAACTACCGGCAGGTGCCGGTGGGGGTGGTGATTCCGCGCAGCATCGACGATCTGGCCAGGACCGTGAACATCTGCGCCCGCCACGGCGTGCCCATCCTGCACCGGGGCGCCGGTACCTCGCTGGCCGGGCAGACGGTGAACGAGCACGCGGTGATCATCGACAGCTCCAAGTACTGTAACCATATCGTCAGCATCGACCCCGAGCGGCGGCTGGCCACGGTGGAACCGGGCTGCATCCTGGATAGCCTGAACGGCGAGACCCGCAAGCAACACGATCTGGTGTTCGGCGCCGACCCGGCCACCCACACCCATTGCACCCTCGGCGGGGTGATCGGCAACAACTCCGGCGGCGTGCATGCGCTGGTCGCCGGGGTGGCCCGGGAGAACGTCCACCAACTGGAGATCATGACCTACGACGGCGAGCACATGGTGGTGGGCGAGACGCCGCCGGAGAAGCTGGAGGAACTCTGCGCCCGGCAGGACCGCACCGGCCAGATCTACCGGGATCTACGGGCGTTGCGCGACCGGTACGCCGACGAGATCCGCGCCCGTTCCCCCGATATTCCGCGCCGGGTCTCCGGTTACTCGCTGGTGCAACTGCTGCCGGAGAAGAACTTCCACGTGGCCCGCGCGCTGGTGGGCAGCGAGGGCACCTGCGTGAACATCCTGCGGGCCACGGTGAATCTCATGTACGAGCCGCCCTGCAAGACCATGCTGGTGATCGGCTGGGACGATATCTGCAGCGCCGCCGATGCGGTGCCGGAACTGCTGGGCTTCGATCCCTTCGGGCTGGAGGCCATCGACGATCTGCTGGTGGATTACATCAAGAAGAAAAAACTCCACGAGGATTATCTGAAGTACCTCCCCGAGGGCGACGGCTGGCTGCTGATGCAGTTCGCCGCCGATACCGCCGACGAGGCCCGCGCCAAGGCCGAGAAGGTCCAGGAACACCTGAAGGACCACCCCAGGGTGGTGGATACGAAACTCCACGAGAGCGGCGAACCCGCCGACATGGCCATCTGGGAGATCCGCGAGTCCGGCCTCGGCGCCACCGCCTGGGTGTACGAGCCCGAGCGCGACACCTGGCCGGGTTGGGAGGACTCGGCGGTGCATCCGGACAGACTCGGCGAGTATCTCCGGGCGCTGAAGGCGCTCTATGCCAAGTACGACTACCACGGCGCCATGTACGGCCATTTCGGCGACGGTCTGATCCACACCCGGGTGGATTTTGGGCTCCACAGCCAGGAAACAGTGGCGCGCTTTCACGCCTTCATGGAGGAGGCGGCGCATCTGGTGACCCGCATGGGCGGGACGCTCAGCGGCGAGCACGGCGACGGGCAGGCCCGCTCGCAATTGCTGCGCATCATGTACGGGGATCGCATGGTGGAGGCCTTCGATGCCTTCAAGCATATCTGGGATCCGGACAACAAGATGAACCCCCACGACGTGGTGCGCCCCAAGAAGCTCGACGAGGATCTGCGCTTTGGGCCGCATTTCCGGCCCGAGGAGCCGCAGACCATGTTCCGTTATCCCGAGACCCGCAACTCCTTCATTCGCTCCACCATGCGCTGCGTGGGGGTGGGCAAATGCCGGGTGGTGAACGGCGGCACCATGTGCCCGAGCTATCGCGGCACCCTGGAGGAGAAGCACTCCACCCGGGGCCGCGCCCGGTTGTTCCAGGAGGTATTCCAGAACGGGCCGCTGCACGACACCTGGCAGTCCGAGGAACTCAAGGACGCCCTGGATCTGTGCCTGGCCTGCAAGGCCTGCCGCTCGGAGTGTCCGGTGAACGTGGACATGGCCACCTACAAATCGGAGTTTCTCTACCAGCACTATCGGAACCGGCGACGACCCCGGGAGGATCTGGCCCTGGGTAATATCCGCACCTGGGCCGAACTGGTGGCCGCCACTCCCGGGGGCAGTTACATGGCCAACACCATTGCCAACACCACCGCGGGCAAGCGGGCGGCGGGGGTGCATCCGGACCGCAAGCCCCCGCGTTTCGCCCGCAAGACTTTCCGCCAGGCGTGGCAGGGCAACGGCAACGGCGCCGGCAAGGGTCGGGTGATCCTCTGGACCGACACCTTCAACAACCACTTCATGCCCGATGCCCTGCGGGCCACCGCCGAGGTGCTGGGGCGCACCGGTTTCCGGGTGGAACTCACCGAGAAGGATATCTGCTGCGGGCGGCCCTATTACGACTTCGGCATGCTGGACCAGGCGCGAAGTCGCCTGGTCACCCTGATGGAGACCCTGGCGCCCATACTGGAGGACGACCACACCTGGATCGTCGGGCTGGAGCCCAGCTGTCTGACGGTGTTCCACCACGAGTTGCTGGAGATGTTCCCGGACGACGAGCGCGCCCACAGACTCGCCTCGCGCCATCTCACGGTGGCGCAGTTCCTGAACCAGTGCAGCGATTTCGCGCCGCCGGATCTGTCGGACCGCAAGATCCTGCTGCACGGCCATTGCCACCAGAAAGCCATCCTCGGCATGGACGACGACATCGAACTGCTGCGCAGGACCGGTGCCGAGGTGGAGCATCTGGATACCGGCTGCTGTGGCATGGCGGGCTCCTTCGGCTACGAGGCGCGCAAGTACGAGCTTTCCAAGACGATTGCAAACCAGAAATTCCTGCCCACCATCCGCAACCGGCAGACGGCGAACAGTTTGGTGGTCACCAATGGTTTTTCCTGCCGCCACCAGCTGGACGATCTGGCCGGGATGGAATCCCTGACCCTGCCCGAGGTGCTGTGCATGGACGGGCGTAATACGTCGTCGCGCTGACGGGGCACCGCTCCTTCAGGGGTTGGCGCCGCGCAGGCGCAGCCAGCCGGTGAGGCTGAAGCGCTCGCGGCTGGCCGGCAACACCTCGTGCTCCATGGACTCGCTGAGAAACACCACCAGCTTGCCCCCCTCGGGTAGCACGCCCACCGGTTCGCCGTTGTCCGGCAGGTACAGGCGAAGCTGGCCGCCGTCGCCGGCCGACCAGTCGTCGTTCAGATAGCGGATGCAGGAGACGATGCGCCGCCCCCCGGAACTGATCCAGGTGGCGCCGGTAGAAGCTGCCGGCGGGATAGACGGTCAGATGGGCCTCGAAGCCGAACAGGCCCAGGAACAGGGTCTCGTTGAGCGCCAGGCGAAGCTGCTCCAGGCGAGAGAAATAGTCGGCCAACGCGGGGCTCGCCTGTGATGGGTCCAGCCACATCACCCGGTCGCTACGGATCTCCGGTCGCAACTGGCGGGCGGCGCCGATGCCGATGCGGGCGTGGCGAAACTCGCCATCCCGCCAGAGTTGCGCCGCCTCGGCGGCAAGTTGTGCCAGGCTCTGGCGATCCAGAAACCCCGGGCACACCGCCTAGCCCGGGCCGGCCAGGCACTCCACGATCCGGGAAAAGCTCCCGGGTAACACATCCGGCAGGGTCATCGCTATCTCCAGAACCGGGGTGTCGCGGGGTCTGGTGGCGTATTGTCGGGCTGGAGCCCTGTGGGCAAACGCCCACTTTGGAACGAGCTTGAAGCATGCCTAAAGCGATTACAACATTTTTGACAATTGATTGTTTTTTTAAGCCGAAACTACCTGTCAAGACTGTCCCGAGTTGTTAGCATCGTCACTGTCCAGCGGTCGGGCGAGCCCATGTCGTCCCCGCCTGGACGGTGGCCAACGCAGCAGAGGACAAAACAATGCCCATCCCGCTCCCGGATCGGTTCATACGATCCGATCATCGACCACGACGCCTGGCGCCGTGGCTCGGCGCCCTGCTGGCGAGCCTCGCCAGCGCAGTCGGTACCGCCCAGTCGGTGTTCATCAACGAGATCCACTACGCCAACGCCGGTCCGGACCGGGACGAGGCCATCGAGATCGTCGGTCCCGCCGGGACGGTGCTGGATGGCTGGCAGGTGGTGCTCTACGACGGCGATGGCGGCAAGCTCTACGCCAGCTATCCGCTCACCGGTACCCTACCGGATCAGCGGGATGGTCTCGGTCTGTACCTGCTGCTGCCGGGCGCGGATGTGCTACAGAACGGCGACCCCGACGGCATCGCGCTGGTGGACGCCGGGGGGGCGGTGGTGCAGTTCCTGAGCTACGGTGGCAGCTTGGTGGCGGCGGACGGCCCCGCCGCCGGGCAGACCAGCGTCCCCATGGAGGTTACCCAGTCCGATACCACGCCCGCCGGTCAGTCCCTGCAACTGGTCGGCGCCGGATCGGAATACGGCGATTTCGTCTGGGCGCCACCTGCCGGGGAAACCTACGGACTGCCGAACCGGACGCAGCGCCTGGCTAGCCAGACCGGAGCGCCGGGTCCGGCGCTAGCGAGTTGTCCCGCTGCCAGTGACGATACCTCCCTGACCACCATCATGGCGGTGCAGGGCGCGGATGATCAGAGCCCGTTTCATAACCGGGTGGTGACGGTGGAGGGCACGGTCACCGCGGTGTTTCCCGATGCCCGGGCACCGCGCCGCTTCTTCGTGCAGGATCCGCTGGGCGATGACGATCCCGCTACCTCCGACGGGCTCTATGTGGCCTCCGGCCCGGTGCAACTGGCGGTGGGGGAACGGGTGCGGGTCACCGGCACGGTGGCCGAACTGCGCCACGGCACCCGACGCCATACCCACACCGCGCTGATCGCGGTGGAGGCACTGCGACGCTGCGGCCCCGGTAACGCCGTGGCGGCACAATCGCTTGAGTTTCCCCTGCAATCCCGGAAAAGCCTGGAAGCCCTGGAGGGCATGCTGATCCGCATCGACGAGGAACTCACGGTGAGCGATGTCTACCAGCTGGGCCAGCAGGGCATGGTGACCGTGGCTGCCAATGGCAGGCGCATCCACCCCACCAACAACGTGGATCCCGATGCCGGCAACGATGCCCCCCGCACCGTGGCCCAGGTGGGGCGCGACAACCACCTGAATTATCTGCTGCTGGATGACGGCAGCCACACCATCCAGCCGGAGACCTTCTACACCACGGCCGATGGGCGTCCGCTGCGGGTGGGCGATACCGTGAGCGGTCTGGTGGGAGTGCTGGGCCAGGATCTCGGCAGCTACCGGCTGCATCCCGTGGTGGACCCGGTGTTCCGGGAGGGCAATCGTCGCCCCCTGGCACCCCGGCACCGGGGTGGGCGGACCCGGGTGGCGAGTCTCAACGGGCTGGATTACTTCATCGCGCCCTGGGATCTGAACCGGGGCGCGGCCAACGCCGCGGAATTGGAGCGCCAGGCCGCCAAGCTGGTGGCGGCACTGGCCGGGCTGGACGCCGATGTAGTGGGACTCACCGGGGTGGAAAGAACCGAACCCGATGCGGACGCGGCGGTGCGGGATCTGGTGGAGCGGTTGAATGCCCGGGTGGGCGAGGGCAGCTACGCGGTGGTGCCGGCCCCGCCCTGGAGCGGCCGGGGCAGCACCCGCAACACCCTGATCTACCGCCCCGGGCGGGTGGCGCGGGTGGGCGAGGCGCGCGCCACCGATCCCCGCCTTGACCGGAACTATCGACCGCTGGGCAATCGCCCGGCGCTGGCCCAGACCTTCGAGGTCGATGGCGAGCGTTTCACGGTGGTGGTCTCCCACCTCAGCGGCCGGGGCGGCTGCCCCAGGAAAGACAAGGACAGGGCCAATCGCAACCGCGGTCAGGGCTGCTGGAACCAGCGGCGGGTGGCGCAGGCCGACGCCCTGCTCGGCTTCGTGGCGGAACTGGCGACGGCCAGTGGCGATCCGGATGTGCTGGTGCTGGGGAATCTGAATGCCTACGGCGAGGAGGATCCCATCGACGTGCTCCGGGAGGGTGGCCTCAGCGACCAGATCGCCGGCCGTCTGGCGCCCGGCAAGCGCTATACCCATGTCCACGGCGGCGCTTCCGGCTATCCGGACCACGCCCTTGGCACCGCAAGCCTCCAGCCGCAGGTGGCGACGGTGGCCATCTGGCATATCAACGCCGACGAGAGCCCGGCGCTGGATTACCGGATGAGCAACCCCGATCATCTCTACCGGGCCGACCCGTTTCGCAGCGCCGTGCGGGATCCGCTGGTGGTGGATCTGCGCCCGGGTGGGGCGGTGGTCGATCCCGGCGACGGCGTGGCCCATGGCCACCGTGGCCAGCTAGGCGAGTGGTCCGGGTCGGACGTGGGATCCGGGCGTTCGCTCACGTCCACCAGCGCGATCTGCACCGCGGGCCGGTCCCGGTAGTCCACCAACGCGCCGCCCAGGTGTGGGTTCAAGCTCGCTCCCCGCCATCGTCGAGGAGCGTCAACCAGCGCTCCAGTTCGTTCAGGCGAAATCCCCGGGCCAGTTCCCGGAGCCGCGCCTGGAACGCCGGATAGCTGTGCAGCTCGGTCTCGATCTGCGTCAGCAGGGCTGCCACATCTCCCTCGCTCACCAGTTCCCCGAAGCGTCGGCGCAGCGCTCCGGGGGGAATGACCAGGGGTTCGGGGACGGTGGCCGGTGGAACGGGTCCGTATTCCCAGTCCAGTCCCAGCAGGGTACCCAGTTGCCGGTACAATCCGGCGGCGTCCACGGGTTTGGGCAGGAAACCGTCGGCGCCGGCGTCGAGCGCATGCTGGCGAATTCCTTCCAGCACGCTGGCCGAGGCGGCGATGAGGGGCAGGTGACCGGAGCGGGGAAGGCGGCGCAACTCGCGGATCAGCGCAAGGCCGTCCCGACCCGGCATCAGCAGATCGATGATGCACAGATCCACCGATTGCTCTGCCACCATCCGCAGAGCCGTGTCGGCGTCGCTGGCCGTGACCACCCGGAAATCCAGCGCTGTCAGCAATCCGCGCAGCACCTCCCGGTTGTCGGGGAGATCGTCCACCACCAGGATCCGTCGCCGGGCGCCACCATAGCCCCCCGGCAGGGGCGCAGCCCCGGCCGGGGCCGCGGCCCGTGCCAGGGTCAGACTGAAACTCACCCGGGTGCCGTGGGGCCGGTCATCGGGGGGCACCGCGTGAGGTCGCGAGGCACCCCAGGGAGCGCCGGCCACCCGCGACTGAAGCAACAACTCGCCGCCCATCAGCGCCACCAGCCGGTGGCACAGCGCCAGCCCCAGGCCCACGCCGGCGCGGGGCAGGGGGTTGTCGTGGATCTGTTCAAAGGGTGCCAGTGCCTGCTGGATGCGGTTCGCGGGAATGCCGCCGCCGGTATCGTCCACCACTACCCGAACCCGCCGATGATCGCCGTCGTCGGCGCCGTCCAGGGCTTCCACCCGCAGGCTCACCGTGCCCGCAACGGTGTACTTGATGGCGTTATCCAGCAGATTGGACAGCACCTGGCGCAAGCGCCGGGCATCGCCCCGCAAAGGCGGCAGCCCGGTCACCGTGTGCTGTAACGCCAGCCCCCGGGCGCTGGCCCGGCCCCGGGCCAGTTCCACCACCTCCAGGGCCAGCGTGTCCAGGGTCAGATCCCGGTTCGCCAGTTCCATCCGTCCGGCCTCGATGTGGGCGATGTCCAGCAGATCCTCGATCAGCGCCAGCAGGTGCTTGCCGCTACGGCGGATCACCTGTAGGCCGCGGCGTTGCGACTCGCCCAGATCCGCATCGGCGGCCAGGATCTGGGCGAAGCCCAGGATACCGTTCAGGGGGGTGCGCAACTCATGGCTCATGGTGGCCAGGAACAGATCCTTGGCGCGGTTGGCGCGCTCGGCGGTTTCCTTGGACTGGCGCAGGACGATCCCGGCCAGATGCTGGTCGGTGATGTCGCGAAACGACACCAGACCCAGCCCGCCGACCCGCGCCAGGGCGAAAAATCCCCAGCGCCGGGAGCCGTCGGCGCAGCACACCTCCACCGGCTCGTCACCGCCCTGGGGGCTCTCCGCGCCGGTATTGATGCGCTGCTGCATCCGCTCCCAGAGCATCCGTCGGTAGTCCGGGTCGGGGTAGGCGTGGCGGTACCAGTCCTCGTGGGTGGGGATCTGCTCCGGGGTGTAGCCGAAGGCCTCGTGCCAGGTCTGGTTGAAGGACAGCCGCCGCCAGGGTTCCTCCCACACGGCCAACGGCACTGGCAGTTTGTCGACGATGGTGCGCAGCCGTCGCTCGCTCTCCTGGAGGCGCGCCTCGCTGGCCTCCAGAACCGCCCGCTGGGCCTCGCGCTGGGCCACGGTGGTTTGCAGTTCCCGGGTGCGCGCCGTCACCGCCTGTTCCAATTCCGCCTGGTAGCTCTGCTGCAGGTGCTCCATCTCGCGTCGGGCGCTGATGTCCTGGAAGGCATTGATCACCGCGATCACCCGTCCCTCGGCGTCGCGCACCGGGGCGGTGGAGACCTCCAGGGGAATGCGCCGCGCGCCCTGCTGGAGGTCCATGGCCACGCCCCGCATCGTCTCGCCCCGTAGTGCCCGCCAGGCGGGTAGTTCCTCCAGCTGGAAAGGGCGTTCGCTGCCGGGGTGATGGAGCAGGGCGCGGCGGACGAATTCATCCAGCACCAGAGCCTCCAGCCCCGAGTGGAGAATCTCCCGTCCCGCCCGGTTGATCAGGATGGCGCGTCCCGTCCCATCCAGCACGCTGACCCCCACCGGCACGCTCTCCAGCAGGGTGGAGAAGCGTTGTTCACTGTCGCGCAGGGCGGCGAGGGAGGTGGCCAGGCGCCGACTCATCCGCGCCACCCCCCGGTGCAGATCGTTCAGTTCGCGAATCCGCGTGGTGGGCGGAGCGAACACCGATTCAGCAGTCCCGGCCCGTTGCAGGGCCTGCTCGACCCGGGCCAGCTCGCGGCTCATGCGCCGGGCGCCGTAACCGCCCAGCAGCAGACCCAGCGCGGTGGCCAGCAGCAGTAACCCCAGGCTGTGGCGGCGGACCTGGTCGATCCCGCCCATGAACCGATCCCGGGGCACGGTCACCGCGATCCACCAGTTCAACCCCATGGCGTTGGGGTAGGGCAGCCAGTGCAGAAAATACCTGGCGCCGGTGTCCGGGTCGCGCACCTGGCGTGACGCCGCTGCGGGGTCGTCGGGGTCGGTGGGCTGGGGCGCGGCTAGACGGGTCAGGCGATGGTCGCTGTCGTCGAGGCGCAATCGCGGCGGATAGGGCACCTCGCCCCCGGCCTGGAACACCGTTTCCCCGCTGGAGGTGGCGATCAGCCGGCCGTCACCGTCCACCACCAGCACCTGGCTGTCCGGGATCTCCAGCAGCGAGGCCAGGAAGTCGTTGAAATCCAGCAGCATGATCTCCACGGTGAGTACCCCGAGGAGGCGCTGGTCGCGTCGCACCGGGGTGGTCACCGCCAGTGCCGCCGCCGGGTAACCCGGGTACTGGTGTACCGGCAGCCAGCCCTGGCGGTCCTGTTCCAGGGTTTTGAGATACCAGGGGCGCTGGCGGGGATCGTAGTCCGCTTCCCGACGGATCGTCCGTAGCGGCCGACCGCTGGCGTCGAGGATGCTGTCCACCGCCGTGGCGGGGGCCGGGGCGGGGGCGTGGCGGGCCAGCAGGGTGCCGGGCGGCCCGGCCAGTCCCTGCCGGTCCACCGCCACGCTGAGGTGCATGCCGGCGATGTCGGTGAAGCTCAGCAGGGTGAGGGTGTCGAAGCGCCCTAGCTGGCGCACGAAGTGGCCGCGCAGCGCGGGCAGATCGGCCGGGTCGGGTGTTCCGGCGGCCAGTGCCAGCTGGTTGAACCCGGCAAAGCGCCAGGCGGTGCCCAGGTAATCGTCCAGTTCAGCGCTCACCCGATGCCCCAGATCCAGCAGGCGCTGTTGTACCATGAGGGCCACCGAATCCCGCGCCGCTCGGTGGCCCAGATGCGCCAGCGATCCCGCTGTGGCCACCAGCAATACCGCCAGGGGCAGGGTCAGTGCCAGCCACAGGGGCGGGCCACGGGGCGGGCGCCGGGGCAAGACGGAATGACCGGACATGGACTACTCGGGTGGATGGCGATCCCCTGAGGATAACCGGGAGGCATCTGGCGGAACAATCAACCGCGGCTGCTGCCCCGCCATAGCTGGTATTCCGACAGCGTCGCCTCGTCCGGCGGATACAGCCCCACCACCGGATGCCCCTCGCGCACCTTCTCCTGCACGAAGCGCTCGAAACGATCCTGCTCAATGCTTTGGATCAGCACCGACTCGGCCAGTCCCGCCGGTACCACCAGCGCACCGTCGTCGTCGGCGACGACGATATCCCCGGGAAACACCGCCACGCCGCCGCAACCGATGGGCTCGCCCCAGCCGGCGAACAGCAGGCCCGTGATGGACGGCGGCGCTGCGCTGCCCGCGCACCAGATGGGCAGATCCACCGCCCGCACCCCGGGAGAATCGCGGATCACCCCGTCGGAGACCACCGCCTTGATGCCCCGTACCCTGAGCCGCTCGGCGAGGATATCGCCGATGCTACCGGCGCCGCTGTGACCGCGGGCGTCCATCACCAGCACCGCGCCCGGGGGCGCGGCTTCCACGGCGTCGCGCAGGGAGCCGGGCCGGGCGTAGTGCTCGGGGGTGGCCAGATCCTCCCGCTGGGGGATGAAGCGCAGGGTGAAGGTCGGTCCGGCCAGGCGGCGCCCCGGCACGAGGGGACGGGGACCGTGCATCCAGGCGCTGCGCACCCCGTGCTTGAGCAATTGCATGGACACGGTGGCGGTGCCGAGGGCGGCGAGGGCATCCAGTTGTTCGGGCGTCATGGCGGTGGGGTCTCCGCGGGCTGTGAGGGTCGGGCGTCTGCGTGTATCTTAGTCGCCATGTTTGGATCCCGTGGGAGCAGCCTTGAACCCTGAGCAGATTCACCCCGGCGCCTGGGTGGCCGAGGGCGCACGCCTCGGTGAGGATATTCACATCGGCCCCGGCGCGGTCATCGGGCCGCAGGTGGTACTGGCCGATGGCGTGCGGATCGGTCCCCACGCGGTGCTGGAGGGCGATACCCGGGTCGGCGCCAATACCCGCATCGCCGCCCACGCAACGCTTGGCACGGCACCCCAGGATCTCGACTACGGCGGCGAGGATACGGCACTGGTGATCGGCGCCGATAACGATATCCGCGAGTACGTGAACCTGTCCCGGGGCACGGTCAAGGGCGGCGGGCGCACCGTGCTGGGCGACGGCAACCTGCTGATGGCCTACAGCCACGTGGGCCACGACGCCCGGCTGGGCGACGGCTGCGTGATCACCAACGGCGCGCAGATCGCCGGCCATGCGGAGATCGGCGACCACGTGGTGTTCGGGGGGTTGTCGGGGATTCACCAGTACGCCCGGGTGGGGAGTCTCGCCATGGTGGCGGCCGGCGCCATGGTGACCCAGGACGTGCCGCCGTTCTGCATGGTGCAGGGCGACCGGGCGGGCCCGGTGGGGGTCAACGTCACAGGCTTACGCCGCCACGGTGGCTACGATCCCGGGCGGGTGCGCCAGCTCTACCGGTTGCTGTACCGCGCCGGGCTGGGGCTGGAGGAGGCGCTGGCGCGGATGATGGTCGCTGTGTCGGACGGGCCGGAGCGGCGGCTGTTCATGGATTTTCTGCGGGTGAGCCGGCGCGGCATCTGCCGTTAGGCTCACATTCCCAGATACGCCGCCCGCACCCGCTCGTTGTCCAGAAGCGCCGGCCCGGCGTCCCACGCGAGCAATACCACCATCACCAGCCCCACCCCCAGCACCCAGAGGCTCTGGGGCAGCAGGGTGGCGCCGCCGACGTTGATGGGATCGTCGCCGCTGAAGGCGGGCAGGGCGTAGAACTGCCGACCCCAGATGAGCTGGGCGATGCCGCGCAGCAGGATGGACACGCCGATGGTGATGATGATCAGCGTCACCACCCGGGCGTTGCGGGCCGGCTCCACCGCGAGTTTCTCCACCGCGAAGCCCACCAGCGTCGCCGCCGCCACCGCCACCGGGATGGCGATGGGCAGCGGCACCCCGGCCTTCTGCAGAAACACCGTGGTCATGCCGCCGATCATGATGAACTCGCCCTGGGCGAAGTTGATCACGTGGCTGGCGTTGTAGATCAGGGTGAAGCCCAGGGCCACCATGGCGTAGGTGGCGCCGATGGTGAGGCCGGAGAAGAGGAATTGCAGGAGGTCGGCGGGCATGGCGGCGGACTCCGGGAATGGCGAAGTTGGTGGCGGCCATGGTGGATTACGGCCCAGAAGGGCCTGATCCACCCTACAAGATGGAGAAACTGCCTGGCGTAGGGTGGATTAGGCGCGCCAGCGCCGTAATCCACCGTTCCCCAGGCAGCCATTCACTCCACCAGCGCCCAGTCCCCGTCCCGCACCTCCAGCATCCGGAAGGCGCTGAGATCCAGCCCCATGTGATCCTCCGGCGACATGTTCACCTCGCCGGCCGTGCCCATGAAGCCCTGGATGTTCTCCAGCGCCTCGCGCACCGCGGCCTTGTCGGTGCCGCCGGCGGTCTCCATGGCCTGCACCGCCAGCATCAGCCCGTCGTAGGCGTGACCGCCGAAGGTGGAGACATCCTCGCCGAAGGTCTCCTCGTATTCCTGCTTGTAGCTCACCACCACGGGTTTCTGCGGATCGTCGTCGGGCAGCTTCTCCGCTACCAGCAGGGCCGAGGCGGGCAGCCGCACACCCTCGGCGGCGTCTCCGGCCAGCTCCAGGAATTTCTTGGAAGCCACCCCGTGGGACTGGTACAGCGGCAGGTCGATGCCCAGTTGCCGGTAGTTCTTGGTGACGATGGCCGGACCCTGGCCGAAGCCGAAGTTCAGCACCGCCTCCAGCCCCTCGGTGTTGCGGATATTGGTGAGCTGGGCGGTCATGTCGGTGTCCGACGGCCCGTAGGTCTCGTCGGCCAGGATCTCCACGCCCTACTCCGGCGCCACCGCCAGGGACTGCTCGCGCCCGGGCTTGCCGAAGCCGCCGGTGCCGGAGATCAGGCCGATCTTGCCGATGCCGCGCTTTTGCATGTCCTCGAAGATTTTCTCGGCGGCCATGCGATCGGTATGGGGGGTCTTGAACACCCAGGGCTTCACCGGCTCGACGATCACCACGGCGCCCGCCAGCGAGATGAACGGGGTCTCGGCGCGCTCCACCAGCGGCGCGGCGGCCATGGTGGTACCGGTGGTGCTGCCGCCGACGATGATATCCATCTCGTCGGATTCCAGCAGCCGCTTGACGAAAGTGCGGGCCTTGCCGGCATCGCCGCCGTCGTCGTAGTACACCAGTTCCACCGGTCGGCCCAGCACCCCGCTCGCCTCGTTCAGTTTGGCGATGTAATGCTGGAGAGTCTTCAGTTCCGGGTCGCCCAGGAACGAGGCCGGGCCGGTGACCGACAGGAACGAGCCGATCCTGATGGGATCCTGGGCCAGCACCAGCGCCGGCAGGAGCGAGATGACGAGCAGCGCGAGGCCGCGCCGCAGAATGCGCTCAAGCATCTTGAACTTCCTCCCCTGTGGTTGGGTTTCACCACCGAGGGCTGGTGAAATGAAACAATTTTTATGATGTTTTCAAAAAATAATGTATCGGTTTTTCCCTGTCAATATACAGGATTTTTGCCTGATCCAGATTATAGGTTAAGCTACAACGAGCTACAGAATCGCCGCCTGAACCATCAAAATCCGTATCATATGAACGACGCTTTCGTGATCTCCCCGTTGCCCGCCGTGCAGCAACTGCTGGACGGTTTCCGTAATCGTAGTCCGCGCCGCGCCACCTCGCTGATCGTGACGATCTTCGGCGACGCCATCCTGCCCCGGGGCGGTAGCCTCTGGCTGGGTAGCCTGATCCGGTTGCTGGAAGCGGTGGACCTGAACGAGCGGCTGGTGCGCACCTCGGTGCTGCGCCTCGGCAAGGAGCACTGGCTCCAGGCCCGGCAACTGGGGCGGCGCAGTTACTACAGCGTCACCGACACCGGCAGGCGGCGCTTCCAGCGGGCCTCGCGCAGGATCTACGCGGGCGTGCAGAGCGACTGGGACGGGACGCTGAGCGTGCTGATCACCACCCAGGTGGCGCCCGGGCAGCGCGAGGCGCTGCGCCGGGAATTGCAATGGGCCGGGTTCGGGAGTGTCGCCCCCGGGGTGCTGGTGCATCCCCGCGCCGACCGGGAGGCGCTGAACGCGCTGCTCACCGATCTGGAGGCGCAGGACGCGGTGGTGCTGCTGGATGCCCGGGTGGAGACCCTGCCGCTACCCCGACCGCTGGAGCAACTGGTGCATGACTGCTGGAGCCTGGAGGCGCTGGCCGACAGCTACCAGTGTTTCCT
>JGI12109J20283_10009819_pt1 | contig 17629 bp, 18 predicted proteins | sample ElkSlonscriptome_12_FD_20283 | JGI IMG/M metagenome (IMG submission 20283)
AGCCCGGCAATTCGTTTTTGGCCGGCATCTGTTGTGCCGAACGCAAGGGTTAACTCGATTTTCACTCGCTGTCGGCATACCGTGAATTGGAACGGAACAATGCGTAGAGGGGCCCCAGCAAGCGGCCATGACCAAAGACGCTCAAACCCAAGCGCCCCGCACCGGGGCCCGAGAAGCGGAAACAGACCTGCTCGTTGCAAAGCTGGCGGACCCGTCAGCCGTGGCGCCTTTGCCTCTATCCCGGGAAGATGCCGCCGAAAAATCGGCTGGCATTTCAGCCACCGGCACGCGCGCCAACCGCGATTTGGTGGCGCTGGGAATTGCTATTACCGCCATATTCCTGCTGGTGGCCACCGGGAGCAGCGTGCTGCCCGATGTGGTGAAGTCATTCCTTGGCAAGGGCGAAGCGCCCAGCCACCTGCTAGTCAATGCTCTGCTTCTTAACATTGCACTCGTTTTGTTTGGCTGGCGTCGTTACCGCGAACTCAATGAAGAGATCGCGACGCGCGAGGAGGCCGAACTCAAGGCCCGCCAGCTTTCGGCTATAGATCCGCTTACAGGTTGCCTAAATCGGCGCGCTATGAGCATCGCTTCAGATGCTTTGCGCGCCCGGTTGTCTCATCAGGGCATGGCTCTCGCATTCATCATCATTGACCTTGATAATTTCAAGCAAGTCAATGACATGCACGGTCACACTGTGGGAGACAGCGTGCTTGTCGAATTCGCTAATCGCGTACGTGCATTGATTTCTAAAGAGGCCTGTTTTGCCCGCGTTGGCGGTGATGAGTTCGCTGTCGCCACCCCATTTGATCCCGCTTACCCTGAAAGAATCGACGATCTGGCTATACGTCTTTTCGAACAGATGGCTCTGCCGATCGAGACCGCAGGCGGCTCAATTAAAGTCACGCTTTCAATCGGTGTGGCAGGGGATCATGACGATCACGGATTCGATCCGGCGATACAAGATGCAGCGACACTGATGCACCGGGCCGATATCGCCATGTATCAGGCAAAAAAACAGGGCAAAGACCGCGTTTTCTGGTTCGAGCCCAGCATGGAAAACGAACTGCGCTTTCGCAACGAGATCGAAACCGGCATCCGCCGCGGTCTTAACGAAGGCGAATTTGTGCCATACTACGAACAGCAGATCGATATCGAGACAGGCGACATTGTCGGCTTCGAAATGCTGGCGCGCTGGCGTTCGCCGCAATTGGGCCTTGTCAGCCCTGAGATTTTCATCCCGATTGCCGAGGAAATCGGCCTGATCGGGGAATTGTCAGACCAACTCATCGAACAAGCGTTGATCGATGCAAGCGAATGGGCAGACCGTGTCACGCTTTCGATCAATATTTCACCTGTGCAATTGCGCGATCCGTGGTTTGCCCAAAAGCTGTTGAAGCGCCTTGTTCTTGCGAAATTTCCGCCGCAACGGCTGGAGATCGAGATCACCGAAAGCTGTTTGCACGACAATATCGGCCTTGTCCGCACGATGATCACCAGCTTGCGCAACCAGGGTGTGCGCGTATCGCTTGATGATTTCGGAACTGGTTATTCCAGCCTCGAACAATTGCGCAACCTCCCGTTTGACAGACTCAAGATCGATCGCGCTTTCATCAGCGAACTTGGTGGAAGCGCGAACCAATCGGGCATTGTCGAGGCCATTGTATCACTTGGGCGCGGGCTCAACATGCCGATCACCGCCGAGGGTATTGAGGATCAGAATATTCTCGATGCGCTTATGGAAATCGGCGATCTGAAGGGTCAAGGCTACCTCTATGGCAAGCCTGAGCCGGCAAATCAGGTGCGCGACAGGCTGAGGCTGCGCGGCATGCTGAGTCCTAGCGTTTCGCCTAATCGCGGCAATAATGGCAAGGCGCAGGAAGTAGCGCCGCACGGGAGCGCGCCTCCCATGCTGGGCAACGCGAAGGGCTAAACACCGCTCTGATCGCGAGACAACCAAAGCCCTTGCGCACTTTACGCCAACCCCTGCAGTGCATAGATGCACCCCGCTATGCGCACACCTTTCATCAAGATGCACGGCCTTGGCAATGATTTCATTGTGCTTGACGCGCGCGAAAAGGCCATCCCTGAGATGACATCAATGGTAGCGCGCGCGCTAGCCGACCGTCATACCGGGATAGGCTGTGATCAGGTGATTGTTCTGGAGCCGATCGTAAACACAGACCAGGCCGATTTCCGCATGCGCATCTTCAATTGCGATGGCGCCGAGGTGGAAGCGTGCGGCAATGCAGCCCGTGCCGTGGCGCTCCTTCATGGAAGCGAGGCGAGCGTTCAGACCGGCGGCGGCATCATAACGCTTGAACCTGCCGAAGGCGGCGCCAGTGTTGATATGGGCGTCCCGCGCTTTGATTGGGAGTCGATCCCCCTCGCCTATGCCATGGATACCAACAGCATGCCGGTGGGATGGGAAACTCTCGAAAATCCCATGGCTGTGAATGTGGGCAATCCGCACGTAGTCTTTCTTGTAGAGAATGCCGGCGCAGTGGACCTGGAACGTCTTGGCCCTGAAATCGAGAGCGATCCGCTGTTCCCACAGGGCGTGAACGTTAACGTTGTCAGTCTTGCTGGGGACGATCACATCTGTGTGCGGGTGTGGGAACGCGGCGCTGGCCTAACCCGTGCATGCGGAACGGGCGCGTGTGCGAGCGCGGTCGCATCGATTATTAGAGGGCTGGTTAGCAGTCCGGTGCGTGTCTCCTTGCCCGGCGGGGCTATCGTGATCGAATACCGCACAGGCGGCTCGATCCGGATGACGGGCCCTGCAAGCGAAGCCTTCCGGGGGGAATTTGACTGGAACGACTATTCATGAACGCGTCCCCCTCAAGAACCGCCTCGCCTGACGTAATCTCTCTGGGCTGCCGCCTGAACATCGCGGAAAGCGAGCAGATGAGGGCGATCCTTGCTGCTGCTGGCGATGTCGTGGTCGTCAATTCCTGCGCAGTCACCGGCGAAGCGGTGCGCCAGACGCGCCAGGCGATCCGACGTGCAAGGCGCGAGCGTCCCGATGCGCGCTTGATTGTGACCGGCTGCGCCGCCGAGACCGAGCGAGAGGCAATCGTCTCCATGCCCGAAGTTGACGGCGTGGTTCCCAACGTTTCCAAACTTGATGCGCGCGCATGGAATGCACCGATAGCCGATACGCCGGCCGCGCCTACACGCACTCGCGCCTTTATCGGCGTTCAAAACGGATGTGATCACGCCTGCACTTTTTGTATTATCCCCAAGGGTCGCGGGATCAGCCGCTCGCTTAGCATCCCGGAAGTCCTTCGCGAGATAGCGCGGCACTGCGAGCAAGGCGCTCGCGAAGTGGTGCTTACCGGCGTTGATCTCACCAGCTGGGGCGATGATCTGCAAGGCTCGCCCGGCCTTGGTCTTCTCGTAGACGCAATCCTCAGCGCCTTTCCCGAACTGCCGCGCCTGCGGCTTTCATCGGTTGACGGGGTCGAAATTGATCCGTTGCTATTCGATCTAATCGTGAGTGAGCCGCGTGTAATGCCGCACCTGCATCTGTCGCTTCAGCACGGTCACGATCTTATCCTGAAGCGCATGAAGCGGCGGCATTCGCGCAGCGATGCGGTCGATCTGGTGGCCCGGCTGAAAGCTGCGCGGCCCGAAATCGCTGTGGGAGCAGACTTGATTGCGGGCTTTCCCACCGAAACGGAAGAGCACCACGCAGCCAATCTCTCGATCATTGATGACCTTGATATTGTCCATGGTCATATCTTTCCCTACTCCGCGCGCGAGGGCACCCCTGCGGCTCGCATGCCGCAGCTCGAACGGCCGCTGATCAAGGCGCGCGCTGCCGAATTGCGCACCGCCGTGGCCCGCCGCCGCGCCGCATGGCTGGCGGGATTTGTGGGCAAAACTGTAAGTGTTCTCGCCGAACGGGACGGGACGGGCTATGCGCCGTCATATGCTCGGATCGCAGTGCCTGAAGGCACGCCAGCAGGAGAGATCCTCGAAATGCGCCTGCGCAAAGTGGATGGAGGACTTTTGCGGTGAACGATCAGGGCACAAACCGATCCTATGACCAGAATTCAGCTTGGAGTGAGCGGCTGCTTGGCGGGTTTCGCAAAACCTCGGAGCGCCTGTCAGAAAACCTCGCCGGTCTTGGCGGAGGTGGCAAGCTGTCAGAGGCGACGCTTGATGATATCGAAGATGCGCTGATCGTGTCAGACCTTGGCCCCAAAGCCGCAGGCCGCATCCGCGCGCGCCTTTCCGAACAGCGCTTTGGCGATGAAATCACGCAAATCCAGCTGAAGGAAGCGGTTGCCGAGGAGATCGCTGAGATCTTGCGCCCTGTGGCGAAGCCGCTGGAGATTACCGCTTTCCCCCGCCCGCAAGTCATACTGGTAATCGGGGTCAATGGCTCTGGCAAAACAACCACGATCGCCAAGCTCGCCCATCTATTTACAGAAGATGATTACGGCGTCCTGCTGGCTGCCGGAGACACTTTCCGCGCCGCGGCAATCGGCCAGCTTGCAACATGGGCAGGACGCGCAGGCGTTGACATTGTGCGCGGGGCCGAAGGCGGCGATCCGGCAAGCATCGTGTTTGATGCGGTGAAACAGGCGACCGATACGGGCATTGATGCGCTGGTGGTCGACACAGCAGGGCGCTTGCAGAACAAGAAAGAGCTTATGGAAGAGCTCGCCAAAATCCGCCGTGTTCTGGGCCGACTGAACGAGGCAGCGCCGCATGATGTGGTGCTGGTGCTTGATGCGACCAATGGGCAAAATGCGCTATCCCAGATTGATGTGTTTCAGGAAGTCGCCGGCGTCACCGGACTGATCATGACGAAGCTTGATGGGACAGCGCGAGGAGGCGTTCTTGTCGCAGCGGCCGAGCAATATGGCCTCCCGATCCACGCGATTGGCGTCGGCGAGAAGATGGAAGACCTGCGCCCGTTTGATCCCGATCTTGTCGCCCGGGTTATCGCAGGCGTCGCATCATGAGCGCCGCTAAGAGCGAAGGTGTTGACGTAAAAACGCCGTCAGAGGGCCAGAAGGCCGCATCCTCCTGGCTGAGCGTGGCCGTTGATTACGGCCCTCTGCTCGCCTTTCTCGCCGCCTATCGCTGGTTTTCGCCCGATAGCGATGCGATTGACGATGATCTTGTGCTTGCTGCTTTGACAACAAAAGCAATTGTTCAGAGCACAGGTGTATTCATCGTCGCAGCCGTGCTCGCGCTGGGCATCTCCAAATGGCGGCTGGGGCGCATTTCGCCGATGCTTTGGTTTTCCACCGCGCTAATCGTGGTGTTTGGCGGCTTCACCATTTGGACGGGCGATCAGCGGATAATCCAGCTAAAACCCACAGTGCTCTACACGCTGTTTGGTGTCGCGTTGCTGGTAGGATGGCAGATGGGCCGCGCTCTGCTCAAGATCTTGCTCGAAGCTGCGTTCGAGGGGCTATCGAACGAAGGCTGGCTCAAATTGTCGCGCAATTGGGGCGTCTTCTTCCTGTGTCTCGCTGCTCTCAATGAAGGACTGGTTGCCTATCTTGATTTCGAAGGCTGGCTATGGGCCAAGTTCTGGGTTTTTATGCCGCTATCCTTCCTTTTCACTTTCGCCAACATTCCAATGCTTATGAATCACGGTCTTGTGGTGGAAGACCCACGAGATGTTGTGAAAGACGAGCCTCCAACTGGCAGCTGATATTCATGGCCAAACGTCGAATGACAGCTGCGCTGCGCAAAATCCGCAGCCATTTGACGTGAAACGCGCCGCCCCGCATATTCTGTGAATAGAACATAAGGGATAGCAATACATGACGCGTCAAACATTGATAACACGCTTGGCAAAAGCACTTGGCTGCGGCGCGCTCATGATCTCCGCGCCCTCGCCCGCGCTGGCACAGAGTCAGACTGAGGTGCAGACAACCACCCCCCAGCCATACGCAGCCATCCTGCCCCTGCGTGATCGTGCGCAGGTGATTGACCGCATCCTCAAAGAACGGCTCGATACGCTGATCCCGCAGCTTATGCGCGAGGAAGGTTTTGATATGTGGATCACAATGGCGCGCGAATATTTCGAGGATCCTGTCACCGCCTCGATGCTCGATGCCAAAAGCATGAGCGCCAGGCGGCGGACCATTCTGGTGTTCTTTGATCCAGGTAATGGCGCGCCTGTCGAACGCCTCACTGTCAGCCGTTATGGCCTCGCTGGCCTTTTCGAGCCTTCCTGGGATCCGGCAAAAGAGCCCGATCAATGGCAGGCTTTGGCCGACATGATAACTGACAGAGACCCCGCGAAGATCGCTATAAACGTCTCGGATGCCACCCGCTTTGCTGACGGGATGACCAAGAGCCAATATGATGCAATGATGGCGCGGCTTGGGCCAGCATATCGCGCGCGCATTTCGTCATCCGAGGTGCTGGCAACGCGCTGGCTGGAGACGCGCATACCGGCAGAGCTCGAAGTCTATCCTGGCATTGTCGCCATTGCCCACGCGCTGATTGGTGAAGCGCTTTCCAACAAAGTCATCACGCCGGGCGTGACCACCTGCGCCGATGTGCAATGGTGGTATCGCACCAAGATCGAAGACCTTGGGCTCACTCCATGGTTCCACCCCAGCATGGGCGTCCAGCGTGAGGGAGCGGAAGGAATACTTGACGGCGATACTGTCATCATGCCCGGCGATCTGGTGTGGACCGATCTTGGCATCACCTATCTGCGCCTCAACACCGATACCCAGCACCTGGCATACGTGCTGAAACCCGGAGAGACGCGCGTGCCCGCTGGCCTTCAGGCAGGGCTGACCAATTCAAACCGGGTGCAGGATATCCTCACGTCAAATTACAAGACAGGTCTTACGGGCAATCAAGTGCTCGCGGCATCGCGCGCGCAGGCGATTGCCGAAGGGCTCGATCCCTCGATCTACACGCACCCGCTTGGCCTGCACGGGCATGGTGCTGGGCCCTCCATCGGCTTTTGGGACAATCAGGAACCCGACCCGCGCGGAAGCGACAAAGTGCGCGCAAACACCGCCTGGGCGATCGAGCTTACCAGCTATGCCGCCGTCCCCGAATGGGGTGGTCAGCGCGTCGATTTCCGCACCGAGGAAGACGCATTCTTCGATGGGCAAAGCGTGCGCTATCTTGACGGGCGGCAGACTGAGATCACGATGATCGGCGGCAAGTGACCTCTGGCGCTTGCGGAAAAACGCTTGCGCATCTTTTGCCTCTTCCCATGTCTGGCTAGGCAGAAACCGGCAAGACACCTCGTGATTTACATTCTTCAGAACATCATAGCCATTCTCGCTGCGACGGGAGCTGGCCTTGCCATTGGCCTCATCGGCGTGCGGCTATCGACAGGGCTGCTGCCGGCCCCCGGATCCCTGCTGATCGTGGCACTGGCCGAGTTCTGGCTCGCCTCGATCCTTGCGGGCGCGCTGATCCTTGCCCCGCCAGAAGCTCCGGCGCTGGTAATGACGCTCGCCACACCGATCGTGATCTGGGTTGGCTTTATTGTCCCCGTGATCGTGGTGCTTGGCACGATTGGCGAAATTTCGTGGCGCTCCACCTGGCTCACCAGCTTGCACTGGTTGGCGGTGATGCTCGCGATGGCTGCAACGTTGCAATGGGTGGGGTTGAGCGCACCTGCGTAAGCGGAATGGGCCTCCGCTAAATCTCTACTTGGCTGCCCAATTCCACCACGCGGTTGGTGGGCAGCTTGAAGAAGTCCATCGCGCTCGCCGAATTCCTCAGCATCCACGCGAAAATCTTTTCACGCCAGATCGGCATTCCGGGCTTTTCGCTTGGCAGCAATGTCTGTCGGCTGAGGAAGAAGCTCGTGTGCATCATCTCGAAATGCCCGCCGCAATAAACGCCCATCCCGTCCAGCCCGCGCGGCACATTGGTATCTTCCATAAAACCATAATGCAGCACGGCGCGATAGAAGCCATCGCCCATATCAGTATATTCGCAGCGTTCTTCTGGATCGACATAGGGCACGTCCTGAATATCAACCGTCAGGATCACCACGCGTTCGTGCAGGACCTTGTTATGCTTGATATTGTGGAGCAGCGCGGAAGGCACGCCCGAGGCTTGGCTCGCCATGAAAATTGCTGTGCCCGGCACACGCAGCGCGGAATTCTTGGCGCTTTTGGCGAAGATCTCGATCGGGAGCGCGTGCTCGCTCATCCGCTCGCGCATCAGCTTGCGCCCGCGCGCCCAGGTGGTGAGCAAGAGGAAGGCGAAGAAGCCGACCATAAGCGGGAACCAGCCCCCCTGCGGCACCTTGGTTAGGTTCGCAGCGAAATACGCCCCGTCAACGATCAGGAACACCAACACCACCGGCACGGCATACCACCACTTCCACTTCCACACGCCCACGAAAAGCACCGCCATCAGCAGCGTATCAATCGTCACCGCGCCCGTCACCGCGATGCCGTACGCGCTCGCCAGGTTGGACGAATTCTGGAACGTCAGCACCAGAATGATCACCGCCACCATCAGCGCCCAATTGACCACCGGGATGTAAATCTGCCCGCCCTCGGTTTCGCTGGTGTGGCGGATCGAAAGGCGTGGAATATAGCCCATCTGGATTGCCTGATGGGTGATCGAGAACGCGCCGGAAATCACCGCCTGGCTAGCGATAAAGGTGGCAACCGTGGCCAGCAACACCAGCGGCAAGCGGTATTCCTCGTTGGCGAGAAAGAAAAACGGGCTCTGAATTGCCTGGGCGGCCAGTTCGGGCGGCAGGCCGATAATCATCGCGCCTTGCCCGAAATAATTGAGCAGCAGGCACGGCATGACGAAGCCAAACCATGAAAGCCGCATCGGCCCGCGGCCAAAATGGCCCATGTCGGAATAAAGCGCTTCGGACCCCGTCACCGCCAGCACAACACTGCCCAACGCCAGAAAGGCCAACCAGCCATCGAGCACGAAGAAGTTGATCGCATGGTGCGGGGAAAGAGCCCACAAAACCGCCGGTGTCTGGATGATCTGGTAAAGACCAAGGCCGGCAATCACCGTGAAATAGACGATCATCACAGGCGCAAACAGCGCGCCCACCTTGGCTGTACCTCTGCTTTGCAGCAGGAACAGGAAGACCAGCAAGACAAGCGCGATCGGGATTACATAACGCTGCAATCCTTCATCGACCACCGTCAGACCCTCGACCGCTGAAAGCACTGAAATCGCAGGCGTAATCATCGAATCGCCGTAGAATAGCGAGGTCGCAAACACCCCCAACAGGATTGCGATCCAGCCATATTTCGATTTGGAAATGCTGCGGCTGATCAGCGCGACCAGCGCCAGGCTACCGCCCTGCCCCTTATTATCGGCGCGCATCAGGATGGTCACATACTGGATAGCCACAACCAGCGTCATCGACCAGAAGATCAGGCTGACAACGCCCAGAACATGGGGCGCATCCAGCGCCAGCGGGTGCGGCCCTACAAATGTCTCGCGAAAGGCATAAAGCGGGCTGGTGCCGATATCGCCGAACACGATCCCGATCGCGCCCACCGCCAGCGCCGCTCTCGAGCCGCTATGGCCGTGCCCGCTCTTATCGGGGTGCGAGACGGGGGTGTGGGAGGTTGATGTATCGCTCATGCCAAATGGATTTCCCGGTCTGCAGCCGTGCTGCCCGACGCTTTAATGGTACTGCCCGCCCGCGTGCGCATTCACGCGAAGTCCGCGCCCGTAGCACCGCCCTTTCGCAGGCGCAACATTCGCACGGCAGGCGATCATTGCAGCATCGGGGCATTGGCGATCATTTGATCGAGCCGCTCCACTCGGGCCGTGAGTTCTTCCACCCACGGCGCATCTTCGGGAGAGCGTTCGAGCAAATTGCCCCATGCAGCGCGCGCGGCTCTCACCTGTCCTGTCTGCAAATAGGAAAAGCCGAGGAAATAGTCAGCGGCAGGATTTGCAGGATCAAGCTGGCGCGCTTTCGAATAGGCATAGCTTGCCGCTGGTGTCACATTGCCATCGGCATGGCCTGTCAGCGCCATGCCGAGCGCCAGCCAGCCTTCAAGATGATCAGGGTTTTTGCGAAGCCCACCGCGCAGCACCTGCGCTGCCTCGTCAAACCGGCCCCTGCGCGCATAGCCATCTGACAACATCATGTAATCGGGCTTTGGGCCCAGTTGATCGAACAGGGCTCGGCGCGCCTCGACCATTTCTTCGCCAGATTGCGGCGCTTCCAGCGTCTTTTGCTTCGGGCTTGCAACCTGCATCGGCGAACCGGCAAGCGCATATCCTACCACGCCCAATAGCAGAATCGCGCCGAAAACGGCCCAGCTATCCTTGGGCAAGCGCAGCACAAAAGCGGCAAGCGCGAAGGCGGCCGCGGCCAACAAAGCGATGCTAATCCAACCCATCAGACAGCCCGATTTCCGCTCTCATCCGTCGAGTGCTTGCCCAGCCGCCGGACCAGCACGCCCAGCACGATAAGCAGCAGCAGCGCAGGGATGGCAAAAAGCGGCCAAGTGGTCGCGCTCACTTGCGGCTCATAGCTGACGTAATCGCCATAACGCTCCACCAGCCATGCGCGCACTTCATCAGCGCTCTGCCCTGACTTGATCCGGATGCGCACCTGATGGCGCATGTCGCCGGCCATGGAAACATCGCTGTCAGCTATGCTTTGCGACTGGCATTTCAGACAGCGAAGTGTCTGCATGAGCGCGCTGGCTTCAGCCTCAAGCGACGGGTCTTCAAGCTGTGTGTAGGCATAAGGCGCAGGCGGCAGCGCGTCTTGGGCACTCACAGGGGCGGCAAGAATTGCAAATAAAATCAGAAGGGTGCGAAGCATTTTCACCGCGCTTCCTGAAGTTTGGCCAGCAGCATTGGCACGTCATCTGCGCGGATGTCGCCAATATGCTGGTGGACGATCCGGCCCTCGCCATCGATCACGAAGGTCTCTGGCACGCCCGAGGAGCCAAGCTCAAGCTGGATGGCAGACATGTCGTCTGCTCCGATGCGCGTGTAGGGATTGCCATAGCGGTTCAGGAAATTGGTGACATCCTCGGGCCGGTCGCGGATTGCGATACCGATGATTTCCGCGCCGCTTTCCTGCAATTCCTCAAGATGGGGCGCCTCCGCAATGCAGGGCAGGCACCAGCTGGCCCAGACATTGAGCAATTTGGGCTTACCGTCACGGAAATGTTCGATGGTAACGCCGGGGCGGTCTGGCGTCGCAGGGCGCAGCGCGAATTCGGGCAATGGCTGGCCCACCATCTGGCTTTTGACGAACTGATCCTTGGGCTGTGTCAACATGAACCCGGCCAGCACCGCAAAACCAACGAACAGCGCCACAGGCACCCAGAACCAGGCGCGGTTAAGCGGGCTTTTCATCGACGGTTGATCGCCAGTGATCATTGTAGAGCGTTCATTTTACAGGGTTCATTCTTCTGGGCTCACTCGGCAGGCTGCGGCAGCGGCCCGCCGGAAGGCTCGCCTCGTGCTTCGCCGGCAAGCGCGGCTTCATCCTCGCGCCGTTCGCCGCGAATACGCGCCGCCTTGCGCTGCTTCAGATCAACGCGAACGCGGCCTGCAATAGAGACAACACCGCCCAGAGCGATAAGCAAGCCGCCATACCAGATGAAGGTCACAAAAGGTTTCCACCACACGCGCAACTGCCAGCGCTGCTGGCCATCGGGGCCAACGCCCGCTGCATCCCCGATCACGGCATAAAGCTGGCCGTCCCACGTCGTCAGCAAGGCGCTTTCGCTGGTTGCCTGCGCAGGTGCCCAGAAATTGCGCGCCTGCGGACTCAGGATGGTCGGCTCAGCGCCAGCGCGGCTGACGGCAATCTGCGCTTCGATCGCTGTCCAGTTGGGGCCAGACACAGGATCAACACTCGTGAGTTCAATCTGCCAGTCACCCAATTGTTCGACCCCGCCCGGAGCCACGGCGGCAAGGCGCTCTTGCGAAAAAGCCCCCTCGCTCGCCATGCCGAACAAGGATACCGCAACACCGAAATGCGCGAGCACCATGCCCCATGTGGCAACTGGCACGCGCGAAAGTTTGCGGCCCTTGAGCGGTAGCAGTGCAGCCACGCCAAGCGCGCCCGCAAGGGCAAGGCCAAGGATAGGCAGCAGCGGATAATCGCCAAGCACCACCACCAGTGCGATAATCAACAACGCAATCGAGCCCAGTATGGCGAGCTGTGGCTGAATACGCGCCGGGCTATCGTCCTTCCAGCGCAACAGCGGACCAACCGCCATCACCATGAACATCGGGATCGCAAATATTGCGCCAGCCGGATTGTAATAAGGCGGGCCGACGGAAACGCGCACGTCAAATGCTTCGGTCAACAGCGGATAGAGCGTGCCCAAAAGCACAATCGCGAGGATCGCGGATAGCATCACATTGTTGAACACCAGCGCGCCTTCGCGGCTGGTCGCTGTGAACCGTGTGCCCTCTGCGATTGAGGATGCGCGCATGGCAAAAATCACCAGCGAACCGCCGATATACAGGCCCAGCAAAGCGAGCAGCAGCGTCCCGCGCTCAGGATCGACAGCGAAAGCATGGACGCTGGTGAGCACGCCCGAGCGAACGAGGAAAGTGCCCAGCATGCTCATCGAGAACGCAACCACGCCCAGCATGATCGTCCACGTGCGCAAAGCATCGCGCGCGGCCAGCACGCTCACCGAATGCAGCAGCGCAGTCGCCGCAAGCCAAGGCATGAGCGAGGCATTTTCAACCGGGTCCCAGAACCACCAGCCGCCCCAGCCAAGCTCATAATAGGCCCAGTATGACCCCGCCGTGATACCCAGCGTCAGGAACACCCAGGCCCCCAGCACCCAAGGGCGCATGACCTTGGCGAAATTGGGGTTCACCTGCCGGGTGATGAGCGCGCCCATCGCAAGGCTGAAAGCGACAGAAAGGCCGACATAGCCGACATAAAGCGTGGGCGGATGCACCGCGAGGCCAATATCCTGCAATAGCGGGTTCAGCCCGATGCCTTCCACAGCTGGCACCGGCAGACGCTCAAACGGATTGGAGCTCAAAAGCAGGAAAACGTAAAAACCGATGGCGACAAATCCCTGCACAGCCAGGGTAGCCGACATCGTGCGCTCTGGCAGGCGACGCTCGGCAAAGGCGAGCAGCCCGCCCGAAGCCGCTAGCACCGCAACCCACAGCAGCATCGATCCCTCGTGATTGCCCCAAGTGCCTGTCAGTTTGTAGATGAACGGCTTCATCGAATGCGAATTGGTCGCCACCAGTTTGACGGAAAGGTCAGTGATAGCGAACGAATAGAGCAGACTGGCAAAGGCAATGATTGCGAGAAATGCCTGCACCACCGCCGCCGGGCGGGCGTAGACAGCGAAATTGCCGCCCTCCCCGCTTTGCCTGAGAGCGAGCGCGCCCGATGCCATTTGCAGCACCGCCAATGCAGCAGCGAGCCAAAGCGCTGCGTGTCCGATTTCCGCGATCATAGCTTTAGCATCCCGTCAAACACCCGCGACCGTATCGGTGATGACATCCTTGGCCTCGTGAGCTTCAAGCCCTTCAAGCTCTTTTGGTACGTAGTTCTCATCATGCTTGGCGAGCAAATTGGTGGCAAGAAAAGTGCCATCCGCTTGAAGGCTACCCTCAGCCACAACGCCAGAGCCCTCAACGAACAGATCGGGCAGAATGCCGCTGTAGCGCACAGGGATGGTGCTCGCTTCATTGCCGGTGACGACAAAACGCACAGTTACGCCGTCAGCCTCGGTCTCAAGCGATCCGGACTGCACCATACCGCCAAGGCGCACAGCCTGGCCAACTTGCGGCGGCTGGGATGCCATTTGTTCGGGCAGGTAGAAGTAATTCGCCTGATTGCGCAGCGCCCACACAGCGATGAGACCTGCCGCAATAATGGCGAGCAGCGCCAGGACCACGAGAGTCAATCTTTGATGCTTGGCTTTCATCGGCGTTTCATTTCTTCACGGCGTTTCTCGGCGCGGCGCATGGAAAGCCAGCTCCACCCGATCAGCGCGCCCATGGCAATCAGCAGCACCAGATAGGCCCAGATTACATAATCCCATTGCGGCAGGCTCTCGCGCATCATGCCGCTCCCATCGCTGTCACCGAACTGGCAGAAGTGCCCGGCAGCGGCTCATCCTCAAGAGCACGGCGGCGCAGCCGCGCTTCCACCTGCGCCTCGGCAATCAGCGCCCGCATGCGCATCAGCACAATCGCTCCAAACAGAAGCGAGAAGCCGAGCACCGCAATCAGCAGCGGCCACAGAAAGGTTGGATCAATCGCGCTTTTGCCCGCAGTGATGCTGGGCGGCTGATGGAGTGAATTCCACCACACAACACTGCGATTGATGATCGGGATGTTCACGGCGCCAACCAGCCCGAAAATTGCCGCCACTTTGGGCGAGGCACCTTCACGCGCGGTTGCCGAGGCAAGCGCGAGATAGCCGATGTATAGAAACGCAAGGACCAGCATGCTGGTAAGCCGGCCATCCCAAACCCACCACGTGCCCCAAGTCGGGCGGCCCCAGATCGAGCCTGTGACAAGACAGATGATCGTAAAGACGAGCCCCGGCACTGCAATCGCACGCGCAGATAGCCCAGCAAGCGGATGCTTCCAGATCAGCAGCGCGGCAGAGGAAATCGCGATCCCCGTCCAGCCGCCCATGCCCAGCCACGCAGCGGGCACGTGGATGAACAGGATGCGCACGGTTTCACCCATCAATCGATCAGGCGGGACGGGCTCGACCCCCATCGCTTTCACAAAAGCGGGAAGATCGGGCGCAAGCCCATAGGCGATCACACCCGCAACCAGAACCACCCCGCTCCAGAACAGAAGCGGTGTGAGCCAGCTGGCGAGCGACAAAAAGCGCTTGGGATTGGCGTAGATATGCACGGGTCTGAAATAATTTCTCCGTGCTGTTAGTAGTGCCTCGGCGGCGCCCTCTCAAGAGCGCAAAAAATACAAGCCCCCACCGATTTGAGGCAATGCGCCCTAAAGAGGCCAGCCTATGCGCGCCCGATCAGCTTTTGCGCCATGCGATCAGCCACGATATCGGGCGACGTGCTGCTGTGCTCGCTTGCCTGCCAGATCTCTTGCAGGCGGCCCGGGATCTGCTCGATGCGCGCACGCACTTCGTCAATTGAGCCTGTACGCCCCTCGCGCCGCGCGAGATATTCGCTGGCGACCGAAATGATGCCGCCGGCATTGATCACGTAATCGGGCGCATACAGAATGTCGCGATCAAACAGCGGTTTGCCATGATGCGAACGGGCAAGCTGGTTGTTTGCCCCGCCCGCGACGATCGCCGTATCAAGCGCCGCGATGCTTTCTTCATCCAGGATTGCGCCCAGCGCATTGGGGCTCAGCACATCACACGGCAAGCTCATGATCGCATCTGCGCGCACTACCTTGGCGCCCAGATCATCAGCCAGAGCCTGCGCCGCGCCTTCGTCGATATCGGCCAACGTCAGCTTGGCACCGTCTTGAGCGAGCAGGCGCGCAACACCTCCGCCAACGCTTCCCACACCTTGCACGGCCACATGCACGCCGGCCACGCTATCCTTGCCCAGCTTGTGGCGCACCGCAGCGCAAATGCCGAGATAAATCCCGTAAGACGTAAACGGACCGGGATCGCCGCCGGCCACATTCTCGCCTTCCACCGGCAGGCCAGAGACATGCGCAGTGCGCTTGGACACAGTCACCATGTCGGCTTCGCAAATGCCGACATCCTCTGCCGTCACGTATTTGCCGCCAAGCGCTTCCACCGCATCGCCAAACGCTGCGAGCATTTCGAAAGTTTTGGTGCGCGCATCATTGGCAAGGATCACCGCCTTGCCGCCGCCCATCGGAAGACCCGCCATCGCGTTCTTGTAGCTCATTCCGCGCGAAAGCCGCAGCGCATCGCGCATCCCGTCTTTGGGATTGGGATAATGCCAGAACCGTGTGCCACCTGCGCCCGGGCCAAGATGGCTTGAATGGACCGCAATAATCGCACTGAGGCCTGATGTGCGATCATGCACAACCTGCACAAGCTCGTGGTCGTCGAAATCGGGTTCGGTCCAGAAAGCTGTCATGTGAACTGCAATGCCCCTTCATTCGCGCGCAATCAAACGGTGCCCGCCATCCGGTGGTCAGGCCAGCCCTTGCGGAACGCTGCATTGAAGGGGAAAATGGGGCGATCGAGGGGTCTCGAACCCCCGACCTCCGGTACCACAAACCGGCGCTCTAACCAACTGAGCTACGATCGCCACACGCCCCGCTCTTTGCCCTGACCGATACCGCGGTGCTGTCTTGCGAGAGCGCATGCGTTTACGCAAGGCCACACGCTGGTCAAGGGCGCTATAAGCGGGCGCGAGCCTGTTGCACAAAGCAGCTGTGAAGGGAAGCGAAAACTGCGCAAGGAAAAGTCAAACGTAATTATCTTACGTGCGTTAAGTGCATCAGGCTTGGCCCTTGGTATGGGAGGCGCAGAGTTTTACACGGATCGAAGCAATGGATGTCATCACCGATTCTTCGCCAGAGCGCCTGATGGCGCATCCCGGCATGCAGCGCCTGCCTACGCCAAAGGCCGCGATCTTCCAGTGTCGCGATTTTGCTGGCGCTCCCCTGCGCGAGGCGCTGATCGCGCTGATTGATGAAGGCCGCCGCCCCAGCACGATCGCCGATGACAATGGCGATGCGTATTTCCGCACCTCGGAAACCTGTGACCTGCCTTCAGGTGAGGCTGCGGTGATCGAGCTTGAAGCGATGTTGACCAAGCTTTCGGGCATAGACCCCGCGCATGGCGAACCCCTGCAAGGCCAGCGCTATGCCGTGGGGCAGGAATTCAAGGCGCACACCGATTACTTCACCCCCGGCGGCCCGGATTGGGAACGCTATTGCGCGGTATCAGGCCAGCGCACCTGGACTTTCATGATCTATCTCAACGAAGTGGAAGCGGGCGGCGCGACGCGCTTCAAGGCTTTGGGCAAGACTTTCCAGCCGGAAGCTGGCAAATTGCTGTGCTGGAACAACCGGCGCGAGGACCTGCGCGAGAACCCCAACACGCTCCACCACGGGATGAAGGTCAGGAAGGGCACCAAATACGTGATCACCAAGTGGTATCGCGAAAAGCCCTGGGGGTGAGCAAACACGAATGGACGCTTTCGAACAACTAGCCTCCGAACTTTTCTTCGCAAATGGATATTGGGTCCAAAACTCTCTCAAGGTCGATCTGACCAAAGAAGAGAAAGTTGCAATTGGTCGCCCATCATCTCCCCGCTGGGAAATCGACCTCGTCGCATATAGCGGGGGCGAGAACCGTTTGCTTGCGCTTGAGTGCAAGAGCTTTCTTGATTCATCCGGCGTCGCGATCAATGAGTTTCTGCCAGATAGTACGAGCTCCAGATACAAACTTTTCCGAGAGGACGAGACGCGCGATATCGTCCTCAATCGGATGAAATCGGATCTGATAGCCAAGGGATTTATATCCGCTGACTGTAAAATCAGTTTTGGATTGGTTGCTGCAAAAATCAGGCCAAAGGATTACGACGCCTTGCCTCAATACTTCGCCAAGCGAGGCTGGGATCTCTACGGGCCGAATTGGATCAAGTCCGAAGTCAAAAGGCTCGCGGGAAGCGGATATTCAAACGATGTGAGCGCGGTAGTTGCGAAGATTCTGCTCCGCTAAACCTGCGCAGCGCTCGCCGTCACT
>JGI12109J20283_10438589_pt1 | contig 17615 bp, 19 predicted proteins | sample ElkSlonscriptome_12_FD_20283 | JGI IMG/M metagenome (IMG submission 20283)
CCCGCCGGGACGGACTCCTCGACCAGGGCGTCCAGCGAATCGAGGCCCAGGGCCTCCAGCATGGCACGCGTATCGGCCTGGTTGGATCCGAGATGGCGGGGTACGAAGTCGTCCGTGGGGCGCAGGAGTTCGGCGCCGGAAAGGCGGTTGCGCGCGCTCGACATGGTCGGCGTCCTTCGACGGGGAGGTGCGGCGGAGGGTGGGCCGCGCGTCGGGTCGCGGCACCGAGGCGGAAAGGTAGCACGGGGCGGGCTGCCTCGCAGCAGATCCCCCACGGAACGGACGAGGCCGAGCCCCTCGGGGGCCCGGCCTTCCAGATCCGGAGCGAATTCGTCCGTCTAGTAGCGGAACTGGCCTACGAGCGTCTGCAACTGGGTGACCAGATTGCCGAGTTCGTCGGCCGAGGCCAGGGTCGAGTCGGCGCGACCGCTCGCGTCCTGGGCCGACTGCGCAACCTGGGCCACGTTCGACGTGATCGCGGAGCTGCCCTGGGCAGCGGCGTTCACGCTGGCGGTGATCTCGCGCGTGGCAGCGCTCTGTTCCTCGACGGCGGCGGCGATCGTGGTCGCGATGTCGTTGATCCGGCCGATCACCGCACTGATCTGTTCCATCGCACCCACCGAGCGCTCCGCGCTCTCCTGGATGTAGCGGATCTTTTCGGTCGACTCCTCGGTCGCGCGGGCCGTCTGCGAAGCGAGTTCTTTGACCTCGTTCGCGACCACCGCGAAGCCCTTGCCTGCCTCACCGGCGCGCGCAGCTTCGATGGTGGCGTTCAGGGCCAGCAGGTTGGTCTGCTCGGCGATCGACTCGATGACCTTGATCACGCTGCCGATCTCGTTGCCCGCGGCGTCGAGTTCGGCGATGCGGGTGGTGGCCTGCTGGACGTTCTCGACGGCCATGCCGGTTTCCTGCGCGGCCAGGGCAGCGTTCTGCGCGATCTCCTCGATCGAGGCCGACATCTGTTCGGCACTGGAGGCCGCGCTGAGCGCGCTCGCATTGACCTCGGTGGCCTCGCGTTCGGCCTGCTGCGACTGGGTCATGGTGGCCATCGCGGTCGAACCCATTTGCTGGCTCGTCTCGCGCATCTCCTGCGCCGACTTGCCGACCACGTCGGTGTTCCGTGCCACTTCCCTGATCGCGTTGTGCACCTTGTCGATGAAGCGGTTGAAGGTCTGACCGAGTTCGCCGATTTCGTCGTTGGTCGTCACCTCGAGCCGCTGGGTCAGGTCCCCGTCGCCGTCGGCGATGTCGGCCATGCGGTTCAGGATCGTCTGCAACGGATGGGTGATCATTTTCTGAGAGACGATACGGATCGCCACGACGCTGACCGCGATCACGACCAGGAAGAGAACGATGCTCGCGATGCGGGCTTTGTGGCTGTTCGACTGGGCACGCGCCAGAGTTTCCTTGAGTTGGGTCGAGGCGTCCGCGGCGTGATGGGCATGGTCTTCCGCGAGCTTGTCACGCTGTCCGGCGATTGCGGCTCGTGCTTCTGGCGTGGCCGCCGCGAAATCACCGGATGCCATCTTTTCGTAGAGGGCCATGGCAGTCGTGTTGTATTTGCGGGTCTCCGCGATCGCGTCGTCGACGTGTCCCTTGAACTCGTCGTCGATGTGTTCGAGAGCGCTCACCTTCTGGAGTTCCGTCAGAATGAAATCGCCGTGCTCTCTGGCGCTCGCGAGCATGTCCGCCTCGCCGAAGATCACGCCTTCCTCGAACAGCCGCGACTGTTCATCGAAGGCCGTTTCGATCTCCCTGCACATTTGGGCGGCCGGAAAGCGCGTCTCGGCTGTCTGACGCAGCGTGGCTTCCGTGCGCCCGTTCTGGAAGAACCCGAAGGCGACGTTGAACAGATAGCCGGCGAGTAGAATCGCACTCGCAAGCCAGACCTTGTGCCGGATCCGCATGGCGGACATCTCCCGTTGAAAGCGCCGGAGGCGGTCACCGTGACCGCCTCCGGTAGCCGTTTGCTAGTCGAGCGCGACGACGGTCACGCCGTCGGTGGCCGTGCCGTCGCCGATGTAGGCGATCGCACCCGGAGTGGACTTCACGAAAGCGACCAGCGCGTCCTCACTGCCGAACTCCTCGGGCATGGAGCCCTTGCCGGAGAAGGCGAGCTTGCGCCAGTAGCTCAGGAACTGACTCGGCGACTTGCCGACGACGTCATCCAGAAAGGCCTCGTGGGTGGGGCCACTCGCGAGGATGGCGAAGGAGACCTTCGTGTCGCCGATCTTGGTGGCCTTGCCCAAGAAGACGTTCTTCACGACTTCCGCGTTCACGGATCCGGCGTCGACGCCGTTGACGATGACCTTCGCCGCGTGGGCCGGAAGCGACGTCACGACGGTGACGGTCAGGGCCAGGGCGAAGAGAGTGATCTTCTTCATGGTTCTCGTTCTCCCTTTTCCTAGAAGACGAAGGACGTCTTGGCGGCGAACATGGTCCAGCTGTCGGACAGTTCGCTACGATCGCTCATGAGCGTCGGGTTGAGATCGCTCAGGATCTGACCGTAGCCCTCGATGAAGTGGGCCTCGAGCTTGAAGGTCATCGCGTAGCTGATGTCGAAGCGCGTGCTGATCGAAATGTCCTGCTGGTAGTCGTTCGGGGAGTCCTTCGTGCGGTCGCCGTTCGAGTAGTAGATCGAATAGTAGCTTCCGACCTCGAACCAATCGTTCACGCGGTAGCTGCCCTGCGTGTACCAGCTGGAGTAGTTGACCTTGTCGCTGCCGATCTCGAGCGGAATGTCCACGGTGGCCATGCCCGGGGGCACGTTCGAATCGAGCAGGTTCGCGTCGACCTGAGCCACGATCGACGGCGCGTTCGAGTTGAACGTGCCCTTCCAGATCGAGCGCTCGGCCGCGAAGACGAAGTCGCCCCAGGTGTACTCGGCGCCGAACACGGAAAAGTTCGTGTTCTGGGTGCTGAAGTTCAGCGTCGACGGGCCACCGAACGCCTGGTACAGACCGCTCAGCATGGGGTCGTTGAACGCGAAGTTGAACTCGACGTCGTAGTTCACGATCGAGCCGCCGAGCCGCAGGCCCTCGAGAGGAGTCTCCCACTGCAGGGAGCCACCGGCGACGGAGTTCACCGAAGCCGACTGCAGATTCGTGCCGGTCGACAGGCCGCCCATGGCCGGGTTCGGCAGGGAGTTGTACTCGGCGTCGAACGTACGGTCGACGGATCCGTCGGCCGGCATCCCGGTCGTTCCGTAGAATGCGGTGTAATCGAGGCCACCGCTCATCCCCGGAATGACGTTCACGCGACCGTAGGTCTGGATGCCGTTCACGGCGACCAGGAGGTCACGGAAACGCTGATCGTACACGCCGGTCGGCATGAGGATCGCGGTGCGTGCGGCGTCGAAGTCGGCGGTCTCGTTGTAGAAGCCGTAGGGCATCTTGAAGCGGCCGACGCGGAATCCCAACTCGTCCTGCCAGCGGTAGTCACCGAAGGCCCAGTCGAGCTCGATCTCGTTGTTCCCCAGCGGGCCGAGGTCGCGGGCGAAGAACTGCACGCCCACGCGCAGGTTGTCTTCGATGTTGCTCGAAATGTTGAATGCAAATTCCTGGTATTCGGCCGACCCGTCCGCGGTGTTCCCACCGAGGAAGTTGTTGTCGGACGAACGCAGGTAGCCCTGGCTGGCGAAGCCGTGGATGGCTACGTCCTGGGCCAGGGTCGTCGTGGGGGCCAGCGTGACGCACAAGGCGAGTGCGGCCACCAGAAAGCGGATGGAGCCGTTCATGGTTTCCTCCGGACAGCGTCGCGGCCGCGGGCCGGACGCGCTCTCACGAAGCGCCGAAGTCGAATTCGACGCACAATTCGAGTCTCACGGGGGATGGTTTCGGCTGCCGCGGACGAATCTTGAGCGTTGAGACGCCGAACCCGGAATCGGCACGGGCACGGAGGCGTCTCTCAGACGAGTCCGTCGAGTGCGAGGCGTGCGCCGATCAGCAGTAGGACGGCACGAAAGGCCCACCGGAATCCCACGGCGGGCAGTCGTTTCAGGAGGCGGGTCCCGATCCACGTACCGGCGATCGAAGCGATCACGAGGGGGATCAGGAGGGAGACGTGGTCCCCGTAGGAGAAGCCGAGCGCCAGGAACGCGGGGAACTTCGCGAGGTGGCCGATCATCTGGATCACGGCCTTGGTGGCCACGATCTGTTCCTTGTCGAGATCGTCGCGGAGGAAGAAGGCGGCCAGATAGGGTCCGGTGACACCGACGAGGATCGTGAGCAGTCCGCCGCCGAAACCCGCCAGGGCGAAGATCCCGCGGGGGACGTCCAGATGTTTCGGGCGGAAGACGTCCCAGGCGACGGCGACCCACACGAAGAATCCGATCGCGGGCCGGAACCATTCCAGATCGTCGCCCCGGTAGAACTGCGTGGCGATCACCACGCCCACGAGCTGCAGTGGGACGTAGGAACCGACCAGTGACCAGCGGACGTGACGCCAGAGCATCAGCCCGCGCGAGCTGTTGCTCAGCGATTGCACGGCGCCGTGGAGGGGGACGACCTGCGCGGGCGGGAGCATCCAGGCCATCGTCGCCACGAGGATCGTCCCGCCGCCCATGCCGACCGCGCCGGACACGGTGGCGGCGACGAGGACGATCAGCGGCAGGACGGCTCCGTCCACGTCAGTTCGACAGGCGAATCGCGCGGTGGGTCGCGCCCCAGTTCCCGGTCGTCGGGTTGCCGGCGACGATGCGGATCTCGTGGGCGTCGTTCTCGTCTTCATCCAGCGTCGGCAGTTCGAGCTCGCCAGCGAAGACGTTCGTCTCCTCGAAGGTGAGCTCGACGCGGGTGCGTCGCTCGTCGCCGCGCCAGAGCTCGGCGTGGACCTGGTAGTCGGCGGCGTCCCAGAGTCCGTCCTCTTCGATCGGACAGGTGCAGAGGAGTTTCGCGCCGACTGCGATCCGGATCGTCTCACCGGCGGGCCAGGTCGCTTCGGCGTGTGGCGCGAGGAGGTCCACGATCAAGCCCTGCAGGGTCAGGACGACGCCATTGCCGTCCAGGTGTTCACCCGGGACCACGACGATCTGGCGACTCGCGGCGAACTGGGACGTGGGAAAGCCGAGCGGGCCGCGGGCGGACACGAGCACGCGGGTGGGGCGGTCGAGATCGAGCGTCGTGCTGAAGGACGCCGCGCCGTCGGTATCGAAGATCGCGTGGCCGCGCGACCACGGCTCGCGGACGATCGCGTCGGTCGATCCGGTGTTTCCGAGGTGGGTTCCCGAGGCGAGAAGGCGGCCGGTCTCGGCATCGGTCAACTCGACCGCGACGCCGCCGGCGAAGGTGCCGATCAGTTTGGCGTCGTGGGCCAGGACGCGGACGGTGACGTGGGTCTCGACGCCGGCGCGGGCGGTCGAGGCGAGCAGCAGGATCAGGATCAGGGCGCGGGCCATCGGCATCTCCTCGAAGTCGGGGTCCGCCGAGGGATAGGGGAGTCGGCTCGCGCTGGCAAGTCAGTCGCCGCCCTTGCGGCGCCGGACCGCGTCGCGCAGCAGGTATTCGATGTGCGCGTTCAGGCTGCGCAGTTCACCATCGGCCCAGCGCTTGAGTTCGGCATGGAGCTCCGGCGACAGGCGCACCAGAAAGGCCTTGCGCGAGGATCCCTTCCTGGAATCCTCGCGCGGCGCGTCCGGTTCGTGACCGGGATCGTGACGATCGTCGTCGACCATCGGATCAGTTGTACAGCGTGCCCGTGTTGATCACCGGCTGGGCGTCCGCCTGGCCGCACAGCACGACCAGCAGGTTGCCGACGAGCGTCGCCTTCCGTTCGTCGTCGAGCTCGATGACTTCCTTGGCGCTCAGGCTCTTGATCGCGTCCTCGACCATGCCGACGGCGCCGTCGACGATCTGTTGGCGGGCGGCGATGATCGCGGCCGCCTGCTGGCGCTGAAGCATCGCCGAGGCGATCTCCGGCGCGTAGGCCAGGTGACTGATGCGCGCTTCGATCACTTCGATGCCGGCGCGGTTCAGCCGATCCTGGAGCTCGGCCTTCAACTCGTTGGCGACCTCTTCGCTGTCGCCGCGCAAGGAGATGGCGTCGCTGGTCGAGTTGTCGTCGTAGGGATGGATGCTCGCGAGCTTGCGCACCGCCGTCTCGACCTGGATGTCGGTGAAGTGGCGGTAGTCCTCGACGTCGAAGACGGCCTGGGCCGTGTCGCGCACCTGGTAGACGACCACGGCCCCGATCTCGATCGGATTGCCGTCGAGGTCGTTCACCTTGACGCGATCGGTCGCGATGTTCGATGCCTTCAACGACACCTTGCTGCGCTTGGCGAAGGGATTGACCCAGAAGTATCCAGGGTCACGGACGGTTCCGGCGTAACGACCGAAGAGCACCAAGACGCGTGCTTCACGCGGCGGAACCACGAAGAGGCCGGCGAAGACGAAGGGCGATGCGACCGCGACGACGATCGTGGCGATGGCGTGCCAGGCGTAGACGGAGCCCTCCCGAGCTCCGGTCACGATCAATGATGCGACCAGGCCGACCAGGATCACCAGGGTCAGGATGAGAAGCGGGCCCCCGGGCACGGGGCGCAAGGCCCGTTCGGCGGAGGGGGCCTGCGTGGTGGCTGGGGTGGGGCGAGTGGCAGCGTTCATGGATTGGCCTCCGAAAGTGATATCACAAACATATCATCAAGATATTTCACCTACGGAGCGGGGTCCAGCCCGGTTTCAGCCGATTCGTGCCCTCATTCGAGGAGCTGGGCCTCGAAATCGGCCAACTCCCCGTCCTCGGCCCGGATCCGGAGCAGGATCGGGCGGCAGCAGACCTCGCAGTCCTCCACGTATTCCTGCGCATCGACCGACAGGTCGAGGACCATGACGATGCTCTGCCAGCAGTACGGGCAGGTGAATTCGTGTTCGTGGATCACGACGCGACACCCTGGGGGGAGGCCATGCCACGAAAGACGAAGGCCGGCCCCTCCGCGAGGGACCGGCCGTTTCGCCACGGCGTCGCTGCGCGCGCCGCTCAGTTCCGGAAATCGATGCGAACGACCTCTTCCCAGGAGAGGTACATCGCGTCGTCGCGGTCGTCGCCCCGGTAGAGCAGGATGCCGTCGTTGCGTTCGCTGATGTCCTGGCTGTCCTCGAGTTCGAGTTCCTCGCCGGAGGTCAGCACGACGCGCGAGGCGTCGTCGTCGATCGGCTCGATCGACTGCACTTTCTCGAAGGGAATGTCGAAGGCTACGTCGCGGACGTTGCCGTTGAGCATCTCCCAGGTGCCGGCCTCGTCCAGGTCGAAGACGATGCGCCCGCTGTGTTCTTCGCCGTCGCGATCGGTGACCGTGCCGTACAGAGGTTTCGGCACGGGGTACTCGTCGTAGCCACGGCCACTGCCGTTCGGATCGGTCAACTCGAGACGGTCGAATGCGTCCCATTCCACGGTGACCTTCCCGAAGCGCGCATCCTCGATCATGATCCCGCGGTTGTCGTCGTCGACGTCGTTGCTGCCGCGAAGACGCAGTCGGCGCCCGTCGCGCAGTTCGACGATCGAGCTGCTGCGGCCACGGCGTTCGATGGCTTGGATGCGGCCGAACTCGATCGACAGGTCGCCGTCCTCACTCTCACCGTCGAGCAGGTCCTCGGTCGTGCACTCCTCTTTGTCCCACATCACGTAGCCGGTGAAGTCGCCGGCTTCCGACTGGACGGTGCCGTAGAGGCGTTGGGTCCCGGGATCGGCACCTCGCGGGGCGGCTTCGAAACGGATCTCCTCGATACGATCCCACTTCAGGTCGATCTCGCCGAGTGAGTCGTCGCGCATGCGGATCGTGTTGCCGACGTCGTCGGAGTATCCGCTGACGTCGAATTCCTCGCCGTTGCGCAGGATCACGCGGGCGTCCTCGTCACCGGTGATCTCGAGACGCTCGATGTCGCCGAAGCGTGCGACGAAGACACGCGAAGCGCCCCATCCGTCGTCTTCCCAGTTGATCCGAACGTTGAAGACGCGGATCCGTCCACCGCGACCGCGCTGCGCGTCCTCGTCCATCAGGCCGAGATCCTCGACTTCGTCGACGTAAGGAAGATCTTCCTTCAGCGAGTGGAAGAGGTCGTCCCAGAAGGACTCCTGCTTGCCCCAGCGCATGAAGCCACGGTACTCGGTGCCGGACTCGGTGATCACGGTGCCGTAGAGGAATCCCGCGTTGTCCTTGGCCTGCGCCGGCATGGCGGAGACCACGAAGGCCAGAGCGAGAAGAGAGGTGAGGGAACGGATCATGGTGAGCTCCTCGGGATCTGGATCAGAACGCGGCGGGGACGGAAGAAACGGATTGGACCGACGGTTTGCGGTCGCTGGTCTCGGTGCGGGCGAAGCGGGTCTCACGTTCTTCGTGACGTGCGTGCGAAGCCGTCTCGGGCACGAAAGCATCATTGTGGACGTCGTCCAGGAGATCGGCCATCTCGTCCAGATAGCGCCGGTCGGCGCGCAAGAGTTCGACGGCGAGTTCGACGAAGCGGTCGTCGCTCATGCTCCCGGGCGACTCGCCCAGCTTCACGTGCAGGGCGGCGCCGTCGATCGGCGTCGATTCCGTCGATGGACGGTAGAGATTCAGTCCGACCGCGACGAGCAGGACGGCCGCGACCGAAACGGCGATCAGCCGTCGCCGCGCGCGTCGTGGCGTCGTGCGTGAAGTCGTGCGGACGGCGCGCGGAACATTCGGAGCACGCAAACGGTCGAGTCGATTCTCGGCGCGGCGCGCGGCGCGCCAGAAGTCGCGGGCGCGTGGATCGTCGGCCATTGCGTCGAGCAGAACCAGCAATTCCGGGTGGTCGATCTCGTCGTCGAGAGCGAGTGAAGCCAGAAGCTCCGGGTCGTTGGACTCGGGATGGGTTCGACGGTCGTCCATCGTCGGTCTCCCGTGGGGGGAACGTGGACGCCGCCCGCGCCTCAGAGCGCGACGTCGTCCTTCAGGTCGTCCAGTTCCGCGATCACCGCCTTGCGGGCGCGGAACACGTTGATCTTCACCTTCGAGGCGCTCCAGCCGGTCCGCTCGCGGATCTCGGCATAGGGCATCTGATCGAGGACGCCCCAGCGGAAGGCCTGGGCCTGATCCGGGGGCAATCCCGCGAGCACCGCCTCGACCCGGCGCTCGAGTTCACCGACGTGGGCCGCCTGTTCCGGACTCTCGGCCGTGCTCGGGGCGATCGACTCCAGGTCGGCATCCTCGCCAAGGTCGGCCTCGTGGGTCTCGACCGCGGGACGCCGCCGCAGGTTCAGGACCAGGTTGGTCGCGATCCGATACAGATAGGCACGCACCTTCGTCTCGTCCTGGATCCGGTCTTCGGCACCCATCGCGCGCACGAAGGTCTCCTGGGTCAGGTCCTCGGCCTGGTCCACCGACCGCAGGCGGCGGTGGAGGAAGGCCTGGATCCCCGGAGCGTGCTCGCGATAGGTCGTGGACCAGCTCGGCATCGTCGTCTCGATGAAGTGGACACGTGAGGTGTCGAAGCGGTTACAGGGCCCGAGAGCGATTCCGGATCCCCGGGGTCGGGGCAGGTACGGCGGGCGGCCGCGGGGGGTTGCGAGCAGTTGATCGAAGGACGCGAAACCGCCCTCGTGCGTGCACGAGGGCGGTGGTCCAGGCCCCAGGGGCCCGAGGGCGGACGCGGGTCCTACTTCACGGCGAGAGTCTTGACGCCGTCGAGAGCCGCGCCGTCGCTGACGTAGCCGATCGCACCCGGCGTGCTCTTGACGTAGGCCACCATGCCGACGTCGTCGCCGACCTCTTCGGGCATGGATCCCTTGCCCGAGAAGGCGAGCTTGCGCCAGTAGCTGAGGAACTGGCTCGGCGACTTGCCGACCTGGTCCTTCAGGAAGGCCTCGGAAGTCGCACCACTGGACTGGACGGCGAAGACGACCTTCGATCCGTCGTCGAGCTTGGTCGCCTTGCCCAGGAACACGTTCTTGAGCGTTTCGGCGTCGATGGCGTCGACGGCGACGCTTTCGTTCGCGATCACGATCTCGCCGGCATGGGCACGGCCGACGAAGAAGACGGACAGCATCACGAGGCAGGTCAGGGAAATGGTTCTCATTGGCGGGTCTCCTAGAAGACGAAGGTGACGCGGCTGGCGAAATAGTTCCACTTGCCGTCGCCGTCCCACGAAGCGGCAGTAGCCTCGGAATTGATCGAGCCCATGTTGTGATAGGTGCCGTCCACGAAGTGCTGCTCGACCTTGAAGATCATGTTCGGCGTCACGTCGAAGCGCAGGGCGAGGGCCAGGTCCTTCATGTATCCCCGGTGCTCGGGGTTGGACGTGTTCTCGTCGACGTCACTCGTCGCCTCACCGTAGTAGGCGCCAGCTTCGAGCCACTCGTTCGCGCGGTAGGATCCGGACACGTAGAAGGCGTCCGAGTTCGCCGAGAATCCGCCCATGATGGGGTTCAAGACGTCGCCCAGCCAGCGCTGGTACTCGGCCGCGAACACGAAGTCGGCAACCACGTACTCGGCCGATTGCACGAAGTAGCGCGTGTTGCGCGTCGTGTAGGTCTGCTGCAGCGACGTTCCGGGGGGGAGCGAGCCGGCCAGGAAGAACGCGAGCTGGACCTGCGAGTCGAAGTCGAACCAGTTCCAGGTGCTCCCGAGTCGGAGACCGTCGACCGGCGTGTTCCAGACGAACTGCGCGTTCGCGGCGTGGTTCGACTCACCCTTCTGGAAGGTCATCACGCCCGAATTGTTGAAGAAGAAGGCAATGCCACCGTCGGGATCGAGCTGCACGTTGCCGTACTGGGCCTGGTAGTCGAAGTCACCGGCCGCTCCGGCCGACACGTTTCCGTAGATGCCCAGGCCGTTGAGGCCGACGAAGTAGTCGCGGAGCTCGCTGTTGTACACGGGCGCGGGAAGGTTCACGAAGGTCCGGACCGCGTCGAAGTCGCGCGTTTCGTTGTACAGACCGTAGGGAGCCTTGACGCGGCCGATTCGGAACCCGAGTCGGTCCGACCACCGGTAGTCGCCGAAGGCCCAGTCGAGCTCGAGCTCGTTGTTGCCGAGCGGACCGAGGTCGCGCGCGAAGACTTGCATGCCGACGCGCAGATCGTCGTTGACCTGCGTCGACAGGTTGAATGCGTATTCCTGGATCTCGGATGAACCGTCCATCGTGCTGTCAGCCAGATAGTTGTACGTGGTGGACTTCAGGTAGCCCTGGCTGGCGAAGCCGTGGAGCTGGATGTCGCCGAGCAACTCGGCCGAAGCCGGAATCGTCGAGCAAAGCGTGCAAGCGACGAGGATCGCGGCACACACACGTCGAAAGATCATCGCGAGGTCTCCCTGGCGTGAGTCAGGAGCGGTTGCCACGGTGGCCTTCGTGATCCGCTCAGCGATACGGGTTGTCTATCGGGCCAGGGGTATCGGCCACTCGCCGAAGGGCTTGAGTCGTCTTGTCGTGCGAGCCGAGATTCCGTATGGCGCCTGCGCCGGGAGAGTGCCTACTGTGTCGCGTCTTCGAGCTTGCACACGTGTCCGGAGGTTTCTCGTCGTGCCCTGGAGTTTCCTGTTGTTCCCCGTCGTGGGGGCCGTGATCGGCGCGCTCACCAACGAGATCGCCATCAAGATGCTCTTCCGGCCCTACCGGGAGATCCGGATCGGCGGCGTGCGTCTGCCTTTCACGCCCGGCGTGATTCCCTCGCAGCGGGGGACGATCGCGCACAACATCGCAACCACCTTCGAGGCGCAACTGCTCGGTGGGGCGGAGATCCATCAGGCGCTCACCGGTGAGCGCGCGCGCACGATCGTCGACGGGAAGGTGCAGGAGATCCTCGACCAGTTCGGTCCGATGGCGTCGATGGTCCAGTCGATGAAGCCGATGATCGTGCAGAAGATTCTCGAGGGAGTCGAGGAGATGGCCTTCGATCTGGTGGGCGAGGGCGGCGAGCTCGACATCGCGAAGCGCCTCGAGGACAAGATCAACGCCATGGACATCGCGGTGCTCGAGGAGTTGATTCTCGGCTTCAGTCGCGAACAGCTGCGCCACATCACCTTCTTCGGGGGCGTGCTCGGCGCGATCATCGGGATCGTGCAGGCGGTGTTGAGCACGTTCCTGTTGAGCTGATTTGCCGTTCCCACGTGATGAACCCAGGTCGGCGATGATCGGGCTCTCTCGGACTCGGAGGGGAATTTTAGTGGGCGCACGCCATGACGAAATCCTTCACGTCGAAGCGGCCGAGATTGCGTTCCTCAGTGCGGCTGTGGACGTTGCGCGAAAGCGCGGCGACGTACCAGGTGCTTTCGTCGAGCACGTCCACGACGGCACCGCCACGTACGTCGCTCCCCGGTGGCCGGTCAACAAGGTTCTCGGGCTCGGACTGAGCGGGCGAGTGGATCCGTCGGCTGCCGTTGCGGAAGTCGACGCGCTCTGGTCCCGCGTGCAGATTCCCGTCGAACTCTCCGACACCGTCGATCCGCAGCTCGCGGCGTCTCTCGAAGAAACGGGCCATCACGAGGTCGAGCGGGAGACCGTGAGCGTGCTCGATCCGCGCGTCGCCAGACTCCAGGGACCGCCACGCGTTGCCTCCGAGCTGGTCACGTCGAAGACCGAGGCCACCTGGCTCGAGACTTCGGTCGGAGGCTTCGCCGTTCCAGCCGACGGACCGGCGCACGCGGAGTTCCCGAGCGATGTCCTGGGGCAGGTCTTCGGTGATCGACTCCGCATCGGCCGCACGACGTGCTGGCTCGCACGCGTCGACGGTGAGGTCGCCGGCGCAGCGGCGATGCATGTCGAGGGAGACGTCGGCCTGCTCTGCGGCGCGACGACATTGCCCGCCTTCCGTCGCCGCGGTGTCCAGACCGCGCTGCTCGTCGCGAGGATCACCGCAGCCCGTGAGCGCGGTTGCAGAGTGGTCGTCGTGACCACACCGGAAGGGTCGGCGTCGGAGAAGAGCGTGCGTGCGGCGGGCTTTGGTGTCCTCCATACGCGGCGCCTGCTCGAACGGATGCGTTGAGCCGTCAGCTCGGACGCACGCCGTAGCGCCGCATCGCCTCGGCGATCCGATCGTCCGCAGTGCGCTCCGGGAAGAGCACGATGCTCGGCGCGACGATGGGTGCGAAGTGCTCGGCCTCGACGAGGAAGACCTCGTCGAAGGGAAAGTCGCCGCCGGTGATCGCCTCGAGCGGCGCGGCGAGTGAGGCGAATCGTGTGTCGCTTCGCGCGATGACGTCGGCCCGCCCGCTGATCTTCCAACCCCTTTGCACGAACACGTCGACGAAGCTCACGCAGGCCCGACCCGTGGCCGACAGGTTCCTCGACGAACCGGGCGAGGCGATGTTCGCGATCAGGATCGCGTCATCGGTCGCGACGAAGACTTCCTTCGGCGACACGTTCGGCGCGCCCGCGGCATCGACGGTCGCGAGCCAGCAGAGAACGGCGGATTCGGCGCTCTGGCGCACTTCGGAGGGGATCACGTGGGCCTCCCGAGGGGGAACACAGCTTAGGACTTCGGTCGCGATTCCCGCCGTGGACAGTTCGGCCTCGCATCGACCATCACACTTTCACAATGTATGGGTCCGATTCCCCGGACCGGGTCCGCCCTCGGCTCCCTATCCTTGTAGGGCACCTGTGACATCTCGACCGGAGGCTCCGATGACGATCGCCCTGAACGACGTCCGCACCAACCCCGCCCTGCTCAAGCTCGACCTCTACTGCCGCGGCGCGCGTCTGGACGAGAGCTGCCTGATCGAGGACGCCGGTGGCCGGCCGATCCTGCGCACGCGCGCGGGCCTGGGCAGCGGCCTCGAGGCGATCCTCCCCGGCGGGCTGTGGACCAACATCCCGGTCGCCGAGCCCTTTGCGATGGGCTCGCCCTATTCGGTGCACCATCAGGACAACCGCTTCGTCCTGCGGCAGGATGGTGCTGAGATCTGCGACCTGAACTTGTCACCGCGCCCGGAGTGGTACGACTGGAAAACGGCGAGCACCGACAAGCAGATGTCGAAGATCGGGACGCTGCAGGGGACCTATCTCGGCGTCTATCCGGGCAAAGTCTGCGAGTACTGGACGCGTCCGGTGCGCGACAACTGCAAGTTCTGCTCGGTCGGCCTGAACCTCGGCCACGACGACGCCGAGGAGAAGAACGTCGAAGAGGTGCTCGAGGTCGTGCGTGCCGCGCGCCTGCAGAGCGGGATCACCTACGTCGACTTCAATACGGGTCACTACGAGGGCGAGACCTTTCTCGACCTGCTGGAACCCTACATCACGGCGATCAAGGAACAGACGGGCCTGATGGTCGGCGTTCAGACGCCGCCACATGCCGATCTGAAGCGCTACGACGAGCTCAAGAAGATGGGCGTCAACCGCGTGAGCTTCTGCTTCGAGATCTTCGACCGCGAGCGCTTCGTCGAGGTCTGCCCGGGCAAGCACACGCAGTACGGCCTGGATCGCTATCTCGAGGCGATCGAGTACTGCGCTTCGCTCGGCCCTGGCGACCTCGCGCACTTCGAGCCCTGGGTGACCAATGGCGAAATCATCGCCGGACTCGAGCCGGCCGAGAAGAGCATCGAAGCGATCGACTGGATCACCGAGAAGGGCGCCATTCCCACCGTCTGCGTCTTCCGCCCGCTGATCAATACCGACTACGCGAACGAGCCGGTGCCCGACACCATGGACATGGTGCCCGTCTTCGCTCGTCTCTACGATCGGTGCATGGAGAAGCACCTGCCGATCGGCGTGGCGCCGAACATCCATGTCTCGCTGGTCATGCTGCCCGAGGAGTGCGAGGGCCTGAGCGCGAACCCGGGCGGGAACAAGCTCCACAAGGTCAAACTCGCGGGCATGAGGAAAGTCTTCGCGGCCGGATTCCTGCGTCGCCTGAAGCAGAAGGAACAGCAGTTCCCGGAGTACGGGGCGACACGGGTCTGATTCTGGGCCCTGAGCGGTGGTTCTTCGGCACGACGTTGCCGTCACCCGGGGCCGGTGATCGCCTTCTCTGCCAGTGCTCGGCCTTGACGGTTCGGACGGTGCTCCCGAGACTCGCGGGACGCATCTCTTCCGAAACGAGCTGTGCCGATGGCATCGATCGATCTGCTCCTCGCCAATCTGCTGTCGCCGGTCGTCCTCGCCTTCGTGCTGGGCGTCCTGGCACAGTTGGTGAAGAGCGACCTGGAGTTCCCACCACCGCTTTACGACGCTCTGTCGATCTACCTGTTGTTCGCGATCGGGTTGAAGGGTGGAGCCGAGCTCAGCGTCACACCGATCGCCGAGTTCCTGGGCCCGGCCGCGCTCACGCTTCTGTTGGGTGTGGTGACACCGATCACCGCGTACGCCGTTTTGCGTCGACTCGGCCGTTTCGATCGCACCAACGCCGCGGCGGTCGCCGCGCACTACGGTTCGGTGTCGGCGGTGACCTTCATCGCCTCGACCGCCTTCGCCGAGCGCGCGGGGGTCGCGGCCGAAGGATTCATGCCGGCCCTCGTCGCGATCCTCGAGGTGCCCGCGATCGTCGTCGCTCTGATGATCGCGCACGTCCGCGGCAGCGCGGCTGGTTCATGGAAGACCGCCCTGCGCGAGATCATGGCCGGACGGAGCATCGTGCTCATGCTCGGCGGATTGGTGATCGGCGCGGTGGCGGGCAAGTCCGGCATGGAACCGGTGGCCCCCTTCTTCGTCGAGGGCTTCAAGGGCGCGCTCACGCTCTTCCTGCTCGAGATGGGCATGGCCGCGGCCAGCCGCCTTCGCGATCTCAAGCAGGTCGGAGCCTTCCTCGTGGGCTTCGGGATCTTCGTCCCGATCCTCCACGGGGCCCTTGCGGTTTGGGGAGCCGACTTCATCGGCATGGGAATCGGCGGCGCGGCCGTGCTCGGCGCGATGGTGTCGAGCGCCTCGTACATCGCGGCCCCGGCCGCCGTGCGCATCGCATTGCCCAAGGCCAGTCCCACACTCTATCTCACGTCGTCGTTGGGGATCACTTTCCCCTTCAATCTGACGCTCGGAATCCCCCTCTACTACGCCATGGCCACGTGGCTGGCCCGATGACCGGAGGCGCGCCGTGCACACAGTCGATCTGAAGCTCGTGACCGTGATCACCGAACGGCTGCTCAAGGACCGTGTGCTCGACGACCTCAGGAAGTGTGGGGCCAAGGGGTTCACGATCAGCAACGCGACCGGCGAAGGTTCCCGTGGCGTGCGGGCGAGCGAATGGGAGGGGCAGAACCTCCGGATCGAATCGGTCGTCAGCCGCGCGGTCGCCGACAAGATCGTCGAGGCAATCGCCGACGATTTCTTCGAGAACTATGCGGTGATCGTCTTCCTGCACGACGTGCAGGTCGTGCGCGGCGACAAGTACGTCTGACGACCGTGTGGTCTGATCGGTTCTAGCGGACGACGGTGATCCTGCGCGTGGTCACGTCTTCACCGGCCTCGAGTCGCACCAGGTAGACGCCGGGTGCCATCGACGCGGTTCGGAGCGTCGCGACGTGTTCGCCGATGCCGCGTGTTCCTTCGACCAGCGTGGTGACCAGTCGTCCCCGTACGTCGAAGACGCGCAGGCGCACCGGACCTTCCGTCGACAAACGGAAGCGGAGGGCGGTCGTGTCCCGGGCCGGATTGGGCGCCGCGCGGGAGAGCCAAACGCGTGGATCCGCGGACGGCTCAGATTCGACCGACGTCACGCGGTCGGGGATCGGACGCATCCAGAGGCCGCGGCCGTAGGTTCCGGCCGCGACGAGCATCTCGCCCGTGTCGTCGGTCCGGTCGACCAGCACCATCTCGGTCACGATCACGGCGTCGGCGAGTCCTTCGTTCCAGGATTCCCAGGTCACGCCGCCGTCGGTCGTGCGGAAGCATCCGAATTCCGTGCCCAGGTACCAGCGCCCGACCTCGTTCGGATGAGGGACGAGGTCGGCGAGGGGGAGGTCGGGTAGGTTGCCGGTGACGTTGATCCAATTCGCTCCACGATCGACGCTGCGGAAGACCTTGGCGCCGGGCGTTCCCATACCGTTCATCAGCGCGAAGCAGACGTCGGGATCGCTCGGGTCAGGGATCACTTTGCGCACCTTGATGCCGGCAGGTAGCCCGGACGAGCGTTCGACCCAAGGCACCGTGCCATCGCGGGCGCCCCCCTCGTAGACACGCAGGCGCTGACCGGCGACGTCGGAGTCGAGGCATGCGTAGATCACGACGTCGAATGGTTCGTCCCGGGCAACGGTGAGTTCGCGGACGTTCGCCGGGAAGGGGACGGCGTGCATCGGCGTCCATACGGACGCGTTGCGGTTCGCGAAGTACACCCAAGGGCCGTTGTTGGTGAAGATCGTGAAGAAGAAGCGTTCCTGGTTGCTGCGGATGCGTGTGAACCACTGGCCCGGAGGTTGGATGCCGACGTTGATGTCGTTCCAACTCGCGCCGTAGTTCTCGGTGCGCAGGCAACGGAAGGGAAGGTCGCCGCCATAGATCCCGTTGGTCACCCACATGCGTCCGAGGGAGAAGTCGTCGAACTCGATCCCGCCCCCGTCGCCGCCGAGCGCGAGGAGCCACGTGGTACCCCCGTCGATGCTCACGGAGATCCCGTTGTCCTGCGATCCCCCGCCCATGGCGAAGCGTTCGCCGGTCGTGACGGCGACGTTCACGTACTGGGTGATCGGCATGCGGTTGTCGTCGGTGTCGTAGGTCGCGCCATCGTCGAAGGAACGGCTC
>JGI12109J20283_10252412_pt1 | contig 17600 bp, 11 predicted proteins | sample ElkSlonscriptome_12_FD_20283 | JGI IMG/M metagenome (IMG submission 20283)
CCCGGCCCGCGGCCAGACTCCTCTGGCCGAACTCGCGGCGCCCGACCTGGTCGAGCTGAAGTCCATCGGTCTCGAGCTCTCACGCGCCGGGACGGTGACGATCGAGGCCCAGGGTCTCGAGGAAGACCGCAAGGATCGCAACGACGGCTGGCGCTGGTCGTGGGGCGGCGACGACGAAGATCGCATGACCTGCTACGCCTGGCTGATCGACGCCTCAACCCGCGAACCGGTCTGGGTCATGAGCCCGCGCGAGACCGAACGCGGCGATCGTGGCGACCTTCGCATCGAGCGCGTCGAGCTGGACCTCGAAGCGGGTCGCTACGAACTGTACCTCTACGCCGGCTTCCACGAGTTCGGTGGCGACGACGACAACTGGAGCTGGCGCTCGGAGCGCCGCGGACGACGCGAAGCCGAAGAGGACCTGGCCGAATGCTACGCCCGCGTGACGAGCGACGACCTCTCAGGCGCCGTGCGGACCTATGAACCCGACGGAACCTTCTCCGACGCCTTGATCGCCTTCACCGGCGTGGGCGACTCCGAACTTCGCCGGCAGGGTTTCGAACTCGACCGTGAGATGGAACTGCAGCTGTACGGTCTCATGGAATACCCGCGCGGCAACGACGAGCCGGCCGACTTCGGTTGGATCGTCGATCTCGCGACCGGAGAGCGTGTCTGGGACATGAGCGACCGTCGAGGGCGCCGCGCCGGGGGCAGCAGCAAGAATCGTGTTCTCGATCGCGAGGTCGAACTCGGTCCGGGCCGCTATCTGCTCACCTACGGCACCGACGACTCGCACTCGGCCGAAGCCTTCAACACCGACCCGCCCTTCGATCCGCTGGCCTGGGGCGTTCAGATCCGCCCGGGACGCGACTTCGACCGCGGTGGCTTCCGCACCTTCGACGCGCCCGAGCGCGCGACGCCGTTGATCGACTTCTCTCGGGCGCGCGACGACGACTTCCAGGAGCAGGCCTTCCGCCTGTCGCAGCCGACCACACTGCACGTCTATGCGATCGGTGAGGGCGTCGACGACGGATGGCGCTGGGTCGACTACGGCTGGATCATCGATGCCGCCACGCGCGAGACGGTCTGGGAGATGGAAGACCGCAACACCGTACCCGCCGGTGGTGCCGAGAAGAACCGCATGTTCGATGGCATCGTCGAACTCCCCGCCGGCGACTACGTGGCCTTCTTCGTGACCGACGACAGCCACAGCTGGGAGGACTGGAATGACGCCGCGCCCTTCGACCCGGCCGGCTGGGGCATGCAGATCTCCGCAGTGCGGGAGTCGGATGCCTCGAGCGTCTCGCTGATCGATCGCGACGACATCGCGCGCGCCACGGGCGTGCTCGTGGACCTGACCCGCATGCGCGACGACGATCGCGAGCGCGTGCGCTTCTCGATCGACACCCCGACCGAGGTCGAGATCTACGCCGTGGGTGAGGGAACGCGCAATCACATGTACGACCATGGCTGGATCCGCAATCTCGACACGCGCCGCACGGTATGGGAGATGGAGTACCGCGACACCGACCACGCCGGGGGCGCCAGCAAGAACCGCATGCAGCGCGATCGCATGACGCTGGAGCCGGGCGAATACGAAGCGGTCTACGAGACCGACGGGAGCCACAGCTTCGGCGACTGGAACGACACGCGTCCGAACGATCCGTTGAGCTGGGGCATGACGGTTCGCCGGATCGACTGACGGTCACACAGGGGTTCGTGCGCGAAGGCCTTCCCGTCGTTCGGGAGGGCCTTCGTCGTTTCCCGCGTGGAAGGTGTCCATCGCGGCGTGTAGGATCGAGATGCTGATTCGCTCCGCCCGCCAGCGAGGTTCTCCGTGGATTCCAGGGTCCGACGCGCTCTTCGTGTCACCGGCACCGTCGTCGGGATTCTCGTGGCTTTCCTCGTCCTCGCGACAGGCACGGCCTGGTGGCTCTTCGACGCGAGTCTGCCGCGGCTCGACGGGACGATCCAGGTCGACGGTCTCGAAACGACGCTGCGCATCGAGCGTGACGCGAAGGGGCGCACCACGGTCGTGGCCGCCTCGCGCGTGGATCTCGCCTACGGGGTGGGCTTCGCCCACGGACAGGACCGCTATTTCCAGATGGATCTGCTGCGACGTGCGGGCGCCGGCGAACTCGCGGCGCTGATCGGTCGCATGGGGCTCGACATCGATCGCACCACGCGCTCGCATGATCTCCGGACGGTTGCGCGTGCCGCCTTCGCGCAGGTCGACTCCGAGCACCGGGCGCGCCTGGAAGCCTACGCGCGCGGCGTGAACGCAGGGCGCGAGTCCCTGGGCGCACGTCCGTGGGAGTACCTCCTCCTGCGACAGGCACCTCGACCCTGGCGTGCGGTGGACACGATGCACGTGATCCACGCCATGACGCGCGACTTGCAGAATCCGACCGATTTCCTCGAGATGAGTCGGGTCTTCCTGCCTCTCTCGCTCGATGCCGCGGTCGCCGAGGCCTTGTCGAATCCCTTCAGTCCGTGGGATGCGCCGATCGTCGACGATCCGACGCCGCCCTTCGAGTTCGACGTACCGGACGCGGGTCCGGCGCTGTCCCCGGGGGCCGGTGATTCGATTGCTGCTCCCGCGGTGGATCACGATGCTCCGAAGAAGGGCAGCAACTCCTTTGCCGTCGGCGGCGCCTACACCGTCGACGGCCGCGCGATGTTCGCGAACGACATGCACCTGTCGCTACGCCTTCCCAACATCTGGTACGCCGTTCGCATGCTGGTCGAAGGGGAGAACCCGCTCGACTCCGTCGGGGTGACCCTTCCCGGTGCGCCCGCATTGATCGCGGGGAGCAACGGGTCGATCGCCTGGGGTTTCACCAATGCCTACGGTGACTGGGTCGATCACGTGGGCCTCGAAACCGATCCCGACGACCCGATGCGCTATCGCACCCCGGATGGATGGGCCACGCTCGAGGAGCGGCTCGAAGTCATCGAGATCGCCGGTGGTGACGTCGACACGCTACGCGTCCTCGACACGATCTGGGGACCGCGCTCGAGCTTCTTCGACGACGTCGCCACGCGTTGGGTCGCGCACGAACCCGACGCGACGAACATCCGCCTCCTCGACATGCTCGACGTGCGTTCGCTCGAGCAGGCGCTCGACCTGGCGACGGAGTGCGGAGTGCCGCATCAGAACTTCGTGGTGGCCGACGCCGACGGCCGGATCGGATGGACGATGGCCGGACGCGTCCCGCGCCGCTTCGGATTCGACGGTAGCGTGCCGGTGCGTTGGACCGACGGAACGGTTGGGTGGGACGGATGGCTCGGCGCAGACGAGGTCCCACGCCACGTCTTCGGGCCCGAGGGACGCATTTGGACGGCGAACAATCGCGTCACGACGCGTGAAGGACAGCGCGTGCTCGGTCTGGGGAACTTCGCGCTCGGCGCGCGGGCGACGGTGATCCGCGATGCCCTGCAGGAACTCGACACGGTGAACGAAGAGGACCTTCTGGCCGTGGCCGAAACCACGCGGTCGCCGCTCATGCAACGATGGTACGAGCGTCTTCGGGTGGTGGTCGAGACGAGCGACGATCCAGCGCACCGGAAGATCGTGCGCTGGATCGACGACTGGACGGGCGGAGCGGACGTGCGGTCGGTGTCCTACCGGCTCGTTCGCGCATGGCGGGCGAAGGTGTCGCTCTCGGTCCTGGACGAGGGATTGCTGGAGCCGACGCGAGAAGCCGCGGGTGGCAACTGGATCCGCGTATCCCACCGCGAGCCCGCGGTGTGGTCGCTCCTGACGTCGCGGCCGACATGGGTTCCCGCGCCGCATGCGAGCTGGGACGCACTCGAACGCGCGGCCCTCGATGCGGTGATCGAATCATGGGGCGATCCCGACACCTGGGCTGATCGCACCTGGGGCGCGCGCAACACGACGCGCATCGAGCATCCCTTCGCGTCGGTGTTCCCGGACGTTCTCGCCGATCGTCTGCGCTTGCCGCCACGCCAAGTCGCCGGGGACAGCTATACGGCGCGTGTGGCGTCGCCGAGCTTCGGGGCGTCCGAGCGATTGATCGTGCGTCCCGGCGCCGAGGAGGACGGGATCCTGCACCTTCCCGGTGGCAACGCTTCCCATCCGCGTTCGCCCTTCTTCCAAGGGACCTACGAAGCGTGGGTGACCGGTCGGCCGACACCGCTTCTGCCCGGACCGGCCGCCCATACCTTGATCTTGGAGCCCCGATGAAGCGGCACGCGTCGTGGATCGCTCTCGGGTTGCTCACCGGCATCGCGTTGGCGTGGCGCGTGATGGCCGCCATCGCGATCGAGTTCCCCAGTGTCGACGGCGTGAACTACATGACCGTGGCACGTACGCTCGTGCGGGACGGACATCTCCAGTTCAGCACCTTCCCTCCGGGGTGGCCGCTGCTCATGAGCGTGCCGCTGTTCTTCCTGGGCGCGGCCGACGGGGCAGACGTCCTGCACGCGGCCCAGATTGCGAACGTGGTCTTCGGGACGTTGGCCGTGCCGCTGGTCTTCGTGTTCCTGCGCCATGGTTTCGGGGCATGGACGGCCCTCGCCGGGGCGACGGCGATCGCGCTGTTGCCCGACAACGTCATCCTGTCGTCGCTCGATCTGTCGGAGATGAGCTATCTCGCCGTCTTCGTCGTGGCGTGGATCCTGTGGCACCGAGAACGTTGGTGGGCGTCCGGTCTCGTGTTCGGCTTGGCGTATCTGGTACGTCCGGAAGCGTTGATCGTGTTCGGCGTGCTGTGCGCCGTGGATACGCTCGGGACGCGTCGGCTGCGCTGGCGCCCGCTCGCCGCCGCGCTGCCCTTCGTGATCGCCTATGTCGTGTTCGTCCACGGTGCGACGGGCGAGTGGACGCTGTCGGGCAAGACCGCTTTCCTGGATCCGGTCGCCAGGGCCGAGGGCAGTGCGATCACACGCTGGCTGACCAACGCGGCGACCTTGCTCGCGGGGCTGCCGACGGTGGTGGGTTGGCCGGTGGCGTTGGTCGCCGCGTGGGGTGCCGCGCGCAGGCGAGGGATCGAACTCGCGGCCTTCCTGCCGCTCCTGCTGTTGCCTGTGTTCACCTTTCGCATGGAAGCGCGCTACTGGATTCCGCTCGTTCCCTTCGTCCTGTGGTTCGCGACGGCGGGTGCACAAGACCTTCTGTCACGTGTGGACGACGCGCGTCGACGGCTCGCGCGGGTTGCGGTGGCGGTCGTTCTGTTCGTGGGATTCTGCGTGGCGGCGGCGCCCGAGCTCGACGACGTGGGGCTCAACCACGAGGCCTTCTCCGGGCTTCGCGAGGCCGGCCGCTGGATCGCCGAGAACTCCGATCCCGACGACGTGGTGGTCGGCTACAAACCCTACGCGGCCTTCTGGGCCGGACGCCCCTACGCGAAGCTTCCCCGACGCGACACCGCGCTCGAGACCGTCGACCGCATCCGCGAGCTCGGACACGAGTGGTTGGTGATCAACGTCTTCCTCACACGTTCGGTCACGCCGCAGTTGCAGGCGCTCGTCACTCCCGACGCTCTCGATTCGCGCCTCGCGCAGCGCGTCGAGCTCGTGCACATCGTGCGCATGGAGAACGACCTCCGTCAGACGACCGCGATCTACCGCGTGCATCCCTTCGGCCGTTGAACGACGAAGGCCGCCCCGTGTCCGGAGCGGCCTTCGCTTTCGTTCTCGACGGTGCGGACTACTGCCCGCGTTTGCCCTTGAGGAAGCGCGTGAAGTCGCCGTCGGTGGACAGGATCAACGAGGTCTTTCCGTCGATGGTCGACTCGAAGGTCTCCATCGTCTTGAGGAACTCGTAGAACTCCCGCGTCTGCGGCGAACGGTCGTAGGCCTGCGCGAAGATCGTGGTGGCCTCGGCGTCGGCCTCACCGATGATCGTCTGCGCGCGGCGGTATGCGTCGGACTCGATCTCCTTGAGATCGCGTTCGAGTTCACCGCGAATGCGCTGGGCTTCACCCTGACCCTCGGAGCGGAAGCGATCGGCGATGCGCTTGCGCTCTGAGATCATGCGGTCGTAGACCGTGCGCTGGACTTCCTCGATGTAGTTGATGCGCTTGAAGCGCACGTCGAGGATCTCGATTCCCAGATCGCCGGTACGCGTCTGCGCCGCTTGGAGAATGATCTCCTGGAGGCGCGAGCGCCCGATCTCGATGTCCTCGAGCACGGTTTGCTCTTCGACGTCGAGATCCGACTCCTCGGGCTGACGGTTCGTGCTCCGGATCACTTCCCTCAGGTCGGCGTTGGCGATCGCGTTGCGAGTCTCACCGTCGAGGATGTCATCCAGGCGCGTCTGGGCGCCGCGTTCGTCACGCAGCCGCTGGAAGTAGAGCAGCGGGTCGCTGATTCGCCAACGTGCGTAGGTGTCCACGAAGACGAAGCGCTTGTCGCGGGTCGGCAGCTCGTTGGCATCGCCGTTCCACTCGAGGAAACGCTTGTCGAAGCGGGTGACCTTCTGGATGAAGGGAACCTTGGCCTGCAGACCCGGCTCGGTGATCGGATCACCCTGCGGGTCACCGAACTGCGTGATGATGACCTGCTCGTATTCGTTCACGACGTAGATCGTGTTGGCCAGGACGATGAAGGCGGCGATGACCGCGATGATGATTCCGATGCGCATCACTTGCCTCCCTCGTTCGTGGTGGAGCTCTTCAGGTCGAGCAGCGGCAGGATTCCCTGCAGCGACTCGTCGAGGATGATCTTGTCCTTCACCTGCGGAAGGATCTTGCCCATCGTCTCCAGGTAGATCCGCTGTCGCGTGACCTCGGGTGCCGACGCGTAGGCGTTGTAGATCTCCGTGAAGCGCTCGGCGTCACCGCGCGCGCGGTTGACGCGGTCGGCCTTGTAGCCCTCGGCCTGTTGGATCGTCTGTTGGGCGATACCTCGGGCACGCGGGATGACGCGGTTGTACTCGGCCTGTGCCTCGTTGATCAGCCGCTCGCGTTCCTGCTGCGCCTCGTTGACCTCGTTGAAGGCAGGCTTCACGGGATCGGGAACGTTCACGTCCTGCAGCACCACCTGGTCGATGCGGATACCCGTTTCATAGGTGTCGCACAGCTGCTGGAGATTCACCTCGACCAGCGACGCGATCTCCTGGCGGCCGACCGTGATGACTTCGTTCACGGTGCGGTCACCAATGACCTCGCGCATGATCGCTTCGCTCATGTAGCGGAGCGTTTCGGTCACGTCGCGGACGCGGAAGAGGTACTTGTACGTGTCGACGATACGGTACTGGACGACCCACTCGACGACGGCCGAGTTCAGATCGCCGGTGAGCATGTTCGCTTCTTCGCGCCGGCCGGACGTGGAGTATTGGCTCCTCACGTCGGCCCGAACGGTCTGGAAGCCGAACTCCTCTTTCAACTGACGCTGCACCGGGATCTTGAAGACCTGTTCGATGCCGAACGGTGCCTTGAAGTTCAATCCCGGGTCTGCGGTACGTGAGTATTCCCCGAAGCGCAGGACGACGCCCTGCTCCTCTGGACCCACCTGGTAGAACATCGACCCGCCTGCGACGAGCAGGAAGATCACGAGCACGGCCAAGCCGACGATCCTTGCGGGAGGGCGCGGGACGCGCACCTCGCGGAGTTCGTCGAAGCCTCCATCGGTCATTTCACGGTCTCCTTCGAAGGGACAGCGGACACCAATCCCAGATGGGCAACCTAGGAACGAACCAGAGGGCCGCCATGCCACTCGCCGTTCGGGCTCGGAATGTTATGTTCGCTCGCATGATTCCCGAGCAACGGATTCTCGATCTCGCGCGGCGGCTCCGCGACCCGCTTCCCGGCGACGAGGCCAAGGAGCGCCTTGCTCCACGGCCGGCCGGAGGCCGTCTCCACCGCGAACCGGCGCCCGACGCCCGGGTGGCAGCCGTCCTGATGTTGCTCGTTCCCGACGAGCAGGGCTTGACGATGCCGCTCATCCTGCGCCCGCACGTCGACGGGGACGTGCACTCCGGACAGATCGCGCTGCCGGGTGGTGGCCGCGAGGGCAAGGAATCGGTCGAGGACACGGCGCTTCGCGAAGCTCAGGAAGAGATCGGGATCGAGCCCTCCGCGGTCGAAATCCTGGGGCGCCTGAGCCCGCAGTCGATTCCCGTCAGCAACTACGTCGTGCACCCCGTCGTGGGGACGTGCCCGGAACGGCCCGGGTTCCGTCTCGACCCGGTCGAGGTGGCCGACGCCTTCTGGGCGCCGCTCGACCGGCTCCGCCTCGAGCAAGTCGAGGTCCGTCGCAGCGAACGCGCCGGCGTTCCCTTCGAGATGCCGGGTTGGCCGCTTCCGCAGGGCTTTCTGTGGGGGGCGACGGCGATGATGCTCGCCGAGCTGATCGCGTTGGTCGAACCGCCGGGAGAATCGGCTCAGCGCCGCAAGGACGAGTCGCCGACCGCGCGGTAGGCCTCGGCACGTGTCGAATCGATTGCCGAGAGCGTCGACCGCGTTTGCTCGAGCACGTTCAGTTGGAGCATTTCGGCGGCCTTTTCGGCACGTCGGTCGACGTCCGAGGCTTTGGGCTCGTCCGCGACCGTCTCGGCCGGGCGATCCACGTCAGGGCCTTCGGCTCCGACTGCGGCGCCGTCGACGTTCGGCTGCAGGTGGCGATCCGAGAGGACCTCGTCGATGCGAGGCTTCAGGACCTCGGCGATCGGTGGCACCACGCCGACGCGGGCGAGCAGACCGTAGCCAGCGGCGGCCACCAACACCAGCGCGATGAGCGCCGGCAGGATCAGGGTGAGAGGCGAGGATCGGCGGGCTCGGGTGCGTACGCGGCGCGCCCGGACGTCCGACAGGTCCTGCAGGTCACGCACGGCCCGCTCGCCGGCCGGTTCTTCGATGACCTTCGCCCGGTCAGGGGTCTCGACGGGCTGGTGCGGACGCGAGTGCCGGGCGCGACGTGCTGCGGCCGCGGCGATCTCCTCGTCGCGGGTCGGGAGCGAACGTTCGAGTGCCCTGGAGTCGCCGCGTGTCCGCTCCTGCCATTGCTCGTTCGTCGATTGCACGACGAAGCGTTCGGAGGAGCCCTTCGACGTGTCGTCGAGGGCCACTTCCGGACCGAGGACCATGCCGGCCGGAGCGCCTTTCGATCCGGCCGAATCCCGATGCCGATCGGACGCCGGGCCGGAGAATCCACCCGTCGCCACACGACCGGAACCGCTGCGTCCCGCCGAGGGACGTTCGAGGACCTCGTGGACCACGACTCCTTCGGGAAGGTCGGGAGTGACCGAATCCAGCGGCGTCGCGTCGGGGGTCGTCACCGACGGAGCCGAGCTGCGCCGGCCGACCCGACCGGCGTTGTCCGGCCGGTGATGTCCCGCCGTGCCCTGATCGGAGAGACCGCTCGAGAGCTCGGAGATCAAGTCACGTGGGCCGGCTTCGACCGTCGGCTCGACGAATTGGAGCTCGGCGCTGACGTCTTTCATGCTCGCCCAGCGCTGTTCCGGCATCTTCGCCAGACAACCCCGGACGACCTGTTCGAGCGCTGGCGGCACGTCGCGACGCAGCTCGCGCAGCGGCTCGGGTTGAGTGTTGATGATCGCCTGGAGGATCGCGAGGTCGTTCGGTGCGTTGAAGGGCGGTCGACCGGTGATGATCTCGTAGAGCAGCGAGCCCAGACTGAAGATGTCACTGGCCGGGCCGAGCTTCTGGCCCTGGGCCTGCTCCGGCGACATGTACTGCACGGTGCCGTAGGTGTTCGGTCCCAAGGTGTTCACGACCCGCTCGGGGCGAACGGCCAGACCGAAGTCCATGACCTTCACCTCACCGCGGCGAGAGATCATGACGTTCGCCGGCTTGATGTCCCGGTGAACCATGCCCTGTTCGTGGGCTTCGTGCATGCCCGCGGCGATGTCCGCGCCGACGCGAGCGATCTGGTTGAGCGAGAGCGGACCCTTGGCGATCAGCTGCTTGAGCGTGGCACCGTCGACGTACTCCATGCACAGCGCGAAGATGCCGCCGTCCTCTTCGATCGAGTGGACGGTTGCGATGTTCCGGTGCTGGACGCGCGAGGCCGAGCGGGCCTCGTCGAGTAGACGGCCCTGTGCGCTCGGGTCCCGCAGGAGGTCTCGCGGCAGGAATTTGAGGGCAACTTTGCGCTCGAGCGTGGTGTCGAGCGCGAGGTAGACCTCACCCATTCCCCCCTTGCCGAGGAGCTCCAGGATCCGGAAGTGTTTGAAGGTCTGCGGACTCATGGCGGAGGAAATCGATCCAAGAACGGTGCCAAACGGGCCGGAATCGGGGGAAAGGCGCGCGGATCCCGGAAGGGCGGGGAACGGCCGTTCCGGGGCCGATCCGGGCCTCGCGACAAGACAAAACATTGACCAGGGCGGGGTTCCGGCGCTCGAGGTCGGTCGTTTTTGCAGCCCGAAGGCCCGAATCGGCCCGGAAAAGGGTTTGACAGCGAACCGGGCGAAGGATTCACTGCGGCCTGCCGGCGGTCCGGCGCAGGAATCCCCAATCGAACGAGGAGTGCCATCCATGGCAGACCTGATCATCTCGAAGGCGCGCACCAAGGATGCGGTGCAGGAATGCAACGTTTCCGGTGAGTTCTACGAGGCTCTCGACGGAAAGGTCCGCGAACTCATCGCTGCGGCCGAGAAGCGGGCGAAGGACAACGGGCGCAAGACGCTTCGCGCTTACGACCTCTAGTCCACGGCGGTTCGTCGTCGGATCGACCCCGGCTCGCTCCCGGGTCCCGACTCACCGCCTACCGCGTGTTCCGCTCATCACGCCCGATGCGTTCGCGCGGGCTGGATACGACGAGAACATCCACGGCCGGGGGCATCCGCCTCCGGCCGTCGTACGTTCCGTTCAGTTCTTCCCATCGCTCTCGCGGAGCGCGACGCCGATGCCCGGCCCCGACGCGGGATGCACGACGCCGCCGTCGACGCGCGCACCGACGAACGGGTCGTGGGCCAGCAGGGCTGCACCGTCCAGGTCCACCCAACGGGCCAGAGGTGCCAGGTGGCTGGCGGCGCTGATGCCCAGGCTGCTTTCAACGAAGCAGCCGAGCAGTACCTCGAGACCCACACTGCGCGCGGCATGGACCCATCGGACGGCTTCCCGGATCCCGCCGAGTCGGGTGAGCTTGACGTTGATCCCGTCGTAGGCACGCGCGAGGTCGTCGAGTGCGACCCCGACGACCACGTCTTCGTCGGCCACGAGCGGAATCGGGCAGTGCGCCCGGAGCGCCTCGGTCTCGTCGAAGGATCCGGCCGGGAAGGGCTGCTCGATCATTTCGCAGCCCTCGGATGCCAACCAGAGGGCCCGTTCGGCGGCTTCGTCGGCCGACCAGGCTTCGTTCGCGTCCACGCGGAAAGGGCGGTCGGTCGCCTTGCGCAGGCATCGGACCGCGGTCTCGTCGTCGGCACCGCCCTGCAGTTTCAGTTTGAGCACCGGCCAGGCCGCGGCTTCGCGCACGCGGGCCTCGATCTCGTCGGGCGTGTCGATCGAGATCGTCCACGAGCTCGCAGCGCTCGGCTGGCCCTTCACGCCGAGTAGTTCGCCCAGTCCCTTGCCGAGGCGTTTTCCTGCCCAGTCCCAGAGCGCCATTTCGAGCGCGCAGCGCCCGGCTGTTTCGTTCGGGTGGTCCTCGTCGAAGGCACCGAGCCAGTCGTTCTGATCGAAGGGCGCGGCGGCCGGCGGACGAAACCCACGTAAGGCCTCGAGCGCGGATTCCTGACTCTGACCGTAGCGAGGGTTCGGTGCACCCTCTCCGATTCCCACCGTGCCCTCGCCGGCGACGCTCACGACGACGTTTGCGGCGGTGTCCTTGCCTCCGCGGCTCGTCCGGAAGGTCCGCGCGAGGGGGAGGTCGAGGGCCTCGGCCCGAATCACGATCGACATGATGGCTCCTGGGTCGGATGCGCGACGAGGGGTGGGTTGCACGGTGCGCGACGGGTCGAGTAGTCTGCGCGAAGCACGCCCGAGGCAGCCTAGCGCACGGCGCCGTCCGCGCCAGCGTCGATCGCGATCATCGCGCACCGTGACGACGGATCTCGGGCTTCCGGTTCCTCCCGGAAAGCGGGCCACCGTGTCCGCATTCGAACGTCATCCGGGCCTCGCCCGGGTCCTCACCGCCACTCTCCACGGCATCGAAGGTCGGCGCGTTCGCGTCGAAGCCGACGTCGCGTCGTCCCTTCCCGGCTTCTCACTCGTCGGTCTCCCGAGCGCCGCGCTGCGCGAGAGCCGGGAGCGCGTCGGGGCCGCTCTGCGCAATGCGGGCTTCTCGTGGCCCGAGGGGCGCATCACGGTCAGTCTCGCACCCGCGGACCTGCGCAAGGATGGCGCAGCGATGGATCTCGCGATCGCCGTGGCCTTGCTCCTTGCATCGGGACAGCTGTCGCGACCGCCGGGAGAGCGACTCCGGCGGACGCTGTGGGTGGGAGAACTCGCGCTCGACGGGGCGCTGCGCCCGCCGCGCGGAACCCTGGCTCTCGCGCTCGACGCGGCGGCATTGGGCTTCGACCGCATGGTGGTGCCCGCCGCGGCGGTCGACGAGCTCCTCGACGGGCTCGTGGGAGAGTCCGGCATCGAAGTCGTGGGCATCGATCACCTGCGCGCCGTGCGGCCTCTGGTGGCCCGTTTCGACCGTCTCGTGGGGGCGGGTCCGCGACGGTCCCGGCGGCCCGCTCGGGACCCGCGGACGGCGATCCGTCGGCTCGGTGAGGTGCGGGGACAGGTGCGCGCCAAACGTGCGCTGGTGATCGCGGCGGCGGGGGGCCACGGTCTGCTCATGCAGGGGCCACCGGGCTGTGGCAAGACGATGCTCGGTCGGCGCCTCGTCGACCTGCTACCCGATCTCGATGCGGCGATGCAGCGGACCTGCCACCGGATTCGCAGCAGCCGCGGGCTCGCGGGAACGGAGGTCCATCGTCCGCCGCTTCGCGCGCCGCACCACTCGGTGAGTTCGGTCGGGCTCATCGGTGGGGGCCGGCCCGTTCAGCCGGGTGAGATCACCCTCGCGCACGGCGGCGTGCTGCTCCTCGACGAGATCCCGGAGTTCGGCCGCGATCGCCTGGACCGACTCCGTGAACCGCTCACCGACGGACGGATCGAGATCGTGCGTGCCGGCGAGCACTTCGTCCTGCCGGCCGACTTCCAGCTGGTGGCCACGGCGAATCCGTGCCCTTGCGGCTGGTCGGGAAGTCACGTCGACCGATGCCGATGCCCGGTGAACGCCATCGAACGTCATCGACGTCGCCTCTCGGGTCCTCTACGGGACCGCATCGATCTCTGGGTCGACATGGACCGTGAGCCGGCCGAGAGCCTCGTCTCCAGCGACACGGAGAACGACGCTCCGGTTCGCGGCTGGGTCGAGGCCGTGGCCGTAGTCCGCCGCGATCGCACGGTCGAGCCCGTCGTCGAGGAGGAAGCGCGTCACTTCGCAGCCTTGATCGCCGATCGGCGCGGGCTCAGCGCGCGTGCCCTGAAACGTTCGCTGCGGGTCGCGTGGACGATCGCGCGGCTCGAGGGGCAACACGCAGTGCGCCGGAGCGACCTGGCCGAGGCCTTCACGTATCGGCCCGCGTCCTGAGAGGGCGCGGGCCGAAGAGTCCGGAGGACCGGAGATTCGTGGTCGTGGACGTGAGACCTAGAACGACGCGACGAATCCCACGGTGATGTGGAGTTGCGAGTAGGAGACGTCGTCGTAGGTCACGTCGGTCGTGAAGGACGGGGCCACGATGTTCGTGGTCACCGTTTCACCGTTCGCGAGGCTGTTCGCGAGGGTCTCCGGCACGTAGTCCACGATGTTGACGCCGAGGTTCTGGAGAACCGCCGCGAGCTCGGGGTCCAGCACGGTGGCGGACACGTCCTGGCGATCCTTCTCGATCAGGACCTCGACCGTCCCGTCGGAATTCACTCTCTCCTGGAAGACCGGGATGTCGAAGATGCCGCCACCGTTCGGAGCCACGATCGTCGCGAACCGGTTGGCCGCCTCGAAGGTCTGCGTCGCCTGGTAGTTGCGCACCTCGACGCGGAACGAGTACAGGTCGTCGCCCACGATGCGAAGGCCGATTCCGTAGCTGTACACGGGCGCGGAGACGTTGCCCGACACGTAGATGCTGTCGAGCTCGAGCAACTGGTATCCGAAACCGCCGATCAGGTAGGGCTGGATGCGTCCTTCGCCACGCGGATACCAGAGTGCCTCCAGTGACGAATTCCACTGCCAGAAAGAGCCCTTCTCGGTCTCGAGTTCGGTGACCTCGTTGTCGCTCAGCGGATCGACGTACTTGCGTTGGTTGCCGGTCAGCGTCTGTTCGTAGTCACCGACGGCGAAGAGCGCGGTCCCCTGAATCGCGAAGTTCCGTCCGAAGGTCCGGCCGATCGTCACGGACGGCGAGAAGCTCTGTTCACCGGAAAGGTTCATGTCCGCCGTGATGAATTCCCCGGGCTCCTCGATGTCGACGACGATGCCGGGGACCGTGAGGAGTTCCTGGCTGACGTCCATGGTCCCGAAGGTCAGGGAGAGCTCCCAGGAGCTCGGTTCGACTCCTGGCTCGAAGACCTCCTCGAGGACCACGCCCTCGTCCAGGTCGTCGAGATCGTCGAAGTCCTGCGCATTCGCCGCTTGTGGCCCGAAGAAGCCGGAAACGAGAGCGAAGGAAGCGAGAGCGAGCGCAGCGGTCGCGAGGACGCAGTGGCCCCGACGTCGGAGGTGGAGCGAAGGACTGGACATGGGCAAAGGATCCCCTGCAGCTGGGCCTTGGGTCTGTGGACGAACCCCAATAAGTACAGTCACGGGCAACACCGTGTCAATGAAGCGCTTTGGACTCTGGTTCCCGTCGCACTTGCCTGCGTGCGGCGACGGGACGTAGCTTGCGAATACCCCCCGCATCAAGACGAGGCGGTCCCGCGTGCTCGCTCCCTCGATGCCCCTCCGCGCCGGTCGTTCGACGTCGACCTTTCCGGCCCGGAACCGCGTGGCGCATTTGCCAGCCCGTTCGAGTTGCGCCCTCGGCGTCGCGATCCTGATCTCGTGGCTCGCGCCGTTCGAGGCGAGCGGCGCGAATTTCGAAGCCCCCGTCGAACTGGAGGTCGTCGGGTCGCCGACCTCCGTAGTCGTCCTGGACCTCAACGAGGACCAGATCCTCGATCTCGCCGTCAACGGTCCGGATCTGCAGCGCCTGGTCGTCTATCTGGGAACGCCGGGTGGCGGCGTCGGCTCGCGCACGAACGTGGGGACGGCGCCATGGCAGCTCAGCGATCTGGTCGCCATCGACGTCGATCGCGATGGACGCCTCGACATCGTGGGCGTCGACGGGCTGCGTGGAGACGTGGTGACCTTCCGCCAGACGCCGGGTGCGATCGGAGATCTCTTCAGCGTGTCGCAGATCGAGGGAATCGAAGAGGCGACTGCGGTCGAGGCCCTCGATCGTGACCTGGACGGCTGGACCGACGTCGTCGTCGCATTGCACGGGGGCGACGAGTTCGTCTGGTATCGCAACGATCTCGGAACCTTGACGGACTGGGAGCGGGTGCCGACCGGGGACGGGCCGCGCGCACTGGACTTCGCGCGGGGCGCAGACGGCGTCACCCGACTGGTCGTTCTACACGACGGCTACCTGTCCCGCGACGTCGCCGGCTTCGAGCTCGGAGCGCTCGATGCGTTCGACCGGTGGCCGCTCGAGCGGCCGCTCGGCGTGATCGCAGGGGACCTCGAGAAAGACGGCGTCGACGAGATCCTCGTCACCGATGGCGAGGGTGAGGTCGTCGTTCTCGCGGCCGAGGCCGGTGTCTTCGTGCAGCAGAGCCGGTTTCCCGTGCGCCCGGAGAGTCCTTGGGCGATTCCCGTCGCCCGCGCGGCCGATGCCGCCCGCGTGCTCGTGGCCGAGACGGGACGCGGTCGCTTGAGTCTCTTCGAGGACCCCGGGACGGGTTTCACGTCCGATCGCGCGTGGTTCGTCTCGCGCAACATCTCCTCGCCCGCCTTCGAGGACCTCGACGGCGACGGCTTTCGTGAACTCCTTCTCCCGCTGCCCGAAGAGGACCTGCTGCTCGTCGTCGACACCCTCGGTGAGGGTTATCTGATCCCCGATGCGGTGGAGACGCTCACGAGGCCTCGACGGGTCGAGGTGACCGACGTCGACGACCCCTTTCCGCGCGTGGTCTCCCTGAGCGACTTCGACGACATGGCGCGGGTGCACCGGATCGTCGATGCGCGGCTCGAATTCCTCGAGGACGTCGCGACGCCGCCCGACCCGGACGAAATGCGCTGGTTCGACCTCGACGGCGTGAACGGAATGGATCTGCTTCTACTCGATCGCATGCTGGGGCTCTTCGTCGCGCTGACGCAGCCGGACGGGTCCCTGGGCGCCTTGGAATCGCTCTACGCTTCCGACGCCCTGGTCGACTTCGACGCAGGTGAGGTCTACGGCACGGCAGGTCCCGAGATCGTGGTCGCCGACACATCGATCGAGGGGATCCGGGTGCTCGCCGAGACGTCGCCGGGGGTCTGGACCTCGGTGGCCGAGTCGCCGGTGGGGCAGGAGCCCGTCGTCGTCCGGCTCGAAGACCTCGACCTGAACGGCTTCGAGGACCCGGTCGTGTTGTCGACGGTCGATCGAATGACCCTGGTCTTCATGGACGCCGACGAGATTCTCTTCAACCGGCCCTTCTCGACTGCTCTGTCTCCGCGCGACGTGGGATTCGGGAACTTCAACGACGACGGGTTTCCCGACATCGCGTTGGCCACGGCCGGCGCTTCCACCTTCTCGCTCTTCACCACGCTCTTCCGGGGCGGATACGCGTTGACCGACGCGAACAATGCGGCGCCCTTCGGGGCCCAGAGTCTCGAGGTGGCGGACTTCACCGGTGACGGGATCGACGACGTGCTGGTCGGGAGTCCGTCGGAGACCAGCCTGTCGCTCCACCCCGTGTCGTCCTTCGGGCAGGCCTTCCAGAGCGAACAGCCCGTGCGCGTCTGTGAACAGCCGGTGTGGTTCCGGGTGGCGCAGATCGATGGCGACGGCGAGCCGGACATCGTCGCGATCGACCGCGAGAGCGACGTGGTCGTGACCGTGCGCAGCGATCCCTTCTCGCTGCTTCCGACGATCACGGGCTCGATCTCGGCCACCGTCGTCGGCAACGAAGCCACGATCCGGGTCACGTCGGATGCCCGGGTGGCCGACGAGTTCGCGGTTCTCCGCGTTCCGGATCTGAGACCGGTGCCCGTTCGGTGGGTCGCGTCCGGGCAATGGGAAGGTCTCGACGCCCAGTCGCCCGGGGTGGGGACCGAGTATCTGCTGCGCAATCGTCGCGGCATCGAGCTCGCACGGGCGACGGCTTCGGATCTCGGTGCGGCGACCTCGGTGCCGGATGAGCCCATCGGACCGGTCGTCGAGGCTCCGGAGCTGCGCGACGGGACCGTGACCGTGCGCTTCCGCACCGGTGGGAACCAGCGGCCGACCGCGCGCGTTCACGACGTGCGCGGCCGTACGGTCGGGCGCGTCGACGTCGTGACCGCGGGCGGGGGATGGTTCGAGGGCCGCTGGGACGGACGCGACCGGAACGGTCGGCGCTTGGCCCGCGGGCGGTACTTCGTATACATCCAGAGTCCCGACGCGCGGTTGAGCACGCCCGTCACGCTGCGCTGAGTCTCCCCGTAGCGGCCCCGCC
>JGI12109J20283_11036805_pt1 | contig 17598 bp, 9 predicted proteins | sample ElkSlonscriptome_12_FD_20283 | JGI IMG/M metagenome (IMG submission 20283)
CCCACGGCACCCACGCCGGGACCACCACCTGCGAGGTCCGCATGCGCAGCTACAAGGACGGCGACACCATCACGGTGGAGCCCTTCCGCGCCACCGCCTTCCCCATCATCAAGGACCTGGTGGTGGACCGGTCGGCCTTCGACCGCATGCAGGCCAAGGGCGGCTACGTCAGCATGAACGTGGGGTCAGCCCCTGACGGCAACGCCCAGCTGATCCCCAAGGAGAACGCCGACGACGCCATGGACGCGGCCACCTGCATCGGCTGCGGCGCCTGCGTGGCGGCCTGCCCCAACGGGTCGGCCAGCCTCTTCGTGAGCGCCAGGATCAGCCAGTTCAGCTACCTGCCCCAGGGCGAAGCGGAACGCACCCGGCGCGCGTTGCGCATGGTGGATCAGATGGACTCCGAGGGGTTCGGTTCCTGCTCCAACCACGGGGAGTGCGAGGCGGCCTGCCCCAAGGAGATCAGCATCCAGAACATCGCGCGCATGCGGCGGGAGTTCATCAAGGCTGGTCTCAAGGGTTGATCCCGGCTGGATGGGTATTCAGACGAGGAAGGGGAGGCCCGTAGGCCTCCCTTTTTTTTCCTTCGAATCGTCAGCCGCAAGGCTTCCGGATCATCATCCCACGCCTGGGTCATAGGCGGTGGGCCGGTCTGAATCAGCTCCGCCCCCACCCCTACCCAGGGCTTTTTCCAAGGGCACCCTCCACCCTACCCACACTATATGATGATCAAAGAAGATGGCATCCGAGTTGCCGTAGCTGTAACGGAATTCCAGGGTTGAATCTCCCAGAGCGCAGGTAAACCCCCGGTCGGATAGAAATAGCCATCCCAGTGTTCGCCAAAACCGGAACTGGTCTGCGCCAGAATCCCCCCTATCCCCAGGAAGCCCACTCGATGGCCCTCTGGTTCCATGAACAGGAATTCATCCCTGTCTGTTTCTTGGTCCATTCTTTAGTCTTCCAGCAGACCATGATTGCTGCGGGCTCTGCCCATTTTTGAGCGTGGAACTTGGAGCCCCACGCCAATATCCTTATGCTAATCGCAACCCCACCATAGGATCCCGTACACTTCGCAGGTGATACGGATCCGGATATCGGGAGCCGCTATGCAAGCGAATCGCGTCTTTCATTCCATCATTCTCTTTTTACTTCTCACCTGCAGCACCTCCGTGGCGGCCAAAGAGCGCTATCTGTACGTGAAATCTCTCACCGGATGGGCCGCCGTGGACTCCCTGGTCCAGAAAGCCAACTTCAACGCGGCCTGCGCCGTCCTCGCCGATACAGTCGCGAAGGCCGCAGAACAGGACAACCCGAGCACCTTCGCCCGCGCCATGGTGCCCATCATGCAACTGCGGCTGTTGCAAGGAGAGCCTGCCAAGGCCATCAACCTCCTTTTGAAAAAACCCGTCCCCGCTGGAGCCCGGGACAACCGGCCGCTCTTGCTCTACCAGGCCATCTGCCTGAAACAGTTCCTGAAATCCAATCGCTATCGATTCTCCTCCGGCCGTCTCCAACCACCGCTTGAACCCCTGAGCCTGGAGACATTTGCCCAGGTCGCGATCCGAAAGCGCATGCTGGAATGTCTCCATCAAGCCTGGCAAATCTCCCGCTCCCAGGAACCACCGCAGGACCATCTGGAACACTACGTGGACCCCGGAAATTGGCCGGCCAATATTCGCAACCGACCCGTGGATATAGTGGGGGTTGTCTATGCCGACTACCTGCAGGGTGAAGCCGCCACAGATCTTCGGGGGAATCCGGACCCGCTCCTGAAAAGGGACCTCCCCCTGTTGCTTCAACCCCTTGCCGATGATGCGGCCGACGGCCCTCCGGCGGAACACCCCCTGGTTCAGGCCTCACGGGTTCTGCGCGCCCTGGAGGCGAATAACAGGGGAATCGGTCGCCCGGAAGCGGCTCTGGATTTTCGGATGCTGCTTCTGGAAATGCTCTGGGCATTCCAGCACGCCGGTGTGGACCCGGCTGTCATCCGCGAGGACCTGAAGGGGCACTTGGAGGGCATGGATCCTGCCCTTCCCTGGTGGTCCATGGGCATGTATCGGCTGGGAAGGTATCATGAGGCCGATTCCGGGGCCTTGAATCGTATATTGGCCCACGCCGCCTATTGCCGGGGCGAGGTGCGCCATCCGCACAGTATGGGTGGGCGATGGTGCCGCCGCGGTCGCGAGACCCTGGAAGAGAAGAGCTTCGATATCCAGGCCATGCGCCAGGACGGGCCGGGGCGCCGGACCCTGCTTGTCAACCACCGCAATCTGGATCGGGTTTTCCTGCGCGCCTGGCGCATGCAACCGGAGTCGTACTTCTCCGGAGAGGGAATCTGGCCGCTCGACCTTCGCCGAGACCCTTCCCTGAACCTGTTGAAAAACAAGGAACCGGATCTGGAATGGTCCGTGGAACTGAATGACCCGAATGATTACCACAAGCACCAGACCTATGTGGCCATGCCCGCCGAGGCCCGAGGTCTGTACCATGTGGCTGTAAGCCAGGAGGAGAACTTTCCTCTCCAGCCCAACCGCATCCGTACGGTCGATATTTTTGTAGGGAACCTGGTCCTGCTGATGGAGGAGGAATCCGAAGGCCTGGTTTTCCGCACCCTGCGTGGCACCAGGGGAACGGCCCTGCCTCGCCAGCCACTGTGGGTCCAAACCGTTGGTTTTAAGAACGGAATGGCCTCTCCGTACCGCCTGCAAGCCGACGCCGCTGGCATGGTCACTCTCCCCCGCCAGGTGCATGCCCGGCAGATTCGGGCTCTGGCGGGAGTCGACACCCTTGGCAGCCTTCTGCAGACCCAGGTGCGCCACTTCAACCTGACCCCAACCATGGCTACCTATTGTCTCATCTTCACGTCCCAGGCCATCTATCGCCCGGGGCAGGACATCCATTGGAAGGCCGTGGTTTTTCAGGAAGACGCGGTGACGGGATTGCCGCGCGCGCGGTCGGGCTATCCCCTGACGCTGACCCTCGAATCTCCCCATGGAGACCAGGTGGCCAAGGTCACCCGAAAGACCAATGCCTTCGGATCCTGCAGCGGATCTTTTCCGTCCTCACCCAAGGCCCCACTGGGCCGCTACAGGATCACCAGCGACCCGGGGGAATTCCACTCGATCCGGGTGGAAGAGTATCGCCGTCCCACCATGGAATGCCGCTGGCTTCCCGACGTGCAGGAGCACCACCTGGGACAACTGGTGAGCGTTCGCGGCAAGGTCACCTACCTCTTCGGAAGCCCCGTGGGCCACGGTCTGGTGGAGTGGCGCATTGAGCGAGAGAAAATCCATCTCCCTCCACTGGAGGGCGCCCGCCACGGGACGTACCATGAATCCCGCGAGGTGGCCTCCGGGGTCGATACCCTCGGCACCGACGGACTCTTCCAGGTGGATTTTCTGCCCGAGCCCATGGACAACAGCGGGATTCCCTTGCCTGCCCACACCTTCCGCATCGAGGCCCGCATCATCGGCGGCGGAAACGAGACCCTGGTGGCCAGGACCCGCCTGACCGTCCATTCCTGCGCTCTGAAGGCCAAAATCGCGTCCCTCCCCGGATTCATCCGGGAAGGCCTGCAATCGGAAATCACCATCCAGCGCAGTCTGCAGCAGGGCGGTGGAGCCCGTGGTTCGGGTACCTTCAGGATCGTGCGGCTGGATTGGCCCCAGGTGGCTCGCCTGGCCAGCCAGGTTCCCAGGCCCCAGGACGAGGTTCGGCCCGCCCCCTTCCGGACCGAAGGGGACAGTTTGAAACCTCGCTGGCACGGCAACGCATCCCGCTGGGGGCATGAGCAATCCTGGCCGGAGTCGGCGGTCGTGCAAACGGGTGATCTGGAACATGGACCGGACGGGGTTGGCCTTCTGCGTCTGAAGGGCCTGCCGAGGGGTGCGTACCGCCTCCACTACGAAACCCGCGATGCATCCGGCGTTCGCACAACCATCCGCCAGGATTTTGTGGTGGCGGGATCCGAGCCCATGCCGTCGCCTTTTCCCCTGGAGCTGGTGGCGGAAAAGAGGCGGCTGGAGGTTTCCGATACGGCCCGGATCCTGGTCCTGTGTGGTTTGCCCGACCAGACCATCCATGTCCAGATGCGCACCCGGAACGGTCTGCACCGGCGGTGGACGCTGGAGACCGGCAAAAGCGAGCAGATCCTGGAGTTTCCCGTCACGGTCGAGATGCGCGGCGGGGTCAGCGTGAGCGCCCAGGTGCTGCGGGATTTCCAGCTGGTGGAACGGTCGCTTACCCTGACCGTCCCCCACGAGGAGGCCCGGCTTCAGGTGGAGCTGGAAACCTTCAGGGACCCTCTGACCTGCGGAGAAATGGAAACCATCCGGTTGCGGGTTCGGGGAGCCGATGGAAAGCCGCTCACAACTGCGGACGCCGAGGTTCTGGCTCTGATGTACGACCGCAGCCTGGAGACCCTGTCCCCGTTCCGCATGCCCGACCCCGGGCGCTACTTTCCCGAAAGGCGTCCCCCGGCACCACTCCACGCCTCGCTGGACAACTCCCACGCCACCAATCGCCATGGCACATGGCTGGACCCTTACACTCTTGTCCCCCCCCTGCATGCTCCGCGTCTTCAATACCTCACGCTCCGCCGGGAAAGGGGATCTGGTGAGATGCGCCTCTATGGCGGACCACCGGAAATTGCCGACACCCTGATGAGTCTTGATTCGGCCATATCCAGTTCCATGGCGATGGAGGTGGAGGGGGCCCAGTACATGGTGGACGTCAAGAGCGCCTTCGCCCTGGTCAGAAACGAGGATGATGAGACCATCACCCTGGATGGGGGACTGCCCGAGTCCGATGTGCGCCAGGACTTCACACCCAGTGCGTTTTTCCTGCCCCATGTCACCCTGGACGATGACGGCTGGGCCACCTTCGAATTCCGGGTTCCCGATAGCGCCAGCGGCTGGGTCTTCCAGGCCCTGGCCCTGACGCCGGAGCTGCATTTCGGGAGAGTGGTGAACCGCACCACCAGCCGTAAGCCCCTGCTGGTGCGTCCTTATCTGCCGCGTTTCCTGCGCGAGGGTGATGAAGCCACGGTGGCCATCGTCCTGACCAACGGGACCCAGGAGGATCTGGAATGTCGGCTCGACGCCGTCATCCAGGCCGAGGGTTCCGGTGAGGATATCTCCTCCTCCTTCGGTCTCAAACCGGATGATTCGCGGGGCCGTCCGGTGAAGGTCCCTGCTGGTGATGAATCCATTATCCGGCTGACCTTGCAGGTTCCCGAAGGCATCGGCCTGCCCTCCCTTCTGGTGCAGGTGACGACGGCCAACCTCTCGGATGGGGAGAAAAGGACCCTGCCCATCCTTCCGGGCCATACCCGCCTGAAGCAGAGCCGGTTTGCCTCCCTCATGGGTCCGGGCCAGGCTGTTCTCAAATTCAACGCTCCGGCGGAAGCGGCCTCCTTCGATCCGGAAAAGCTGGTCGTGACGGTTGATGCCCGACTCTTCGAGTCCACGCTGCGGGCCCTGCCTTATCTTGTAAATTACCCTTACGAGTGCACCGAGCAGCTGCTGAACAGGTACATGAGTTCCGGTATCCTGTCGGGTTTGTTGCGGCAACATCCCGCGTTGCAGGAAACCCTCGAAGCGAACCACGAGCGGACCACCCGCTTCCCATCCTGGGACAAAACGGACCCGAACCGGGCGCTCGTCCTGGAAGAGACACCCTGGTTGAGGGCTTCTTCCGGTGGGAAAACAAGCAATTTGACGGCTTTTCTGGACTCCACCGGCATTGCCGAACTGGAGACCTCGGCGCTGGCTGAGTTGCGCAAGCGCCAGGCGGAGGATGGCGGATTCGCCTGGTTCCCAGGCGGCCAGCCATCGGCGTCGATGACCATGTATGTGCTGACCAGTCTGGCCCGTGGCGAGTTGTTCGGAATGCAGGCGCCGGATCCCCTCATCCGTTCCGCCTGGCGTTTTCTGGCCGAAAACCCGGAACATTCTCCCCATCCCGATGAGGTGATCTCTGCGCGCCGCGCCGCACGTCTGACCTTCACGGCCAGCTGTTTTGCCCGGGACAACCTGGCCCGGGCCCTGCCCGACTCCAACCTGCGGCGGTACTGGCTGGACCAGGCCTTCTACAACTGGCAGCAACTGGATCGTCTGCCTCGCGCCCAGCTGGCTCTGGCCTTGCATCGCATGGGCCGCCGATCCGATGCCCGGTTGATCCTGGATGCGATCCTTGACGAGGCCGTGACCGACCCTCTGACAGGCATGCACTGGCCGGCGAATATGGGGGCCTGGCGGTGGTATCGAGCCCCCATCGAAGGCCAGGCCCTCCTCCTGCTCGCCATGGTGGAGATCCATCCTGACGACCCGCGCACCACCGACATGGTCAAGTGGTTGTTGCTGAACCGGCAACTCGGTATCTGGCGCAGCACCCGGGCAACCGCCGAGGTGCTGCACGCTTTGGCCATCTACCTGCAAAAGCAGGGGCCCTTGACCGGCCCGCAGGAAGTGCTGGCCTCGGTGGGAAACCAGCAGCATATGTTTGGCTTCGAGGACTCCCGGAAGGGTTTCGATACCTGGGTCCTGGGTCCGGAGGAGCTGCCCCGCACCGAGCCCCCCCGGGTAACCATTTCCTCGGAAGACCACCGGCCAACCCTTGCCACGGCCACCTGGCATTTCAAGACCGCCACACCCCCAACCGCCGGGGATGGGGACCTGCTGGGCATCGACCGCACCTTCGGGCGCCGGGTCCAGGAAAATGGGCATGATCGTTTCATCCCGTTGCAGCCGGGTGAATTGATCCGCATCGGAGAGGTGATCCACGTGCGCCTGGTCCTCAATAGCCGCCAACGTATGCAGTATCTCCACCTACGCGACCCTCGGCCGGCGGGTTTCGAGCCCTTGCACTCCCTTTCGGGCTGGAACTGGTACGGCGCGGTGGATGGGTACCGTGAAATCCGGGACAACGCTTTCCATCTATTTATCGAAAAGCTGGACCCCGGCCAGGCCGAGGTTTGGCATGCCCTGCGTGCCACGGTGACGGGTTCGTTCATGGCCCAGCCTGCCACCCTGCAGAGCATGTACGCCCCTGAGCACAACGCCTACAGTGCCGGAGAACGGCTGACCCTTCTCCGCTGACGGTCCTCAAGGCGTTTTCTCGGCCCCCTCCGGTTTCCAGATGGGATGCCGGAGGGGTTCCAATTTCCCCCCGTGGGACCTTGACCCCCTCGCCGGTCATGACGATCATATCGGGGCAAAGCAAAACAGCATTATTCCCCATCGAAAGGAATACCATGTCCAAGCACATCGACGTCCTGCTCCTGCTGGCCCTGCCCGCCAGCGGCAAGAGCGAGGCCCGACGCTACCTGGCCAGCCTCACGCCCGAGCAGTGCCACGAGCAGTTCGGCATCGGCCACACCGTCCAGCTGGACGACTTCCCCTACGTGCACATCATGCGCCGCATCACCGACGAGCTGACCGACCGCGGCCACAAGGGCATGTTCTTCCTCTCGCCCGCCCTGCCGTTCCGCAACCCCATCGACTGGCTGACGCTGATCGAGCTGCTGAACGAGGACTACGAGGACCTCGTCCGCCAGCACAAGCCCCATCCCGAGTCGGCGGCCCTGTGGCTGTTTGACCGCATCGACCAGGCGCGGGTGCGCGCCGGCGGCGAGGCCATCATCTCCACCCTGCCGGAGGATCTGCGCAAGGAGATCGCCGTGCCCATCGAGGACGAGGCCCGCAAGCTGCTCGAGGACAAGATCGCCGAGGTGCCCGAGAGCCTCGAGGGCAAGACCGTGGTCATCGAGTTCGCCCGCGGTGGCGCCGACGGCTCGCCCATGCCCCTGGTGCATCCCTTCGGTTACCGGCACAGCCTGCCCCAGCTGAGCGAGGAGATCCTCGAGAAGGCCAACATCCTGTACATCTGGGTGGAGCCCGAGGAGAGCCGCCGCAAGAACGCCGCCCGCACCGACCCGGACGATCCGGGCAGCATCCTGCACCACGGGGTGCCCCTGGCCGTCATGTACGGCGACTACGGCGTGTGCGACATGGGCTGGATGCTGGAGCAGTCGGACAAGCCCAACACCGTCTCGGTCGAGAAGGACGGCCACACGCACCACCTGCCCCTCGGGCGCTTCGACAACCGCGTGGACCGCACCTCCTTCATCCGCGAGGACGAGAAGAACTGGTCCGAAGCGGACAAGAAGGCCCTGCAGGACGGCATGCGGGAGGCCTTCGATCAGCTGGCCGACGGGCAGAGCTGATCCGCGCTTCGTGGCACTATTTAAAAGGGCGGCCCCGGTGGGTCGCCCTTTTTGTTGGCGTTTTGTTGGCAGGGCAACAATCAGAGGAAACGCCCCAGCCCCTGCTTGTTGACCAGCCCCCGGTAGGAATACAGATCCCCACCCCAGCGTTTCTTGTAATAGGAAAGGCCCGGCGCATTTTCCGGTGTGCCGCCCAGGTTCAGCCAGCAGATACCCCGGCGCGCCATGCGCCGGCAGGTCTGGAAGCGTATGTACTGGTTGGGCTTGAGGAAGCTGTAGGCCTTGTCGAAGTAGATCTGCCAGCCTTGCAGCATCCCCTGCTCGATGATGTAGATGTGCGAGCAGACCCCCTGCCCCTCGTGTTCGCACCACACCCAGTGCAGGCGGTCGTCCACCGTCGCCGCTTCCGCCAGACGCTCGAAGAAGGCGCGATCGAAGGAGGGGTTTTTGCCGTGCCGCTTCTCGGTGTGATGCATCAGCGCAAGGAAACGTTCGCCGTGCTCGGGCCAGTGCATGGGCCCGACGACGATGCCCTCGCGCTCGGCCTTGCGGATCTGGGAGACCAGCTTCTTGTCCGGCGGCAGCCAGTCGGGGTTGGAGATATCCACCAGGGTGGTCTGCAACCTGATGGCCTCGAAGCGGGGATCGCAGCCCATGTGGCCGTCGAAATCGAAGATGAAGGTGCGCATGTAGCCGGCCTGGAGCACGGCGTCCGTCAGGGCGGCCACCAGACGGGGGGCGTCGGCCTGATGCTCGGGGTGGCAGAGCACACCGCCGTAGCAGCCGTCGGGCATGGACATGAAACGACGCAGGAAGGCCCGGCCGAATTCCACGCCGGGCAGGATGGCCACCGTGCGGTCGCCCTCGGTCAGGGTCCAGATGACAGGTCGCCCACCCTTGGCGGCCCACAGCTCGGCGAAGGTCGCGGAGGTGAAAAAGCGTCCGGCGCAGAAGACGTCCAGCTCCGCCACCCCGAAATCCCTCAGTGCATGGGGTTGGGCCCTCATGATTCTCGCCTATACCGGATCCGTCCCCCCCAGCAATCTGTACAACCCCGGTGAACGGTTCACCAGGAATTCGCCCATGTTGTGCCGCAGGCGGCGGTAGGCCATGTGAACCTTGACGATGGTGTGACGCGGCAACAGGGGACTGCGCAGAACCCCGTCCACGAAATCCACCCAGCGTTCCCGTCCTTCGCCCTGCCAGCGGTTACCGAAGCGGTACAGGCGGATCAGGGGCCGGAAAAAGCGGTGCAGGAAGAGGATATCCCCCTCGGAGAAGTCAGGCATCCGGGTGGCCACGCCCTGGAAATAGTGATCGAATTCCTTGTCCGTCATGTACCCCTTCTCCACGCAGCGATCATGCAACCGGGTGCCCGGGTAGGGGTAGAAGATGAAGGCGATGGCCAGCTCGGGATCGATCTCGGCATTCAGGCGGATGGTCTTCAGGGCCGACTCCAGATTCTCCTCGGGAATGCCGACTATGTTGTAGCTCCAGCGTTCCATGCCATGCCGCCGCAGGATGGCGAAGGCCCGCCGTATGTCCTCCACTTCGAGGCTGCGGTCGAGGATCTCGTCGGAGATGTAGTCGTCGCCCGACTCCACGCCGAAGCGCACGATCTCGCAGCCCATGTCCGCCATGAGGGCCGCCGATTCCTCGGTGACGAAATCGGCGCGCATGTTGCAGCTGAAGGGCAGGCCCACCAGTTCCTTGTACAGGGGGGCGAATTCCCGCAACCAGCGCATGTTCGGAAAGAGAATGGCGTCCAGGAACTGCACCTTGTCAATGTCCGCCTTGTGGCGCGCGATCATGTCGCGCAGCTGCTCCGCGGTGTGCCGGGGGGAGAGGAAACGCCAGAATTTCACACCGCGCGGCGACAGTTCCCGCAGGGCGTGCACGCTGCAGTAGGTGCAGCGGAAGGCACAGCCCCGGGACATGATGTACGGAAAGAGGCCGCGACGCACCGGGTACAGTTCCTCGAACTGGAAAAGACCGTAGTCCGGATCCGGAAGGGTGTCCAGATCCCGGATGAGGGGCCGCATCTCGTTGCGGTGGATGACCCCGTCCTGCTTCACCCACAGGTTGGCGATGCCGGTGGTGTCCCGCCCCTCATCCAGCGCCCGGCACAGTTCCAGGAAGGCCTCTTCGCCCTCGCCGATGCAGATGTGCGACACGTGGGGCAGGTTGATGACTTCCTCCGGGGACAGGGTCGGATGGACCCCACCCACGGCGATGGGCGCGCTCGCCCCCTCCGCCGCCCATTCGGTCCACTCGGGCAGGCGCCGGGCATAGTGGCTGTTGGTGGAAAAGGCGATCAGGCCGGGCTGGGCCGCCGCGATCTTCTCGACGAAGCCGGCGCGCGTGGGCTCCTGCGTCAGGTGCAGGAGTTCCGTCTCGAATCCGGCCTCCTTGCACAGGGCGCTCAGGATGCTCACCCCGTAGGAAGTGACGCCCGTGTAGTTGGTGATATCCGAAGCCAGATCGGGAAAGACAAACAAGACCTTCATGACATCCCCCATTGCTCGTCCCAGGTTGCCAAAAAATTGTACCACAAAGGTTTACTTGAATCAATATAGGTGAATTATGCGTTTCAAAGTGCTATGATTCAAGCCTAAATTTCTCGAACCCGAACGAAATATCCCGGTTCCATGACCCAGCTCCCCTCCACCCGCCGCAATACCGTCTGGCTGACCGCCGGAACCCTCCTGGGTCGTGCCCTGGCTTTCCTGGTATTCCGGCATTTCACCCGTCTGGCCGCTCCGGAGGCGGTGGGCGTGTGGGGTGTGGCCGTGGAACTGAGCAGCATCCTGGTGGTGGCCGCCTCCTTCGGCCTGGACAATCTGCTGACCCGCGAAGCCCTGCGCCGTCCCACCGCATGCCGGGCCCTCTTCTTCACCAGCCTGCGCCTGCGCCTGCTGGCCGGGGTCGTCGCCTTTGGCGGCCTGCTCGTTTTCCTGGCCCTGTCCGGCTACGACGATTTGACCCGCCGTGCGGTCCTGACCATGGCCTTGGGCCTCTTCTTCGAGGTCTGTGCCATGAGCGGGGACTCCCTCTTCCAGGCCCGGGACCGCATCCCCTACCAGGCCGCCACCCAGGTGATCGCCTCGGTGCTGTACTTCCTGCTGGCCTGGTACTGGATCGATGCCGGGTACGGGGTGATGGGCATCGTCGCCGCGCACCTGCTCTCCCGTGTCCTGCGCCTGGTGCTGGTGGGAATCGGCGTGGCCCCCCTGATCCCGCGCAACGGCCAGGGCGGACCCGGCCTGCAAGAGCTGGCCCGCCTGGCCTGGCCCCTCTTCCTGGCCGGAATCCTGGGCATCCTGGCCTTCAAGATCGATACCCTGGTGGTGATGGGGGTGGCCGGCAAGGCCAGCGCGGGCATCTACACGGCGGCCCGGCGCGTCCTGGATCTGATGGCCCTGACCCCGTTCCTGTTCACCGTGGCGGTCTATCCCGCATTGCAGCGGGCTCATCAGAGGGACCCGGATTCCCTGGCCCCCCTGCAGGAGGCGGCGCCCCGGGCCCTGGCCTGGGTCCTGACCGCCGCCGTGCCCCTGGCGGCAGGGGGGATCCTGGCCGCGCGCCCCATCCTGGCCTTCCTGGTGACGGACAGGGGCTTCGAGCAGGCACCGCCCGTATTGCGGCTGCTCATGCTTTGCCTGCCCCTGCTGGCGGCCAACCAGGTATCCAACCGTCTGGTCCTGGCCCTGGGCAAGGAGCGGCGCCTGATCCTCATCTCCGCCGCCGGACTGCTGGCCACCCTGGTGCTCAACGCGATTCTGGTGCCGCAGTGGGGGGCCCGGGGCGCCGCCCTGGCCCTGGTGGGCACCCTGCTGACCGTGCAGATCATCTACATCAGCATTTTGCGGGGGGTGGGCCTGAGGTTGGGGTGGTTCCGGGCATTGGGCGCGCCCCTGCTGCGCACCCTGCTGGCCTGGAGCGGGGCCTGGATCCTGGTCCGGTTGTTCCGTCCCGCGTGGCCGGTGACCTGGCTGGGTTTTGCCGAGCCGCACCGCCCCGCCTTCCTGGCCATGGGTGTTTTGACCGCCCTGCTCTACGCCTGGCTGACCTGGGTCATGATGCGGACCCTCAGAGCAACCAGCGAATAGCCACCCACAGCAACCCGAAACCCACCAGGAAGATCAATCCCGCCCAGCTCAGCACCGTCAACCAGCGGCCGGGCCGATGCGCGGCGGGCATGTTGGCACCACGCACGGCGCGGAAGTTGAGCACCGCCACCAGCGGGGCCGTCAGGAAGGCCAGCACCGTGACCACATCCACCAGGGTCTTCATGCTGGCCACGAAGAAGAACAGGACCAGCGAGGCCGCCACCGCCAGCAGGGTCAGGTACAGCACGTAGTCCCGCCGCCCACGGACCACCTCCCGGCCCGCACTCAGGCGCAGGCCCACCGCCAGGGTGCGCGCGTAGCCGTCCAGGGCCGTCATGGTGGTGGAGAACATGGTGATGAAGGCCATGGTGACGATGACCCAGTGGCTCCAGTAGCCCAGCGTGCCGGTGAACATCTCCACCAGCTGACCGCTGAAAACGGTGGCCTGTGGCGAGAATTCCACCCCCGTGCCGAACATGACCAGCGCGCCGAAGCTGATGAAGGCCAGGGCCAGGATGGTGGTGCTGAGGTACCCCAGGTTGTAGTCCACCAGGGCCTGCGACATGCTGGGCGCCTGCTTCTGCTGCTTGCCCTTTTCCAGCACCCAGAGGCTGGACCAGGTGGCGATCTCCAGGGGCGCGGGCATCCAGCCCATGAGCGCCAGCAGGAAGGTAACGCCCACCTTGGAGAAGATGGCCGGATGCGTGGCCTGCGGATCCCCCGCCGGGCCGTGCCGGAAGGCCGTCCACACCGCCACCAGGGTCAGAAAACCCAGAATCAGGACCATCACCTTCATGAGGCGGTCCAGCAGCCCGTAACGCCCACCAATCAACAGCAACCCCATGCAGAGCAGCAACCCCACGCTCACCCTGGCGATGGACCAGCTCAGCCCCAGCAGGCTGCAGGCCAGCCCCGCAGTGACCACCGTCACCGCCGCGAGGGTGATGAAGCTGGAGATGAGCACCACGATCATGAAAGCCCGCAGCGCCCAGCGGCCCTGGCGCAGGTAACCTTCCAGCAGGCTCTCGCCCGTGGCCACGGTGTAGCGGTGCGCGAATTCGAAGAAGGGGTACTTGAAGAGCAGGACCAGGACCACCGCCCAGACCAGATCGAAGCCGTAGGCTGCGCCCGCGCGCGTGGACTGCACCAGATGCGAGACGCCGATGGCCGCCCCCGCAAACAGGATGCCCGGCCCCACGGCCTGCAGTTTCTGGCGCAGGCTCACGCGCCGTCTCCGTCCAGGGAATCGCGGATGGAATCGAAACCGGCCTTGACCTCACCGGCCATCTCCACGGCGCGGCCCGTCTCAAGGTCGATCACGGCGAAGATGATGTCCGCCTCGGCGGCCACCTTCCCGCGCGCCATGTCGTGGATGACCTGGTGGATGACTCCTTTGCGTCCCTGCAGCTCGGTGGTTTGCGAGACGATCTCCACCTCCGTCTCCGGGTTCAGGGGCCGCTTGTAGGCCAGGCGGATCTCCGCCACCACGAACCCCAGGCCGCGGTCGCTCCAGTAGTTCAGACCCAGGCCGTCCTCCAGATACTGCCAGCGGGCCTCTTCCAGCAATTCCAGGTAACGAGCGTTGTTCACGTGCCCGTAGGCGTCGCAGTGGTAGCCGCGGATCTTGATGCGCGTGCGATGAGGCAACTTATCCTCCCGATACTATTCAGTTCAGCCAGGGCAAGTGGTCCAGATCGACATTGCCCCCGGAGATGATGATTCCCACGTCCTGGGCCCGCACCTCGTACGGGTGCTCCAGCAGAGCCGCCAGGCAGACGGCGCTCGAGGGTTCGATGATGATCTTCATCCGCTCCCACACCAGGCGCATGGCCGCGATGATCGCCACGTCGCCCACGGTCCAGATGGCCTCCACGTGGTCCTGTATGATGGGGAAGTTGAGCTTCCCGAGGCTGGTCAGCAGGCCGTCGGCCACCGTATCCGGCTTCTCGGAGGGGATGATGTGGCCGGCGGTGAGGCTGCGCGCCGCGTCATCCGCCCCGGACGGTTCGGCGGCGATGATGCGGGCGGTCGGAGCCATCGCCCTTGTGGCCAGGCAGGTGCCCGACAGCAGGCCGCCGCCACCTACCGGCGCCATGACGAGGCCCAGCTGTGGCTGTTCCTCCAGCAGTTCCAGCGCGGCCGTGCCCTGGCCGGCGATTATGCGGGCGTTGTCGTACGGGTGGATGAAGGTGGCCCCGGTCCGCGCCACCACCTCCTCGAGGGTGGATTCGCGCGCCTGCAGGGTTGGCTCGCAGTCGATGATCTCGGCCCCGTACCCGGCCACGGCGACCTTCTTGACCCGCGGCGCGCTGGTGGGCATGACCACGTAGGCGGGCACACCGCGCAGCCGGGCGGCCAGAGCCAGGGCCTGGGCGTGGTTGCCGCTGCTGTGGGTGGCCACCCCGCGGGCGGCTTCCGCATCGGTCAGGGAAAAGACGGCGTTGGTGGCGCCGCGCATCTTGAACGCGCCCACCTTCTGCAGATTCTCGCATTTGAAGAAAATGCGGCAGCCGGCCCGTGAGTCGATGGCCCCGCAGGTCAGCACCGGCGTGCGGTGGACGTGCGGGGCGATGCGGCGGGCGGCCTGCTGGATGTCCTGGATGGTGATCATGGCGCGCAGTGTAACGCCCCGACCGCCACCGCGCACCCAAAAACCTGAAAACCCACGGGAATTGGCCGTTTTGGCCGATTTTTCTGGCCCCCGCGGCGACAGAATGATAAACTGCAGGGCGTAGGACAATAGCCGTCACCACCCCACACCCCCGGCTCTCCGTTTCCCGAGGAGGACCGGGATTTTCCCAGTGGAGAACTCGATGACCAACAACAATTTGCCCGGCGGTGCGTCCGCCCAGCCCTCCCCGCCCTGGTTCATGGGGTATTCCAAGCCCTTTTGGGTGGCCAACATCGTCGAGCTGCTCGAGCGCGCCGCCTGGTACGGTGTCTTCGTATCGATCACCCTGTATCTGAGCCGCATCCTGGGCTACACCGACGTCGAAGCCGCCACCATATCGGGTATCTTCAGCGCCGGTCTGTACCTGCTGCCCACCTTCAGCGGGGCCTACGCCGACCGCATCGGCTTCCGCAACGCCCTGATGCTGGCCTTCGGGTTGCTGACCATCGGTTACGCCAGCATGTGGGTGCTGCCCACGCTGCTGCAGAGCGCCGGGCTGGTCCAGTACGGCGTGCCGGCGCCGGACAGCGAGATCGTCGATTCGGTGGGCAAGATCGTCGTCTTCAACGGCCTGGACACGGGCTGGCAGAAGTGGATCTTCATCCCCGTGATGCTGGTCATCATGGTGGGCGGGTCCTTCATCAAGTCGGTCATCACCGGCACCGTGGCCAAGGAGACCACCGAGGCCACCCGCGCCAAGGGTTACAGCCTGTTCTACGCCATGGTCAACGTGGGTGCCTTCAGCGGCAAGACCCTGGTCAAGCCCCTGCGCCACAGCCTGGGCGACGAGGGGTTCATCGTCCTGAACATCTTCGCCGCCGGCATGACCCTGCTGGCCCTCATCCTGGTCTTCTTCTTCTACAAGAACCGCGACAAGATCGAGTCCACCAAGAGCCTGAGCCAGACCTGGGCCTCGCTCAAGGCCGTGCTCAGCCGCGGGCGTCTGGTCGTGCTCATCCTGATCATCACCGGCTTCTGGATGGTGCAGCACCAGCTCTACGCCTCCATGCCCAAGTACGTGCTGCGCATGGCGGGCGAGGGCACCTCGCCCAGCTGGATCGCCAACGTGAACCCGGCCACGGTGATCATCTTCGTGAGCCTGGTGACGCGCATGCTGGCCAGGCGCACCGCCCTGTTCAGCATGACCCTGGGCATGTTCATCATGCCGGTCTCCGCCCTGGCCATGGCTGCGGGCAACATGTTCCACGGCGAGCTCTTCACCATCAACCTGATCTTCACCAGCTTCAAGGCCCACCCCATTGTGGTCATGATGATCGTCGGCATCATTTTCCAGGGCCTGGCCGAGTGTTTCATTTCACCCCGCTTCCTGGAGTATTTCTCCCTGCAGGCGCCCAAGGGCGAAGAGGGGCTGTACCTGGGTTTCAGCCACCTGCACAGCTTCATCTCCTCGCTGCTGGGTTTCGTGACCAGTGGTTTCCTGCTGGAGAAGTTCGTGCCGGATCCGCGCACCCTGAGCGCCGCCGAGCAGACCGCCCGGCACCTGGCCCTCCAGGGCCAGGGCCCCATGCCCGAGGCCTACGCCCACGCCCACTACCTGTGGTTCGTATTCGTGGGCATCGCCATGGTCTCCGCCATCTCGCTGATCATTTACGGAAGGGTCGTCAAGGACTGACCCGCGCGGGCGGAATGGCCGCAAAAAAGCCCCTCGTCCCGATCGGGATGAGGGGCTTTTTTATTGGCCGCAACCGGAGTCCGGGGCTATCAGGGAAGCCAGGACTTGACCAGGTCCGGATGCGCGTTCATCCACTCGCGCGCGCCCGCCTCCATGTCCTCGGTGTCCCGCAGGGCGATCATCAGATCGCTCAGCTGCGCGTCGGTGAACATGTAGTTGCGCAGGAAGGTGGCCAGCTCGGGTTTGTCCTGGGCCAGCGTCTTGCGGCCCATGATGTGGATGTTGCCCTTCTGCCACATGGTCTTCTCGGGATCCTGCTCGAGGAACTTCAGATCCCAGCGACCGAACATCCAGTGGGGCCGCCAGCCCGTCACCACGATCCACTCCTCGTCGTCGTAGGCCTTCTTCAGGGCGGCGGTCATGGCCGGCCCGCTGCTGGCCAGCAGCTTCAGATCCAGGCCGTATTCGTCGATGACCTTCTCGGTGGTCTTCATCACGCCGGCGCCGGCGTCGATGCCGACGATCTGGCCGTCGAACTTGTCCTTGTTGGCCTGCAGGTCAGCGATGTTGTCGATGGTCACGTACTGGGGAACGACCAGCCCGCTCTGGGTGCCCTCGTACACGTGGCCCAGATCCACGACGTCGTCCTTGAAGCGTTCCACGTAGTCCGCGTGCAGCACGGGCAACCAGGTCTCCATGAAGGCGTCCTTGTCACCCTGGGCGACGGCGGCATAGGCGGGCGCCACGTCCGCGGCGGTGATGGTCACGTCGTAACCCAGCTTGTCCTCCAGGACCACCTTGGCCAGGTGCGTGTAGGCGACGCCTTCGGCCCAGTTCACGTAGACCAGGTCGGCGGTCTTGGGGGCGGCGTCCTTGTCGGCGGACTGGGTGGAATCGTCCCCGCCGCCTCCGCAGCCGGCCACCAGCAGGCCGGCGGCCATCAGGACGATGAGCAGAATAT
>JGI12109J20283_10546420_pt1 | contig 17580 bp, 16 predicted proteins | sample ElkSlonscriptome_12_FD_20283 | JGI IMG/M metagenome (IMG submission 20283)
GCATGCGCGCAGCCGTTCGCTCTGGCTCAGCCTCCATCATCGCGCGGCGCAGACGCGGAAGGCTGGCGCCGCCGATAAAGGTCGCGATCGCAAGGCCGCCCGGCTTCAACACTGCGCGCATCTGTATCAAAGCTCCGGGAAGATCGTTGATCGTATCGAGGCTGTTGATGCTGCAGGCAAGATCGAATTCGCCGGTGGTGTAGGGCAGCGGCGCATCGAGATCGGTATGGCCGGGACGCGAAATTTGCGCCTCCACTTCCCATGGTCCCTTGCTGACGTGTCCGCCATCATAGCCCTCAATCAGCACTGCACCTCCTGGATGGCGCAAGAAAGTGAGCCGATCGTGCACATCCGATGCCATCTCTTCGAGCAGGAAAGACGCAGTTTCGCCTCTATTCATAAGGCTTGCCGCGCGTTCCTGACGCGCGCGTTTGCGGGCTTTGGAGAAAATCGACGGTGGAGCAGTAGGAGCGCTGGACATGGTCGGCACCTCCTGCCGTGCTTGCCTTTCACGCGCAAGCCATGCGAGACACACTCTCGATGGATATCGCCGATGAGATCAAGGCAGGCCTTCGGCCGGTTGTCGATTTGGTATACCCGCCGCGCTGCCCGCTTTGCGGGGCGCCGCTGGCGGCGCAATCTGGTCTGTGTATTGATTGCTGGAGCGGACTGGAGCAAGCGGAAGGGCCCGGCGATCATGGTGGGACAACACAAGTGTTCGCTGCGAGCCGTTACAACGAAATTTCGCGTCAGATGGTTTTGAATCTGAAACACGGCCGAAAGCTCGCGCTGGCACCGCTCATGGCGCGCATGATGGCACATGCAGCTCCACAAACCATTGCCACAGGGGAAAGCGGAACAAATGCGCTGTTGGTGCCAGTGCCATTGCATCGCCTGCGTTTGTGGGAACGCGGCTTTAATCAGGCGGGAGTGCTGGCAAGAGAGCTGGCAAAATTGAACATCGGTGAATTGTGCGTTGATGCGCTGATCCGATCCAAGCGCACACCCAGTCTTGGCGGGCTGGGACGCGAAGAACGCTCGGCTGCGCTGGATGGTGCGATCCAGATCAGAAAATCGAGGCGAAGAGCCGTCGCCGGGCGTGACGTGCTGCTCATTGATGATGTTTACACCAGCGGCGCAACCAGCACCGCATGCGCACAAACCCTGTTCCACAGCGGCGCAAGGAGCGTTCGAGTATTATGTTTCGCGCGAGCGGGCTGAAAAACGAAACGCCCGGAGCCTGAAGGCCCCGGGCGCCGCGTGACGAAACGAATGGGATCCGCTCTTGAAAGCTCAGATGGCGACCCCCTAATTTCGCCATCAGGATCCGATCCTTCATCGTATGACCCACCGAACCAACACCCCGCTGTTGGATACCGAAGGATCAATCCTGCTTCTGACAAAAAGATGCAGAAAGATCAGGTAAGGCCTGTAAGCCTGTGTGTCCTTTCTTCCACTCAGATTACTGATCGGAAAGGTGAAACCTTTTCATTCGTCGATTTTGGGATGCATCTGTTGTCATCTTGCAACAAATCTTGCTCGCACGTCAGCGCTGGCGGCCTCATCATTGTGGCATTTGCAGCTATCTCGCTTTAGCTAGCCGCAAAGAGTGATCAAGGAGCAGATGCCATGTCGGTCGATGGGATGACACAGCACGAACACGAGCACGGGACGAGATTCGCGCCCAAATTCGGGGCCGACGGATTGATCAGCGCCGTCGTGCTCGATTGCGAGACGCGTGAGGTGCTGGTGGTGGCCTTCATGAACGCAGAGGCGATCAAGGCAACACGCGAAAGCGGTAATGTTACCTTTTGGTCGCGTTCACGAGAGAGGCTTTGGATGAAAGGCGAGACGAGCGGCAATGTCCTCAAGGTCGAGCGGATCCTTGTCGATTGCGATCAGGACGCGCTTGTTGTGCACGCGCGTCCGGCCGGGCCGACATGTCACACTGGCGCCCGATCATGTTTTTATCGTGAGCTGGCCGCAGATGCGGATGATGCGGTTGCGCTAAAGCCGCTTTGATCAAGCAAAACGCACCCTGGCTCTCGTAAAGGTCAATACTTGACGCTCACGTAAAGGTAAGGTAGTTTTCCAAAATGGCTGCCGCTCCTGCACACACATCCAAACGCACGAACAAAGATTCAGACGAAGGCCTTGGAGCAAATCCGGGCAAAGGCATATCGGAGAATTCGCCCGCCAAATCGATTGGCAGCGATCAGCGTCGCAATGGCGCTCACATCGATACGCCTGACGCGCTTGAGCGCGAGCAATTCTCGATCTCTGACCTGACGTCGGAGTTTGGTTGCACTGCGCGGGCATTGCGTTTTTACGAGGATGAAGGGCTGATCGCTCCGGCGCGGGTCGGGCTCACCCGCGTTTATTCAAAGCGCGATCGCGCGCGGCTTGCTTGGATCATGCGAGCAAAAAATGTCGGCTTCAGCCTGACCGAGATTCGCGAAATGATCGATCTTTATGATCTTGATGATGGCCGTGTCGAACAGCGCCGGGTCACAGTCGAGAAGTGCCGCGCGCACATAGCCAAGCTCACACAGCAGCGCGACGACATCGATTCATCGATCAAGGAACTCACCGAATTCGTAGCCGAAATCGAGACGCTCAATCTCGGCTAAGCCACACGCAATCAATTTACCAGAAACCACACACGAAAGGGATCAGTGATGCCAACATACACCGCACCCACGCGCGAGACGCGCTTCATCATCAACGAAATGCTGGACCTTGCAAGCTATGGCAATCTGCCGGGCTTCGAGAACGCCACACCCGATATGATCGACACGGTCATCAATGAGTCAGGCAAATTTTGCGCTGAAGTTCTCGCACCGCTAAATCAGGTAGGCGATCAGCAGGGCTGCACGCGACACGAAGATGGCTCTGTCACGACACCGGACGGCTTCAAGGAAGCCTATGCAAAGCTCGTTGAATCGGGCTGGACCACGCTTGGCGGACCCGAAGAATTCGGCGGGCAGGGTATGCCGCATGTGATCAGCTTTGCCTTCGAGGAATTCATCGGCACGGCCAATCAAGCCTTTGCCATGTATCCCGGCCTCACCAGCGGCGCGGCAGCCGCACTTCAGACCGCCGGTAGTGAGGAGCAGAAAGCGACCTACCTGCCCAAGATGATTTCCGGCGAATGGTCAGGCACCATGAACCTCACAGAGCCGCATTGCGGCACCGATCTGGGCATGATCCGCACGAAGGCGGAGCCGCAGGCAGACGGTTCTTACGCAATCACCGGCACCAAGATTTTCATCTCGGCTGGCGAGCATGACCTTACCAGCAACATCATCCACCTTGTCCTCGCCAAAACGCCGGGCGCGCCCGATTCATCGAAAGGGATTTCGCTGTTCATCGTGCCCAAATTCATTCTCGATGAAAATGGTGAGCCGGGAACACGCAACGGCGTTAGCTGCGGATCAATCGAGAAGAAGATGGGCATTCACGGCAACGCAACATGCGTTCTCAACTATGACGGCGCCAAAGGCTGGCTTGTCGGCGAAGAGAACAAGGGCCTTGCCGCAATGTTCGTGATGATGAACGCCGCGCGCCTTGGTGTCGGCCTTCAGGGTCTGGCACAGGCTGAAGTGAGCTATCAGAACGCTGTCACCTACGCGCTTGATCGCCGGCAGGGCAGGGCACTTACCGGCCCGGCAGAGCCCGAGCAAAAGGCTGATCCGATCTTTGTCCACCCCGATGTGCGCCGCATGTTGATGGATGCGAAAGTGTTCAACGAATCGATGCGAGCGCTGTGCCTGTGGGGTGCGCTTCAGGTGGATCTGTCGCACAAGGCCCAGACCGAGGAAGAGCGCCAGCTGGCAGACGATCTCATCGGCCTGATTACCCCCGTCATAAAAGGCTATGGCACTGATAAAGGCTACGAAATCGCCAACAATATGCAGCAGGTCTATGGCGGCCACGGCTATGTGAAGGAATGGGGCATGGAGCAATTCGTGCGCGATAGCCGCATCGCCATGATCTACGAAGGGACCAATGGCGTGCAGGCAATGGACCTGTGCGGTCGCAAACTCGCCAGCAAGGGCGGACGCGCGGTGCAGGCCTTCTTCAAGATGATTGACGATGAAATCGCCGAGGCGAAGGGCAATGAAAAGCTGGCCGATATCGCCGCGCGCCTGGAAAAGGCGCTGGGTGACCAGAAGGCGGCCACGATGTGGTTCATGCAAAATGCGATGGCCAATCCCAATCATTTGGGCGCCGGCGCGCATCACTACATGCACATTATGGGCATCGTTACGCTGGGTCTGATGTGGCTCAAGCAGGCCAAGGTTGCCGCTGAAACCCTGGATCGCGGCACCGAAGACAAGGCTTTCTACGAAGCCAAATTGACCTCTGCCGCCTATTACGCGGAGCGCTGGCTGCCCGATGCAGGCGCCCTGCGCCGCAAGCTGGAAGCGGGCTCGGATGTGATGATGGCCCTGCCGGAAGACGCATTCGCGACCGCCGCTTAACGCTGGTTCGCTCCGTCATTTGCAGAAAGAGCCCGGGCGCGTCAGGCTCCCGGGCTCTTTTTGTGTGCGCACCGGTTGCCACGCTCCCGTGCCTTGCCTAGCTTCGCGCAATAAATCTGCATGAGGGGAGAGAACATCGTGCACCATTGGATCGCTGCCATCGCGGCTGCCGGTAGCATTATTGCAAGCGCCAGCACCGCAGCTTTTGCGAAACCGCAATACGAAACATCGATCACCCGCACGACATATGGCATCGCGCACATCAAGGCCGATACTTGGGAAGGCGTCGCCTATGGTGTTGCCTATGCCTACGCCCAAGACAATCTGTGCATGCTGGCAGAAGAATTCGCGACCGTAGCAGGCGAACGATCGCTTCATTTCGGGCCTGAAGACACATCGGTGCTGGGCTTTAGCGAAGTCGACAATCTCACTTCCGATTTGTTCTATCGCAGCCAGCTTGATGTGGGTTCGCTCAAAGATGTGATGGAACAGCAAAGCGGGCCCCAATCGATGCAGCTTATGACCGGCTATGTCGCGGGATATAATCGCTATCTGGCCGATCATGCGGAAGCCTTGCCGGAAGAATGCGCGGGCAAGGCCTGGGTGCGCGCAATCACCCTCGATGATATGCTGCGCCTCAACGGCAAGCAGATGCTGCTCGCCAGTTCGCTTGCTCTTGCCCCCGGCATTGCCACAGCGGCGCCGCCCGATGCGCCCGAAACGGCTCACACGCACCGCCTTCCAACTGGCTTTCCTTCGAAGGATGACCCCACTTTTGGCAGCAATGGCTGGGCCTTTGGCAGCGAAGCCACTTCTGACGGGCGCGGGCTGGTGATTGGCAATCCGCACTTTCCATGGGAGGGGCCGGCGCGTTTCTGGCAGATGCATGTGCGCGGGCCTGATGGGTATGATGTGATGGGTGTGGGGCTGGCAGGAACGCCAATACCCACGCTTGGTTTCAACAAGGATGTCGCCTGGACGCACACTGTTACCGCCGCCCGGCACTTTGCCGTCTATGCTCTCACCCTCTCGCCCGATGATCCGACAAGTTACATACTGGATGGCGAGAAGGTAAAAATGGAAGCCATCGAGGTGAGCGTGCCCATGCCCGGCGGGGCGCCGGCGGAAACCCGGACTTTCTATTCCACCAAGTTCGGGCCCATCGTGACAGTGCCCGGCACACCGTTTGGCTGGACCAAGGGACTGGCCTTCGCGCTTCGCGATGCCAATTCGGACAATGGCCGGGCGCTCGATGCGTGGCTTGGCATTGGCCGCGCGGCAAATGTCAGCGAGATTAAAAGTGCAATTAGCAAAACCCTCGGCATTCCGTGGGTCAACACGATTGCGGCGGATCGCAATGGCAACGCGCTGCACGCCGATATCACTGCCGTTCCCCACGTGACAGCCGAACTGATCGCCAAGTGTTCAACACCCTTCACATCTTTCGTCGCTGACCGGGTCACATTGCTCGATGGCACGCGCTCTGAATGCGATACGAAGCTGCAAGGTGATGAGAGTGTTCGCATGGGGCTTTTGCCAGCAGATGATCAGGCCTCGCGTATTCGGCGCGATTACGTGACCAATTCCAATGACAGTTACTGGATCAGCAACGCAGGAAGCCGCTATGAGGAATTGTCGCCTATCCTGGGGCCGCATTCCAATCAGTTGAGCCTTCGCACCCGTTCGAACTTCAAGGAAACAAAGGCCATGTTAGCGGCAAGCAAGATGGATCATGCGCGGGCCAAGGCGTTAACCTTTGGCAATAAAAGTCTGGCGGCGGAGATGGTGGTCGATCCGTTTGTGGCTTTGTGTGATGGTGCCCAAGGGCTAGAGGAGCCGTGCGCCGAGCTCAAAGCATGGGACCGGCGGGTCGATGTGGACAGCAAGGGCGCATATCTCTTCCTCGCCTTCTGGGATGAACTGAGGGATCGCAAGGATCTTTGGCAAGTGCCCTTCGATGCGCAGCAGCCGCTCACGACCCCGCGCGATCTAAAAACGACAGGCCAATCGGGCGAAGAGATGCTCGAATTGCTCGGCAAGACGGCAGCAAAACTCCAAGGCGAAGGCATCGCGCTTGATGCGGCGTGGGGCGATGTGCAATTCCGCGCTGATGGCGAGACGCGCATTGCCATTCACGGCGGGCCGGGCGAAGCGGGCATCCTCAACATGCAGCGCAGCCGCAAAGTCCCCGGCGGTCTGACTCCCCAGCATGGCTCAAGCTACATCCAGATCGTTGGCTTTGACGAAGATGGCCCTGTGGCCGATGCAATCTTGAGCTACTCGCAATCGACCAACCCCGCATCGCCTCACTACGCCGATCAAACGCGCAATTACTCGCAGAAGAAATGGCACCGCCTGCCATTCACGGATGCCGAAATCGAAGCGGCGAGGATTGGCGATACGCTGATGCTGAGCGAGTGATCGGTTAGCCCAGCGTCTCGTCGAAAAAGTCCATCATGGCGCGCCAGCTGTGGTGGTCTGCGCTCGCATCATAGGCTGGATTTGGAGAGCCGTCGGCACCATGTGGATTGGTGAAGGCGAGATGGGAACGGCAGCGGGCAGGGCGATTTCGAGGAGGCCCTGGAAACTCACCACGGCTCGAAGCGCGTGCCCCTCACGCGCCGTTTCAAGCACAGCCATCCCGCCGAGGCAAAAACCGATGGCCAATTGCGGCATGTTGGGTGCCAAAGTCCGTGTATATTCCAGCGCACAGCGCACAGCGCACAGCGCAAACGCTGACGAATTGCGACAGCATCGCTGCGCAATCTGGTCATCGCGCCAAAGGCCTGTTCGGGCGTTGAGGGAGCTTCGTCAGAGCCGTAAAAATCAGCGATGATCACCGCAAAGCCTGCTTCAACCAGATGCGCGGCCTTTGTCTCCACCGAGGGTGTGGAGTTAATGAAAGTCGGAAAGTTCGTGACAACGGCACGCGGCGGGATGGACGGGGCAGCGTGCAGCCCTGTCAGAAGTGTGCCTCCATCATGATACGCGACTGGCTGCATATCACTCGACAGGCAGGAAATCGGGCACCGACAAGTAACGCTCTCCGGTATCGTAATTGAAGCCCATCACACGGGTGTCTGCGTCAAGCTCGGGCAATTTGTCCGCGATAGCGGCCAGTGTCGCGCCGCTTGAAATGCCGATCAGCATGCCTTCCTCGCGCGCGGCGCGGCGGGCCCATTCACGCGCACTATCCGCGTCGACCGTGATCGCGCCATCAATCGAATTGGTGTGCAGATTGCCGGGGATGAAGCCTGCGCCGATGCCCTGAATGGGGTGCGGGCCGGGTTGGCCGCCATTGATAACGGGAGATGCCTCCGGCTCCACACCATAGGCTTTCATCTGCGGCCATTGTTTTTTCAACTCCTCTGCGCAGCCCGTGAGATGGCCGCCTGTGCCGACGCCTGTGATCATCACATCGATTGGCGCTTCGGCAAAATCGGTGAGGATTTCCTGCGCCGTGGTACGAGCGTGAACGGCCGGATTTGAAGGATTTTCGAACTGCGACGGGCTCCAGGCGCCTTCCTCGCTGGCAACGATTTCTGCGGCACGCTCGATCGCGCCCTTCATGCCCTTTTCCTTGGCGGTAAGGTCGAAAGTCGCACCGTAAGCGAGCATCAGCCGTCGCCGCTCAATCGACATGCTTTCGGGCATAACCAGCACCAGCTTGTAGCCCTTGACTGCCGCAACCATGGCAAGACCGATGCCGGTATTGCCGCTGGTGGGCTCCACAATCGTGCCTCCGGGCTTCAACGCGCCCGAATTCTCCGCATCCTCCACCATGGCAAGCGCAATGCGATCCTTGATCGAACCGCCCGGATTGGCGCGTTCGGATTTGAGCCAGACTTCGTGATCGGGAAACAAACGCGCCATGCGAATATGCGGGGTGTTACCAATTGTCTCGAGAATATTGCCAGCTTTCATGGGTTCCTCTCCAATGTTCGATTTAGTTCGCTGAATTGTGTTCTAGCAGGTCTGGCGGCGGATCGAAGGTTTTCGTTGTGCGCAGAACCGGAAACAGGCGAGACCACAGCGCAACCGTGGCAATTGCGCCCACGCCGCCCGCAACCAGCGCGGCCACCGGCCCGATCAGATAGGCAAGCGTGCCCGAAAAAGCATCGCCGCCTTCGTTTGACGCGCTGATTGTCAGCATGCTGACAGATGATACCCGCCCGCGCTTATCATCCGGCGTGTATAGCTGGATCAGCGACTGTCGCACATAAACGCTGAACATGTCGGCCGCCCCGATCACGAACAACATTGCGAGACTAAGCGCCATGAATTGCGAGAAAGCGAAAACAATCGTGGCGAGACCAAAAATGAGCACCGCCAACAGCATCTTCGGCCCGACATTGGTTTTTAGCGGAGCCCACGAGAAATAGGCCGCAGTCACCAGCGCGCCCGCCGGCGTAGCAGAGGCAAGCAAGGCGAGGCCCGTCTCGCCAGTGCCCAAGATATCGCGCGCGAACACCGGGATCAGGGCGTTTGCCCCTGCAAGCAATACGGCGAAAAGATCGAGTGTGATTGCTCCCAGCACCATCTTGTTGCGCGCGACATAGCGCAACCCATCAACAATCGCCCCGACTGGGCGCTGATCCTTTCTCATCGCGGGTTGCGGCACGCGGCCAACCAGAGCCAGTGCAACAAACCCGGTGGCGAACAACCCTGCGGCAACACCATAAGGGAGCGAATGATCAAAAGCGTACAGCAGCGCTCCAATCGCTGGCCCCACCAATCTGCCAACCTGCCAGCTGATCGAAGAGAGCGCAATCGCGGTGGGAAGCAGCGGCTTTGGCACAAGGTTGGGCGAAAGCGCAGAGAGCGCGGGGCCTGCAAACCCGCGCACTGTCCCCAATACAATCGCAATCGCGAACAGAAGCGGCAATCCCACCGCCCCCGCAGCGCTGGCAAACATGAGAATACAAGCACAGGCCAGCTGCACCGCCATGGTTAGAAGACCAATTGTACGCCGGTCAAATCTGTCTGCGGCAAGCCCTGAAAATGGCGTGAGGATGAACAGCGGGACAAATTGCAACAGGCCGATAATCGCCAATTGCCCCGCGCCCTGTGCAACGTTCATCCCCGCGTCGCGCGCAATGTTGTAGGCTTGCCACTGGATCACGATCAGCATCGCCTCTTGCGCCAGCGTCATCGACAGGCGCGCAGCCCAGTAGGCGCGAAAATTATTTAGCTGAAAGGGGTGGGAGGGGCCTTGCGTGGTCACACCAGCGCCCATGGCAGGCCTCTTCAGCCATGCCAAGTCAGCGGAACTTTCAAATGAAAGAGATTGGCTTCAGCGCTTGCGACGAAGGCGCGGATTGGGCTGCAGGGTATCGATGATGGCGATAAAGTCGTCAAGCCGTATGATGCGCTCAAACTGGAAGCCAGCGCGTGTATCGCGGGTCCAGATCACATATGCTTCAATTCGTCCAACAACCGGCAAACGGATATTTATACGATCCCCGCGTGATAGATCATGCGCGTCATCCACCATGAAACCGTGTGCAGAAAGATTGCAGACATGCAGGGAAAGATCACCCCGGCTAAAATGCTCGACGATGACCGGAAAATCGACCGGATGGCGCGCCGCACGGCGCATATCTGTCACACTAAGACTGGCTCCAGCTGACATGGCCGCCGGTTCCTCCACAAATCACACACTTTGTCCCTAATGCGGAATAAAGGCTGAGATTTGGTAAAATACGAAGGTTTACACATCGGTAAGCAAATCCGCGGAGGCAGCAACAAGCGCGCGCTAACGTGCTAGCGCGTTATGATTGCATGCTTTTTCTTACCAAGGCTAAGCTTGAGCGCAGCGCCTTCGTCAGCTGCGACCACTTGGACTGGATCAGTTATCGTTTCGCCATCAAGTTTGACAGCCCCTTCAGCCAGCTTGCGTTTCGCCTCGCCATTGGAAGCGGTAAAGCCAAGCTGTGTCAGCACCGCGCCCACGCGCATCCCTTGCGCGCCAACAGCAATCGTGGGCAAATCGTCGCCCGCGCCGCCGCCAGCAAAGGTGTCGCGCGCAGTTGCTTCGGCAGCGCTCGCTGCACCGGGCCCGCGCACCAGAGCCGTTACCTCGTTCGCAAGAACAACCTTGGCATCATTGATTTCAGCGCCTTCAAGGCTTTCTAGACGCGCAATCTCGCCAAGCGGCAAATCGGTGAAAAGCTTCAGGAATTTGCCAACATCGCGATCATCGGTATTGCGCCAATATTGCCAGAAATCATAAGCGGGCAGGGCGTCTTCGTTAAGCCAGATCGCACCATCCACGCTCTTGCCCATCTTGGCCCCGTCAGCGCGCGTTATCAGCGGCGCTGTAACGCCATAAACCTCGCGCGCATCAATCCGGCGATTCAGTTCGATGCCGTTGACGATGTTGCCCCATTGATCGCTGCCGCCCAGCTGCACCCGGCAATCGTAATCGCGCGCCAGAACCAGGAAATCATAGGCCTGCATGATCATGTAGTTGAATTCGAGGAAGGAGAGCGGCTGTTCGCGATCGAGCCGCAATTTCACCGAATCGAAGCTCAGCATCCGGTTGATCGTGAAGTGCGGACCTACATCGCGCAACATATCGATATAGCCAAGCTCGCTCAGCCAATCGTCATTGTTGATCAGCAGCGCTGCGCTTTGGCTGTCATCGAAGTTGAGGATGCGTTCAAAACTGCCCTTTATTCCCGCGATATTGCTGGCAAGCCGTTCCTCGGTTAGCATCTGACGGGTTTCATCCTTGCCCGAAGGATCGCCGACTTTCGCGGTTCCGCCGCCCATAATCACAATCGGGCGATGGCCCGCTTGCTGAAGCCGGCGCAGCAGCATGATCGAGGCAAGATTGCCGATATGCAGCGAAGGCGCGGTGGGATCGAAGCCGACATAGCCCGTGATGACCTGTTTCGACGCCAGCGCATCAAGCGCGCCCGGATCGGTGATCTGGTGCAGGTGCCCGCGCTCTGAAAGCAGGCGCAGCAGGTCGGAATCGAAAGCTGTCTCACTCATGGTGGAATTGCGCTTATCAGCGTGGAAGAGCATCGCAAAGTGTCTTGCTCATGACCCAGCGAATACGCGATAGCATCCCGATGCAACCGCTCATGCTTCACCGCACCTGTGACCTTGGTCCAATCCGCTCTGTCATAGCCTCGCTTTCGCCCAACTCTAACGGCTGCGAGGCCCAGTTTCGCCTCGATGGACGTATTTCAGGCATTCGCTTGCCGCAGCCGTGTGCGCCGCAGCGCAAAGACAATCTGTGGAAGCGAACGTGCTTCGAGGTTTTCTGGCAACCGGTGGGGGCGGCCGAATATATCGAGTTCAACCTGTCGCCCTCAGGGTGCTGGGCTGCCTATGCCTTTGATGCGCACCGCGAGGGGATGCGCGATTTCGCTGTCGATGCCATATCCGTCGCCTGTTCGCACAGCGAGGCGGATGGACAAGGTGCGCTGTTGCTCAAAGCCAACATTGCCGCCGATCTTCCCGCGCCTGCACAAGTCGCGCTAAACGCGATTGTCGAACATAAAGATGGCGCGCTGCAATATTGGGCGCTCGCATTTGCGCCAGGCCAGCCCGATTTCCACTCAGAGGCGTGCCGGCAGATGATCGTCGAACGTTAGGAAGAGGCCTCTGCTTCTGCTCCGAACGGGCCGTTCAATTTGACCACTTCCCAATTGATCGCCTGCGCGAAACAGGTCCAAAAAATATAGGGCAGGATCAACTTGGAGGCGAAAGGCGATACAGGCGCAAGCACGAAGGCGAGCGCGATGCACGATGCAATCAGCGCCCAGTTCTCGATGAGCGACCAATCGGGGCGCTTTGCGGTGAAAAACAGCGGCGACCACAAAAAGTGCAGCACCGCATTGATCGAAAACGCGATGGCGACTGCATTATACTGCGCGGCTGTCTCTGCCTCGGTAAGGCCGATATAAAGCGCCCACCCGGCAAGGCCCAGGATGATCGTCCACGCAGGACCAAAGGCCCATCCCGGAGGCTGAAACCACGGCTTTTTCAGCGCATGATACCACTCGCCAACATCGGTCAAAAGCCCGCCTGCCAGATTGAGGCCGAGGCCATAGACAAGCGCGATAGTAAGGGCGGTATAATCCATATTCTTTTAACTCCCGAGCACTGATGCTTGTTCCACATGTTCGCAATTGCTCTTCCATCTTGCCTTTGGGCCTGCGCTGTTCCACTTCCTCGCAAATGACATCTCCACCAGTCCTGTTCGGAATTGACCGCCTCCTTGCCGACCCCGCTCTGCTCGATAAGCTCAAGGGCAAACGCGTGGCGCTGATTGCCCACCCGGCTAGCGTAACTCGCGATCTGACCCACAGTCTTGATGCGCTGATTGCCGCAGGCGTGAACGTCACCAGCGCCTTTGGCCCGCAGCACGGACTGAAAGGCGACAAGCAGGACAACATGGTGGAGACGGGAGACGAGATGGATGCGCAATATGGCATCCCTGTCTTCTCGCTCTATGGGGAAGTGCGCCGGCCCACCGGGCATATGATGTCGAGTGCGGATGTTTTCCTGTTCGACCTGCAAGACCTAGGCTGCCGCATCTACACCTTCGTCACCACGCTCCTCTACCTGCTCGAAGAAGCGGCTGCTCATGACAAGGAGGTTTGGGTACTTGATCGGCCCAATCCCGCGGGCCGACCGGTGGAAGGCACGATGTTGGTGCCGGGGCAGGAAAGCTTTGTTGGCGCCGCCCCCATGCCCATGCGCCACGGTCTGACGCTGGGTGAAATGGGGCACTGGTTTATCGAGCATTTCGGGCTCGATGTGGATTACCGCGTGATCACGATGGAGGGCTGGCAGCCGGACGAGCCATCGGGCGCGGTGGCGAGCGGCTATGGCTGGCCTGCAAGCCGCATCTGGATCAACCCGTCGCCCAATGCAGCCAGCGTCAACATGGCGCGCTGTTATGCGGGCACGGTGATGCTGGAGGGCACAACGCTTTCGGAAGGGCGGGGCACCACCCGGCCATTGGAAGTGTTGTTCGGTGCGCCCGATGTGGATGCGAAGGGCGTGTGGAAGCTGATGCGACAGATCGCGCCGGAATGGTGCGGCGGCGTGGCAGTGCGCGAATGCTGGTTTGAACCGACCTTTCACAAACACGCAGGAAAGCTGTGCAACGCGCTCATGATGCACGCAGAAGGGCCGGATTACGGGCACCACTTGTTCCGTCCGTGGCGACTTCAGGCTTTGGCGTTCAAGGCGATCCGCACGCTCTATCCCGATTACGATCTATGGCGCGATTTTCCCTATGAATACGAGCTGGATCGGCTTGCGATCGACGTAATCAACGGCGGCCCGGCTTTGCGCGAGTGGGTTGATGATCCGCAAGCGAGAGCGGGTGACATCGATCAAGCGGCGGCTGAGGATGAGGCGTTGTGGGCGCAGACTGTGCGCGCGCACCTGCTTTATTGACCGGGCTGGGCTGGCCACATTATTCGGCTGCCCTTTGGCTGTTCGGGGACCGGCCGGATGTCGGTTGAATCCCCCATCATGACCATTACCCCGCAGCCTTCTTCGCGCCTATCGACCGCGTAGATCGCAAGCGGCCTTTCAGGCGATGCCGGTTCGCGTTTAAGCAGGGGCGGCTGGCCGTAATCCTCGCGAGCCTTCGCGATACGGTCGCGGCATATACTGCGCAGATATTCCTGCCGCTTCTCAGCCTCTCCATCGCCGATAATGACCGTGTCCTCAGCAGCCAGCAACTGATCCATCGCGCTTATCCCTTCGGATGGAGCGAGTCCGGATTGCTGGCGGGGCGTTTCGAGCTCTGGAACCACTTGCTCGACCTTCTCGCTTGCGCCGATACAGCCAAAGGCCAAGACGGGGATCAAGAAATTGCGCACAATATCCTCCTCTGATCTGCTCAGCGCATAGCAGATCAGAGCCTTATTAGCGAGCCACCCTAGTGCCCCTGCTTGCGGCTGAGTTCGCGCATCGCATCATCCAGCCCTTCGAGCGTCAGCGGATACATCCGATCATCGACGAGCTGCTTGAGCATTTTGGTGCTCTGCGAATATCCCCATTGCTTTTCAGGCACGGGGTTGAGCCATACGGTTGCGGGATAGGTGGTGGTGACGCGCTGCATCCATGTGGCGCCGGCTTCCTCGTTCATGTGTTCAACCGAGCCGCCAGCATGAGTGATTTCGTAGGGGCTCATCGCCGCATCACCGACGAAGATCACCTTGTAATCATGGCCGTATTTGTGGAGCACGTCCCAGGTTTTGGTGCGCTCTTGCCAGCGCCGCTTGTTGTCCTTCCAAACGCCTTCATAAAGACAGTTGTGGAAGTAGAAAAATTCAAGGTTCTTGAATTCAGCCGTCGCCGCGCTGAAAAGCTCCTCGACGAGTTTGATGAACGGGTCCATTGAGCCGCCAACATCAAGGAACAGCAGTAATTTGACCGCATTGCGCCGTTCAGGACGCATGTGAATATCAAGCCAGCCTTGCTTTGCCGTGCCTTCAATCGTTGCATCCAGATCAAGCTGATCGGGGTTGCCTTCGCGCGCAAACCGGCGCAACCGGCGCAGCGCCATCTTGATGTTGCGCGTGCCCAGTTCCTTGGTGTTGTCGAGGTTCTTGAACTCGCGCTTTTCCCAAACCTTAACGGCCTTCTTGTGGCGGCTTTCTCCGCCTATGCGCACGCCTTCGGGGTTGTAGCCGGAATTGCCAAACGGGCTGGTGCCGCCCGTGCCGATCCATTTATTGCCGCCTTCGTGCTTTTTTTCCTGTTCGGCGAGACGCTCCTTGAGCTTTTCCATCAGCTCGTCCCAGTCGCCGATCTTCTCGATCTCGGCCATTTCCTCTTCGCTGAGGAATTTTTCAGCCACTGCTTTCAACCAATCTTCCGGCACGTCAACGGGGTTTTGCCCATAATCGGACATCACGCCTTTGAAGACCTTGTGAAAAACCTGATCGAACCGATCGAGCAAACCTTCATCCTTCACGAATGTGGCGCGGCTGAGGTAGTAGAATGCCTCAGGCGTCTGCTCGATCACGTCTTTATCCAGCGCTTCCAGAAGGGTCAGATGCTCTTTGAAGCTTGCCCCGATACCGGCGGCGCGCAGTTCTTCGGTAAAATTAAAAAACATGGCGATCTGCTTAGCGCCGCAGCGTGCTACGCGCCAGTCCCGCGTTTGTATTTGGTGTTTCAAGGCACGTGCCCGCGTGTGCTTAAACCTTCGCTAACCAAAAGTGCCTAGGTCATGCTTTGGATGGCGAGCCGATCGCCTGACAATCAAGACTTGTTGCGGGGCCAGCCACCTATGAAACCGATTGCGATCGACATCAAAAACGCCAACGCACTGGAAAAAATTCCCGAGAGCTGCGGCGCGGTCACCGTCGGCTGTTCGCAGGTTGCCGGCGTGGTCGAAGCGGTGATCGCATCCTCGCAGGTGCTTCGGGCCGAGCACGAGGCACTTCAAGGCACCGTTGCCGCACTGGAAGCCGATCAGAACAAGGTAGCCCAGGCCAGCGATGAAGCGCGGCTGTTATCCGAACGCGCGATCGAACGGCTGAGCGATGGCACCAAGCTCATCGAAAGCTCGCTTGCGCGGATCAATTCGCTGCTCGAAATGGTCGATACGCTGGGCCAGCACGTCACCAGTTTTGCCGCTGCCATGGAACAGGTGCGCCGCAGCGCGCAGGATATCGACGATATCGCCGAGACGACCAATATCCTCGCCCTCAACGCCACAATCGAAGCCATGCGCGCAGGCGATGCCGGGCGCACATTCGCGGTGGTCGCGGGGGAAGTGAAAAGCCTGGCCAATGATACCCGCAGGGCAACCGAGGAAATCGCGCACACGATCGAATCGCTGGGCACCGAAGCTGCAAGCGTGATCGCAAAGATCGAAGCCGGCAACCAAGCGAGCGGCGAGGCGAAAGAATCGGTCGCGCAGATCGAGACAACGATGGATAATGTCAGCGAACTTGTTGAAGAGGTCGACAAGCAGAACGACGTAATCGCGCGTTCCACCGGCACAATCAGCAGCCATGTGCACGGCGTGCAAGACGTGCTCATGCGCTATGATCGGGTAACGCGCGAAAACGAGGCGCAGCTGGCTGACGCGCAGAAAGAAGCCGTGGGCCTTGAAAGCATTGCCAATGATATGTTCGACGGCCTGGTGCAGGCAGGGCTTTCACCGCGCGATGAGGATATGGCAGCGCATGCGATGAAGGTTGCCGGCCAGATCATTACCGCCACACAAAGCGCCATCGCGGCAGGCGAAATCTCGAAAACCGCGGTGTTTGATCGCGATTATGCGCTCATCCCCGGCTCCAATCCCGAGCGTTTCACCACCGCCTTGACGGATTTTGCCAATCGCGTGTGGAAACCGATCCTCAATCGTTCAACCGATAGCGTGACCGAATGCGTGGCCACCGTCTGCGCGGATGTGAACGGCTTCATGCCCACCCACATCGATAAATTCGCCAAACCGCCCACCGGAAATCTGGAGCACGATACGCGCTTCTGCCGCAACGGCCGCATCCTGATGGACGAAGCGGACAAGGCAGGCCTCGCAAGCGAAGCGCCCTACAGACTTGCCGTGTTCCGCCAGCCCACGCAGAATGGCGATTATGCGGTGGTGCGCAGCGTCTATGTGCCCATCCGGATCAATGGCGAGCGGTGGGGCGACATGAAATTTGCCTACAGCTTCGGCGGGTCTGTGATTTAGGCAAGGGGACAGAGTTAGTCATTCTCGCCCTCGGGCGAACTGAAAATCGTAACGGCCGCACCTTCCTTACCCAGTGGACGTTTGACACGCGCCATTGGGCGCTGACCAATCGCCTTGGACAAGGCCTTCAAATCTGGGAGCCCTTCATGCGGGCGGAAAACGGTCGTAGATACAGAATTTCCTGAATGAATACGATGAACGAAGCGCTCGTCTTCAGAAAGGAAGATCGGACGAGGAAAGACAGAAATGCTGTTCCCGCCATCGTTGAGAGCAACGATGTAGCGATCAGTTGTCCCCGCTGGCCGATAAATATTGAATTGCGGCTGACGCTCACCGTCACGGCAAAAGGTCTGCGAAGGTGCGGGGCTGCCTTCGATGAACTCTGCGAGATTCTCGGGCAGGGGCAGTCCC
>JGI12109J20283_10324873_pt1 | contig 17567 bp, 19 predicted proteins | sample ElkSlonscriptome_12_FD_20283 | JGI IMG/M metagenome (IMG submission 20283)
GTCGGCGACGGCCTGAACGACTCGCCGAGCTTCGACAAGGCGCTCTGCCGCGCGACGCCGGCCGTCGACCACGCGGTCATGCCGGCCAAATCGGACTTCTACTTTCTGGGCGATGGCATCGAAGCCGTGCGCCGGGCCCTTCGTGTCGCACGCCGCCTTCGTCGCGTGCAGCGCGACAACCTGATCTTCGCTGCAATCTACAACCTGGGCGCGGTCGCGCTGGCGCTCGCGGGTCTCGTGAACCCGATCGTCGCCGCCGTCTTGATGCCCATCAGTTCCCTGACGGTGGTGGGCATGACCACCGTGCGCCTGAGCGGATCGGAGTCCCGATGAACGTCCTGGTGATCACGGTGTTCGTCAGTCTGATCCTCGCCGTGGCGGGTGTCCTGCTCTTCGTCTCGCGGGTTCGCGAAGGCGATTTCGAGCACGGCGACCGTCTGTCCCTGCTGCCGCTCGGCGACGACGTCGAGTCGGAACCGACCGAAGACCTCAAGGAAGACCCGTCCCCCCCGAAGGCCGACGAGGCCTGATCCAGAGAAAGGGCCACGCCCGATGCAGTCCACGAACGCCATGACCAAGCATGTGGTCTACAACGACGAAGTCGTCAGGGCATTCTCCATCGCCACCATCGTGTGGAGTGTGGTGGGGTTGCTGCTCGGCGTGATCGTCGCCGCCCAGCTGTCGTTCTGGCAGGCCAATCTCGACACGAGTTGGCTGTCGTTCGGCCGTCTGCGTCCGCTGCACACGAACGCCGCGATCTTCGCGTTCGTGGGCAACATGATGTTCGCAGGCATCTACTACTCCACGCAGCGTCTGCTGAAGGCGAGGCTCGCGTCCGACACGCTCAGTTGGATCCACTTCTGGGGATACCAGCTGATCATCGTCGCCGCCGCGATCACGTTGCCGGCCGGTCTGACGCAGGGCAAGGAGTACGCCGAGCTGATCTGGCCGATCGACCTCGCCGTCGTGGTCGTCTGGGTCGTCTTCGCCGTGAACTTCTTCTGGACGCTGGGGATCCGGAACGAACGGAACCTCTACGTCGCGATCTGGTTCTACATCGCCACGATCGTGACGATCGCCGTTCTCTACATCGTCAACAACCTGGCGGTGCCGACGGGGTTGCTCCACAGCTATTCGTTGTACTTCGGGGTCCAGGACGCTCTTGTGCAGTGGTGGTACGGGCACAACGCGGTGGCCTTCTTCCTGACCACGCCGATCCTCGGCATCATGTACTACTTCCTGCCGAAGGCGGCGGAGCGCCCGGTCTACAGCTATCGCCTGTCGATCGTGCACTTCTGGACGTTGGTCTTCATCTACATCTGGGCCGGACCGCACCACCTGCTGAACACGTCGCTGCCCGAGTGGGCGCAGACTCTCGGCATGGTCTTCAGCCTGATGCTGTGGGCGCCTTCGTGGGGCGGCATGCTCAACGGTCTGTTCACGCTGCGCGGAGCCTGGGACAAGCTCCGCACCGACCCGGTGATCAAGTTCTACGTGGTCGCGGTGACCTTCTACGGCATGTCGACCTTCGAAGGGCCGCTGCTGTCGATCAAGAGCGTGAACGCGCTCGGTCACTACACCGACTGGATCATCGGGCACGTGCACGGTGGGACGCTCGGCTGGAACGGCTTCATGGCCGCCGGCATGCTCTACTGGCTCGTCCCGCGTCTGTGGGGTACGAAACTCGCCTCGATCAAGCTGGCCGATGCCCACTTCTGGATCGGCACCTTCGGCATCTTGCTCTACGTCGTGTCGATGTGGATCAGCGGTGTGAGCCAGGGTCTGTTCTGGCAGGCGCTCGACGGTGAGGGCTTCCTGAAGTATCCGGACTTCATCGTGGGGCTCGAGGGCAGCAAGATCATGTACCACACGCGCCTGTTCGGCGGCATTCTCTACCTGGCCGGCTTCCTGCTGATGGCCGTGAACCTGACGCAGACGATTCGTGCGGGCAAAGCCGCCAAGGTCGAGTTCGACACGCCGGCACTGGTGCCGAGCGGTCCGGGCTTCTTCCAGCTGCTCTTCTCGCCGCCGGTCGTCCTGTCGGCGGTGGTGATCCTTGGTTCGATCGCGCTGGGCATGGCCGGCGTGCTCACCGGAATCGTGGTCCTGGTGTTGCTCGAGGTGATCGTCGTTGCCATGGTCCTGGCCTACGGCGCACGCAAGAAGGGAATGAACTGGCACGACATGCTCGAAGGGCATCCGCTGGCCTTCTCGGTGCTGGTGCTGGTCGCGATCCTGATCGGTGGCATGGTCGAGCTGATCCCGACCGTCATCGTGAACCGCAACATTCCGGTGCAGAACGCGGTCGAGCACACGGGCGTGGCGAACGCGTTCGCGAATGCCCCGGACGAATACGACTACGTGCAGCAGCCCTACAGTCCGCTCGAGGTCTCCGGCCGCGACATCTTCGTGCGCGAGGGCTGCTACACCTGCCACAGCCAGCAGATCCGTCCCTTCCGCGACGAGACGCTTCGCTACGGTGAGCCGTCGACGCTGCTGGAATCGCGCTACGACACGCCCTTCCAATGGGGCAGCAAGCGCACGGGCCCGGACCTTGCCCGCGTGGGTGGGAAATACCCGAACAGCTGGCACTACTTGCACATGCGCAATCCGCGCGACACGTCGCCGGGCTCGAACATGCCGAACTACGCGCACATGATCGACGGCACGGTGGACTTCACCGTGACCGAGGCCCGCATGCGGATCCTGCGCAAGCTCGGCGTGCCCTACACCGACGAGGACATCGAGCGTGCGATCGACCTGGCCACGAGCCAGGGGCGCCTGATCGCCGACGACCTGGCCACCGCCGAGATCGACGTCACGCCCGACGCCGAGATCGTCGCCCTGATCGCCTATCTGCAGCGCCTCGGTCGCGGCCCTCAGCCGGTCGCTCCCGAAGCGCTGGACCTCACGAAGGTGGAGGGCAAGTAGATGTACAAGGAATTCTACGCGCACAGTGACCTGATGATCTGGCCGCTCGTCGGCCTGGCCATCTTCGTCCTGAGTTTCATCGGCGTTCTCGCCTACGTGTTCTTCGGCTTGCGCAAGAGCCGAGAGATGGATCGCATGGCTTCCCTGCCTCTGGACGACGACACCGGGGTGATCCCGACGGGAGACGATGACCGTGAGTAACGACTACAAGCACGATCAGATCCGCGACCACGAGTACGATGGGATCCAGGAGTTCGACAACAAGCTGCCGAACTGGTGGCTCTGGATCCTCTACGGCTCGATCGTCTTCTCGGTCTTCTACTGGATGTTCCTGCACACCTTCTCGGTCGGTGACACGATCGACGAGCAGTACGCGAACGAGATGCAAGAGGCGTCGGAGGCCCAACTCGCGGCCATGGCCGAAGGCGGGCCGACCAACGAGAGTCTCATGTTGATGGCCTCGATGGACGATCGCGTGGCCGACGGGCGCAAGCTCTTCGAGACCTACTGCGTGGTCTGCCACAACGACCAGGGCCAGGGCAACATCGGTCCCAACCTGACCGACGAGTACTGGCTCCACGGCGGAGCGCCGACGGACATTCTCGACACCATCGTCAACGGTGTGGTGGACAAGGGAATGGCCGCGTGGGGCGGCCAATTGGGCCCGACGAGAACGCAGACGGTGGCCGCGTACGTTCTCACCTTGCGCAACACCAACGTCCCCGGCAAGGAGCCTCAGGGTGAGCTCTACCGACCCGAAGTCGAAGTCGACGGAAGCGTCGAAGGCGACGCCTCCCGCTGACGCGGCGCAGGACACGAAACGAAAATCGAAGCGGCGTCGGCCCGACCTCGACACGATGTACACCATCAACGAGGACGGGTCGCGCAACTTCGTCCAGCCCGCCGATGTCGACGGGCCGTGGACGAAGCGCGTCAACGTCTTCTGGGCGCTGCTGATTCTCGTCTACGCGGGTCTGCCGTGGATCAAGATCGGTGGCCATCCGGCGGTGCACGTCGATCTGGCGAGTCGGCAGGCCTACCTCTTCGGGCTGGGCTTCAGCAATCAGGATTTCTACCTGATGTTCTTCGTGCTGACGGGGATCGGCTTCACGCTCTTCGTCGCCGCGGCGCTCTTCGGTCGGGTCTGGTGCGGCTTCGCCTGTCCGCAGACGGTCTTCATGGAAGGTGTCTTCCGAAAGATCGAGCGCGTGATCGAAGGACCGCGCAATCGCCGGATCCGGCGCAATCAGGGGCCGGTGGACTTCGACAAGTTCTGGCGCAAAGGCCTCAAGCACGTGGCCTTCCTCGGGCTCTCGTACACGATCGCGCACATCTTTCTGAGCTACTTCATCCCGGTCGAGCGGTTGCTCCAGGTGATCCAGAGCCCTCCGTCGGAGAATCTGGCTGCCTTCGGATGGACGATGTTCTTCACCGGGCTGATGTACTTCGACTACGCCTGGTTCCGCGAGCAGACCTGTCTGGTGATCTGCCCCTACGGTCGTCTGCAGTCGGCGTTGATCGACCAGGACACGATCGTCATCGGCTACGACCCGGAGCGGGGCGAGCCCCGCGCGCCGGGAGGCAAGCAGGGCGATTGCGTGGACTGTTATCGCTGCGTGGAGGTCTGCCCGACGGGTATCGACATCCGCAACGGCCTGCAGATGGAATGCATTGGTTGCACGCGGTGCATCGACGCCTGTGACGACGTCATGCGGCGTTTCGACAAGCCGGAGGGGTTGGTGCGCTTCGATTCGCGCGAGGCCTTCGAGGGCGGCAAGCGGCGCTCTCTTCTGCGCCCGCGTGTGTTCCTCTACGCCTTCTTCGGGCTGGTTGGTCTGAGTGTTGCGGTCTTCATGATCAGCAACCGCGACGTCTTCCACGCGAACATCCTGCGGGCCCGAGGCATGCCCTACACGATCGAGGGCGAGCGCGTGCGCAATCTCGTGAACGTGCAGCTGCAGAACAAGCAGAGCTTCGACATGGTGCTGTCGATCCAGCCGGCGAATGCGGAGGCAGCGGAGTACGTGATTCCGCAGCCCGTGGTCCGCCTGGGTCCGGGCGAGGACGCCGACGTACCAATCTTCCTGTACATCGATCGCGCGGCCTGGGACGGTCAGTTCCCGGTGAGTTTCACGGTGACGGACTCGGTCACGAGCGAGACGCGCGAGCTGAAGATGACCTTCCGAGGACCCTGATGTTCCAGAAGAGACCCTGGATGCTCGTCGTGGTCGTGGTGATCGTCATGCTCGCGTTGTCGATCGGATTCCTCGTGATCGCGCTGAACAATCCGCCGATCCCGCACGAGCCGACGCGCAACGAGGCTCCGGCCTCGTCACCAGATGACGACCTCACCGAAGCGTAGGTGAGCGACGACGTTCCAGGCGGCCAGGCCACGGAGGCCGAGCTGGAGCGCGACGAGAACGATCAGCACCGCACCCACGCGGTTCATGGTGCGACGCAGGCGCGGTCCGAGTCGGGCCGCGCCCGTCGTCAACAGGACCATGAGCGGCAGCGTGCCCAGACCGAAGAAGACCATCGCGAGCGCGCCCTTCCAGATGCTTCCCGTCGCCGCCGACGTCATCGCGGCCGCGAAGACCGGCCCGCACGGGAGCCAGCCGTTGGCGAAGCCCATGCCGTAGCTCCGCGATGGGCTCGGCGCGGCGAGTGCCGCCTGCAGGTGGCAGGTGACCTTGTCCTTCCACGGAAGGTTCTCGAGCCACGCGAGGCCGGGAATGCTTCCGGCGAGCGTCAGGCCGAGCAACAACATGATCAGCGCGACCAGCAGGCTCAGTCCGCCTTCGATCTGGCGGCCCGTCTCGCCGGCGAGGAAGGTCGCGCCGGCGAAGCCCATGATCGCGCCGAGGATCGAATAGCTGGTGATGCGGCCGACGTGATAGGTCAGCGCGTGCGCGCCCATGCCGAGCACGCTCGGGTTGCTCTGCTTGCGCGATACGGCGAAGGCGGCGACCAGCGGGCCGCACATGCCGACGCAGTGTCCGAGGCTGATCGTCAGGCCCATCGTGAAGAGTACCAGCGCGTCGAAGGGCTGGGTCACGGGGTCCATCATCTGGCAGCAGTCCACGGGATCTCCGGTGGGTCATGCGCGAGGGGATCTGCGCAATCTAAACCCGCGTCGGCCGCCTGACAGCTCGCCGGACGCGCGGATCACGAAAGTTCAATCCCCCGCGGAACCGAAGGCGCGCTCGACGTGCGCACCGAAGATCCAGGTGGCGACCGGATCGTTCGCGAAGGTGGTCTCGCCCCAGTCCTCCCACGTGGCGTCGACTTCGATCCGCAGTCCGGGGGAGGGGACGAAACGCACCCCGACGCCGGCGGCGAAGGCGTCGAGATCGAGGAGGTCGTGGTGGCCGAGCCGGAAGACGAGAGCGTCCTGGACGACGACCTCGGCGCCGACGTGCAGGGCGGTGGCGTCGTCGTCGTCGATCGGACGGGTGAGCGCGGCGACGAGGGATCCGGCGAGTGTCGTGTGGCCGCGCGATCGGTGCGTGCTGGCGAGAGAGACCGAGGCGCCGGCACGGAAGGCGCGGCCGAGTCGCCGTCGGGTGCCGCCTTCGCTCGTGAATTCGGCGGAGTTCACGTTCCAGAGTGAGGCACCGAAGGCGATGCGGCGGAGCACGCGATCGTCGTCCCCGTTCCACGCGACGGCCGAACCCAGGTCCAGGGCGGTCGCATTCGGATCGTCGACGAAGCGTGAGTCGGTCTGCCGTCGCACGTTCAGGCCCAAGGTCCAGTCGATGGCTGATTCACGGGCGATCCAGTGCATCAGATCGGCGGCGAGTCCCGCGCCGTAGGCTTCGCGTTCGATCTCGTAGCGCGTGGCTTCGGGTTCGAAGGCGGTGCGGATCGCAATGGTCTCGTTGAGGCGTCGGCCCGCGACCGACACGCGGAAGGGGCCTTCGACGACGGAGAGATCGACCACGAACAGGTCCGCGTCGTCGTCGTGATAGGCGCGCGTCATCGCGCCGCCGACGATCACGCGACGGCCGGCTTCCACGAGCGCGCCGGGATTCGACCAGGCGCCGCCGGCTTCGTCGTCGATCAGGTCCGCGTATCCCATCGCTGCGCCGCGTGCGCCGCCGAAGGCTTCTTCCGGCAGCAGACCGTCCGCGCGACCGACGACCTCGAAGGCGTCGGCTCCGTAGGCCTCGGCGGCCAGCGAAGTCAGGAAGAGGAGGGAGATCAAGATCTTCATGCGGCGAGCCTAACGCTTCGACCGCGCCGATCCAATGGGCGAGCGTCCTCGATCGAGGACTGCTCGTGTCGCCCGGCGACGGCCATGCATGCGACGCGATGCACACGAGCGACGGGAGCACCCGCGAGTCGTTCTGCGGAAAGGGACCGTACCCGATCCCCCCGCGTCCGCGCGAGCCTGTCGTCTACTACACCGAAGTCTTCGTGCCACCGCCCACACGCCTCGACGACTACATGGGAATCGGTGCGTTGCTCGGACTCGGCGCGGGTGAGGTCTGCCTGGCGATCGGCGTGTCGGTCGTCGCTTCATCGAATCAGACTTCCCTGGCTCGCCTCCGAAACAGAATCCACCCCAACGCCAACATACATCCGACCCCGTTCAACAACGCATCCGTCGCCGACAGAAACCGCCCTGGCACGAAGTACTGGTGCACCTCGTCGAAGATCCCGTAGCCGAACGCGACGAGCACTGCCCCGATGATCGCGCTGCTGCCACGCCATTGCGCCGTCCTCAAGGCGCGCCAGCTCAACCACGTGAGCAACGCGTACGCCGGCACGTGCGCGAAGTTGTGCCATCGCGGCGATGGCATCAGGTTCTGCGAGATCGCACCGGAGTCGGGCCCATGGTCGGGTACCGAACTCAACGCGAAGAGGGCGGCCATCACGATGACCGCCCTCCAGAACCAGGGGTTGCGGCGCCACACGTCGCGGCGGCCGATTCCCGATCGGGTGTTCACACGCTGGCCTCGGCCGAGTTCTCCTGCTCGAGGATCTCCTTGAACTCGGTGTAGGTCGTGTTGCGTTCCACGGGCACGCGGCCGGCCTCGCGGATGAAGTCCTCGATCTGTGACCGGGTCATGCCTTTGCCCGCGACGCCACCCGCGGCGTGTGTGATGCGCTCGTCGATGACCGTGCCGTCCAGATCGTTCGCACCGAAGCGCAGGGCGACCTGCGCGATCTTCTGCGTGAGCATGATCCAGTAGGCCTTGATGTGATCGAAGTTGTCGAGCATGAGGCGGCTGACGGCGATGGTCTTGAGGTCGTCGTAGCCGTCGGTGGCCGGCATGTGGCCTTCGAAGGGTGTGTTCTCGGGATGGAAGGCCAGGGCGATGAAGCAGTCGAAGCCGCCGGTCCTTTCCTGCTGCTCGCGCAGACGGATGAGATGGTCGACGCGCTCCTCGAAGCTCTCGACGTGGCCGTAGAGCATGGTCGCATTGGTGCGCAGACCCTTTTCGTGGCACATGCCCGCGACCTCGAGCCAGCGATCTCCCTTGATCTTGTTGTGCGCGATGATGTGGTGAACGCGATCGGCGAAGATCTCGGCACCACCGCCTGGGCACGAATCGAGGCCGGCGTCGATCAGGATGTCGAGGGTCTCGTCGATCGACTTCTTGGCGAGCTTCGCGAGCCAGTCGATCTCGACCATGGTGAAGGCCTTCAGGTGCACGCTCGGGAAGGCCTTCTTCAACTCCTGCAGGATCTCGACGTAGACCTCGAACTTCCAGTGCGGGTGCAGGCCGCCGACGATGTGGAATTCGGTCACGTCGGGCGTGTAGTCGCGCTGCGCCATGTGGACGCACTGCTCGGGCGAGTAGCTCCACGTGCCCGGGGCCGTGACCTTGTCCTGGTAGGCGCACAGCTCGCATCCGACGAAGCAGACGTTCGTCGGGTTGAGGTGCCGGTTCACGTTGTAGTAGGTGCGGTCGCCGTGGAGCCGTTCGCGGACGGTGTTCGCGAGCTGGCCGACGGCCAGCAGATCCGCGCTCTCGAAGAGCTTCACGCCGTCCTCGAGCGACAGGCGTTCGCCGGCGTGCACCTTCTCGGTGATCTCGGTCAGGTCGACGTTGCGCTGCGGACGCTTCGGCGGGCGGTCGCGCGGGATGTCTTCGCGGGACTTGCGGGGCATGCGTGGCCAGCTTTCCGGGGAGATTTTCCGGTCGGGTCGTGGGGGAGCCTGCGGCGCGCAGACGGGCTCTGGGAGGGAGTATAGGCGGCTCCCGCGGGCCCGGCAACCTGGTGCGGTAGCGTACTTTCAGGCACGCGGCCGGACTTCTCGAGAAACTTTGTTCGCCAGCCGAACATTCAGTGTAGGGTGGAGTCCTCGTTCGGTCCCGCGCGATTCCCGCGCCGACCGTCGAGTGGTGCTGAAGACTCTGCGTACGGGTGTGTTCCAACGACGCGTGCGTCGAGCGTCCCGCATCGTTCTCCTACGATTCCGTCATCGGATCGGAGCTGGACCTCATGAATTCTTGCCCACGATCGATTCTCACTTTCACGGCGACCTTGATCGGTGCCGCCTTCCTGATGTGCTCGGATGCGTCCGCCCAGAACCTGCTCGTGAACGCCGACTTCGAGACGGGCGATCTCACGGGTTGGGTCCTCGGCGGCGAGTCGCCGAGCTCGACGATCTCGGTCGTCAGCCCGGACAACGGTCCGTCCTTCGCTGGAACCAACAGTGTTCTGCTCGACAACCAGGCTCAGGCCATCGGTCTTGCGATCAAGCAGTCGACTGCCCCGGGCGTCTTGGGTGAGGGAGAGATCTTCTACTCCTTCGACCTGAAGTCGATCGAATCCGCCAACGGTGGCGTGTTCTTCGTCGAGATCTTCGCCGAGCAGAACGGCGTCGGAGTGATCGGCGGCACCGGCGTGCTCGGCCCGTACACGCCCGCGGACTGGACGACCTACCAGGGGAGCTTCATCGCTCCGGCGGGAACCGACTTCGCGACGATTCAGTTCAGCGCGATCACCGGTGCCGTCGACGGGAGCATCTCGACGATGCTGGTCGACAACCCGAACCTCAGTGAGCGCCCGGTGAGTGGCGAGGTGTCGTCCTTCGGCGAACTCAAGGCGGACTTCCGCTAGTTCACTCGCGCATCGCGATCGAGGCCGCTCCCGTTCTTTCGGGGGCGGCCTTTTCTCTGGTGTCGAAGCACGCGTACGTCGGTCAGCGAAGGCTCGATCATGTCCAGGCAGCGAGGATCGCTCCCATGACGACGCTGTAGGTGACGCGGTAGCCTGCCTGGATCGCCCACAGAGCGGTGGGCCATCCGCAGAACGCGGCGTCCGAGGCCATGGCCGTGGCGATGAAACCGATCCCGACCGCCAGGCCGAAGAGCGCGCCGTTCACCGCGCCGACGACTCCGGCGATGGGCATCAACGCGGCCAGAACGATCGCGGTGATCGCGGCCGTCACGAAGGAGATGACGAAGGGAGCGGGGCTCGGTTGGATGTCTTCCTCGGTCTTGCCGAGGGCGTTCATCCAGGCCTTCCCGAAGAGCGGGCCGTACCAGATGCCGCCGATCATGAAGCCGGCGACGGTCGCGACCAGGATCGCGAGCCAGTTCAGGGACGCGAGTTCGGGCATGGGGCGCCTTTCGTACCGCCGTCGAAGGGGGCAGCGCGGCGGAATTCGATGCTAGCCGACGAACCGGTCGCTCGGCAACGACGAGGGTTCCGGCGGGTTCCGCAGCGGAACAGGCCAGGTGTCCGGGCCGCGCTCACGTATGCTCCGGAGGCCTCACCGCGCCCCGGCGTACTCCAACATGGTGTGGAGCAACACGTTCGCGCCGATCTCCACGTCGCTCCATTCCGTGTGTTCGTCGGGCGCATGGCTGATGCCGTCGGTGCTCGGCACGAAGATCATTCCGGCTGGGCAGACGGTGGCCATGAACTGGGTGTCGTGGCCGGCGCCACTTGGCATGATCAGTGGATCGTGACCGAGTTTGCGTGCCTGGCGTTCGAAGGTCGCGATCACGTCGTCGTCGCAGGGCTGCGGGTCGAGCCAACTGAGCTGGTCGTACTCGAATTTCAGGCGGTGGCGACGGGCGATCGTTCCCAGGACGCGTTCGCAGCGGGCGGCGAGCGCATGCATGATCTCACTCTCCGGGTCACGTCCCACGATCGAGAACTCGACCTCGCCGGGTACGGTGTGTGGATAGCCGGGTTTGAGGTTCACCATGCCGACGGTGATGCGGCTCGCGTCGCTGCCGTCCTCGTCGATGATCCGTTCGATCTCGTGGGCGAAGTCGGCCAGTCCCATGAAGGCGTCGCTTCGCATGTCCATGGGCGCGGTGCCGGCGTGGTTCGCCTTGCCGATCAGGTGGACGATCCACTTGAAGACGCCGCTGATGCCGGTCACGACGCCCACACTGCGTCGCTTGGTTTCGAGCACCGGACCCTGTTCGATGTGCAGCTCGAGGAAGGCGTGCAACGACCTCGGATCCCGCGCCGCCAGGCCCACCTCCTCGGGGAGGAAACCCTGGGCGGTCATGGCGTCGGCCAGACGGACACCGTTGACGCTGACGGCCTGGTTCACCCAGTCGACGGTGGTCTTGCCGCAGTAGGCCTGCGCGCCGAGCATGCCACCGAAGCGGCCCTCTTCGTCCGAAAAGGCGACGACTTCGATCGGGCGTTCGACCCTCAGGTTGTGTTCACGGATGACACGCACGCACTCGAGTCCGGCAAGGACGCCGAGGTTGCCGTCGAAGATCCCGCCGTCGCGCACGGTGTCGATGTGCGAGCCGACGACGAGGGCCGGGGCGTCGATGTCGTCGAACCAGCGTCCGATCACGTTCGCGACGCTGTCCAGGCGGCCCTCCCCGCCGTTTTCTTCGATCTTCCGCAGCAGCCAGCGACGGCCGTCCATGTCGGCGTCGGTGAAGGCGAGACGGTGCTGGCCGCCCTCGTCGTCGGCTCCGATGGAGGCCAGTTGGAGCAGATCGGCCTTGAGACGTCCGAGATCGATTCCTGGATCGGCGGAGGTGAGCGTCTCCAAATGGGCTCCTTCGGTCGGGGGTGTCGGATCAGGGGAGCGGCGGCGCGGCTCCCTCGTTGGTGACGAAGAGTTCGTGCAGGAGGTGGAGTCCGAGCAGGTGGTTGACCACGATGTCGTTGCGGGTCGCCCGCGCGCCGTCGGTCTCGGTCCGCCAGTCTTGCAGGAAGCCGGCCACGCGGTCCACGTCGAAGAGTCCGGCTTCGGTGATGTGGTCGGGCGACATGTGGCGCGCGACGAGGTCTTCGACGGCCTGACGCTTTTTCTGATCGGTGTGACTGGGCGGCGCCATGAAGGCGAATTTCTCACGCGTGTAGAGGACGTTCGGAAGCACGCCCTTCATGGCCTCGCGCAGGACCCACTTCTCCGTACCCTCGTGGATGCGATAGCGCGGCGGGATGCGGCGCGCGAGTTCGGCCACGTGATGGTCGAGGAAAGCAGGGCGTGACTCCATCGAGTTGCCCATGTCCACGCGGTCACCGCCCCAGGTCAGGATCTGACCCTCCAGCATCGTCTTGCTCCAGGTGTATTGCGCGCGGTCGAGCGGATGGCGACCCCGGACCTTGTCGGGATCGATCTGCTCGGCGATCGCGGCCACCGGATCGTAGTTCTCGAGCTCGGCGAGGACGTCGTCGGCGAAGAGGCCGCGGGCGTAGTCCTGGGTGAGGATCCAGGGCTGGATCCACGACGGGGTGAATCCACAGAGGTCGTCCCACGCGGGATGCGATGCCTGGGTCTCGGCCAGGATCGAGCCCTTGAAGACCTGGTTCACCTCGCTGAGCTGGCGGGCCTGCTGGTCGTCACCGCCGTGGAGGAAGTGGTCGCGCTTGAGGAAGGGATAACCACTGAAGAGTTCGTCCGAGCCTTCGCCGGTGACCACGACCTTGTAGCCGGATTCGCGGACGCGCCGGCTCATGTGCCACTTCGCCACGCCCAGCGTGTTGTAGAAGGTTCGCTCGGCATGCCAGAGCGTGCGGACGTAGCTGCGACCGTAGAGGTCGTCGGCGCCGAGGTAGAGAACCTCCTGGTCGGCGCCCACGCTCTCGGCCATCTCGCGCGCGATCTTCGATTCGTCGAAGTCGGCATGGTCGAAGGCGATCGTGTAGGCCTTCACCGGAGACTGCTGCTGCGGCGTGGCGAGGCCCAGCATCGAACAGCTGTCGATGCCGCCGCTCAGGTAGCAACCGACCGGCACGTCGGCCTCGAGGCGCACGCGCACGGCGTCGATCAATTCCTCGCGGACTGCCTCGACCCAGTGTTCGGCGGGCTGGTCCTCGTCGAAGCCGTCCGCTTCGGGGAACTCGAAGTCCCAGTACTGGTGACGTGAGACCTCGAAGCGTCCGTTTCGGCGTTCCACGACGACGATGTGACCGGGCAGCACCTGCTCGACGCCTTCGAAGGACGTCGTGCCGGGAACCATGGTGTGCATCAACTGGTTGAGTGCGGCCTGCTTCGAAAGCGCGCGGGGGACGCCCGGTTGAGCCAGGACCGCCTTGACCTCCGAGCCCCAGGCGATGTTGCGCTCGCCGAGGTGCAGGTAGAGCGGCTTGACGCCGAAGCGGTCCCTCACGAAGACCATGCGATCACGCGCGACGTCGTGGATCGCGATCGCGAACTCGCCGCGCAGGTCCTCCACGAAATCCAGACCACGTCGCTGGTAGAGATGCAACGCGATCTCGCTGTCGCTCTTCGTGGAGAAGCGAACGCCCTCACAGGCCAGGCGCGCGCGGTGCTCCTTGTAGTCGTACAACTCGCCGTTCACGGTCATGACGAGCTGACTATCGGGCGTCGCGATCGGCTGGGTCCCGGCATCGAGACCGATGATCGACAAACGCGTGTGGCCCATGGCCACGCCCGAACCTTCGTCGATCCACTGACCGCGCCCATCGGGTCCGCGGTGGTGGATGAGTTCCATCCCTCGCTCGAGGGCGTCACGACGGTGGTCGGACCACGGCTCGAGGGTCCAGCTGCCTACGATTCCACACATGCTGCTCGTCCTCAGCTGGAGAGATAGATGATGCTGTCGGGAAGCGCGTCGATCCGGCCGAGCACGCTCACGAGCAACGCCTGCCGCATGTAGACCGCGCCCGCCGCCTCGGCGAAGTAGAGGTTGTGGTCCGTGGCGTCGAGGCTCGCGTCGAGCTCGTCGCGGCGGGCCAGGGGATGCAGGACGACGGCGTCCTTCTTCAGCGGACTCTTCGCATCGAGCATGAAGTCGCTTCCGAGGAGCTCGTAGCTGCCCTTGAGCAGTGCGATCGAGTTCATGTAGATGATGTCGAACTCCGACACCATGTCTCCGAGTTCGTGCTTCACCTCGATCTCGATCGGCGATTCCTCGACCTCGTTCCAGGTCTTCGGTCCGACCGGCTTGTTCTGCTCGGAGATCACCGTGATCTTACCGATCGCGTTGTCGAAGATCATCGACATGCGCAGAAAGCTCTTCACGGCGCGCATGTCGCGTGGCGTACCCACGATGCCGATATGGAGCTTCTTGTCGCCGAGGTCCGTGTTCGCCAGCTCGGGGCGCCACTTCAGAAGAGCGTACCAGTCGAGGAGCGCCTGCGTGGGGTGTTCGCCCGTTCCGTTGCCGGCATTGATGATCGGCAGATTCAGGTTCTGACGGATCTCGTCGAGAGCGCCCGTTTCCGGATGTCGCATGACGACGAGATCACCGTAGCTGTTGAACATCTCACCGATGTCCGACAGCGACTCACCTTTGGCCACGCCGGTGACCTTGCCGTCGGGAACGCTCAGGACCTTGCCGTCGCATCGTAACGCTGCGCTCTCGAAGCTGAGACGCGTGCGTGTGCTGGCTTCGAAGAAGGCCGTGATGCAGATCTTCCCGTCGAGTGGATGCGAGCTGGCGATCTCGGTCATCTCCAGGAGGGCCGAGAACTTCGCGAGTTCGGCGACGCCACGTCGCGTGAACTGTCGAGGATCGACGATCGACTCGCCCTCGAGTTTTCGGAGCAGGTCCCAATCGATCGCATTGTCGTAGTGGGACAGGAGGACGTGAGGATCGAGGGACAGACCCACCGAATTGCCCGGGGTGCTCTCCCCGATGCTGGAGCCCGCGGTCGGTGCCATGGCTACCACAACCTCTTCTTCCGCGCGTCGCGCGCGAACAGAACGGGAAGGAATACGGCGGCGACGAGCGCGAGGCCGATCGCGACGAAGACCGCCGTGCGAATGAAATCGAGCGAGAAGTTCATCGTCCGACCTCCGTGTGCCCGCCGTGCGGACCGGCGTCGAGGCGAGACCATTCGAAGGTCTGCGGGGCGAAGCGAGACGTGGAGACGACGACCAGCATGGAGATCGCCGTGCCGATCAGCGTGGCCGTGTACCAGCCCAGCGTGAAATAGGCGACCAGGCCGCCGGCCGAACCCAGAAGCATGGCCGCTACCGCACCGTGGCGGTTGGTGTGCTGCCAGTAGAGTCCGGCAATGATCGGCCAGATCGCGCTTCCGACCAGAGGTCCAGCGAAGAAGAGCACGCTGGCGAGGGTTCCGATGCGTGGCGCGCAGAAGGCCCAGGTGACCAGGCCGATCGAAACGATCACGGCGGTGCCCAGGCGGCGTAGCTGCGCGTCGCTCGCATCGCGCGCGATCATGCCCTTCACGAAGTCGTTGAGCACGAGATCGCTCGTCGCCGCGAGCAGGCTGTCGATGCTCGAGGCGAGCGACGCGAAGACGATCACGAAGACGAGCACGGCGCCGACCTCGCCGAGCACGGTGCCGGCCACGACCGGTCCGACCATGTCCGGCCGCGCGACGTTGATGCCGAGCGCCGGTGCGGCCAGTCCCAGGAAGCCGGCGACGATCGGGATCGGCAGCCAGACCAGACCGGCCAGCCCGTAGGCCTTGCGTCCCACGCCCTTGCGCATGGCGAAGGCGCGACTCCACCACACGTTGCTGTGGAAGATCTCGCCCAGCCCGAAGAGCATGTTGTTGAAGATCGCCATCAACGCGGCGGGGAAGAGCACGTCGAGCAGCGCCGGCCGGTTGCGTTCGAGGTTCGTGTAGATCTCGTCGATCGACACCGTGTTGAGCACGGCGATCGCCACCACGCACACGCCGATCAGGATGATCCAGCTCTGGATGAAGTCCGTGCCGATGACTGCGAACAATCCGCCGAAGAGCGTGTAGAGGACACACACGAGCAGGATCGCGGTCATTCCGTAGACGTAGGGGATTCCGGCGAGTGCTTCCATCAGGATGCCGCCCGCCATGCCCATGCTGATCATCCACGTGATGCCGTAGAACAGCGAGATCACGAGGAAGATCCCCCATGCGACGTTGCCGTAGCGCAGACGGATGAACTCGGCGCTGGTGAAGCCGTTCGGCATGAGGGCACGGATGCGTTCGGCCATCGGTGCGAAGAGGAACAGGCCGAAGCTCGCGGTGCAGTAGGCGAGCATTCCCCACACGCCGAGTTGCAGTGCGAACTGCGGCGCGAGCATCGTCGTGTTCGAGGTGATCCACGTGGCGACGGCGGTTGCGGTTCCGAGCGCCAGGCCGACGTTGCGGCCGGCCAGCATGAATCCTTCGAGATTGGCGGCCTTGCGGCCCCAGTACACGCCGAGGCCGACCCAGATCACCGAGAGGACGGACAGGAGGATCCAACCGATCGTCGGATCCAGAAGAGCGGAGGCTTCGTTCACGAGGTTCCTCCGTCCGACGTGGGATCGTTGCGGTGCACGATCAGGAAGGCGGCGGTCGAGAGGAAGACGAAGCCGCCGAGGCCCATCAGCAGAAGCGCGAAGTTGCGGTCGTGGTGTTTCACGTCGACCTCGACCGTCGACGACCACTCGCTCCACGTCACTTCGCCGTCGACGCTTGCACGTACGCGAAAGTAGCTGATGCCGTCCTCGAGTCCGGAGACGAAGGAACTGGTCGCCGGTCCGCGGTAGCGCGTGTCGGTGTCGGCGAAGACCGGGCGCCGTCCTTCCTGCAACTCGTAGACGATGTTCTCGGGTTCGACGTCGCCGAAGTGCCAGCGCAACTGCACGTAGCCTTCGGCGCTCGAGAGCGCTTCGTCGTGGTCCCACTGGGGCGACGGTGCGGCGTGGGTGGATCCGACCCAGACCGTCAGGAGGAACGCGAGCGCGCAATCGCGCGGCGCGAGGCTTCGATTCATCGTGGTCAGTCCTGGAGTGGAGTTGAAGGATCTTCGACCAGTGATCCACCGTCCGTGGCGAGGATCGGCGCGGCGTCGAGTTCGTCGGCGTCCATCATCGAGGCGATGCGTTCGAGAACGCTCAGGATCATCGTCCGCTCCCAGTCCTGCAGCGAACCGAGTTCGGAGCGGAAACGGTCCTGCAGGAGCGACGGCGCGGCCTTCAGCGCCGCCTGCCCGCTGTCGGTGACGACGACGTGCACCGTGCGTCGGTCGCTCTCACCGCGAACGCGGCGGACGAGGCCTCGCTTCTCGAGTCGCGAGAGGATGCCGGTCGTGGTCGCTCCGCTGATCCGGACCGACCGGGCGATTGCACCTGCCGTCGCGCCGTCGAGATGGGCGGCGGCGCCGAGCACCGAGAGTTGGGGCCCGGTGAGACCGCAGGCGTCGAGGAGATGCCGCGAGTGCAGGTCGACCGCGCGCATGATGCGCCGGATCGACGCGACGATCTGTGTTTCGATCTCGCCGGAGGGCTTCA
>JGI12109J20283_10132536_pt1 | contig 17562 bp, 19 predicted proteins | sample ElkSlonscriptome_12_FD_20283 | JGI IMG/M metagenome (IMG submission 20283)
GGCACGGTGAACCCGTTCGTTTTCCGGCCCAGCTGGCAGACCATCGCGGACCTGCCCTGGCCGCAGCAGAAGGCAAAACTGCTCGATCCCGAATTCAAGGCACAAATCCTTTCGGAAGCCAACGATTATTCCGAAGCTCCGCAGGACATTATCGGCGTGGTCATGGTCATCACCCAAGGCTGGGCCATGCAATATGAGATGGACCCGGATTTCGATTACGAACCCGATGCGAGCGCCAGCGTCAATGCGCGCGCCGAAGCGGCCGGCGTCAGTCCGCAGGAATACGCCTATGACATGCTGTGCCGCGAGGATGCGACAGGTTTCATCTACCTGCCGATCCTGAACTATGCGGCTGGCAACCTCGATTTCCTCCATCCGCTGCAACACGCCGATGATACGGTGAACTCGCTTTCAGATGGCGGCGCGCATTGCGGCACCATCTGCGATGCCGCCTCGCCCACCTTCATGCTTGAGCATTGGGTAAAGAGCCGCAAGCGCGGGGAACGCATCAGCCTCGAAAACGCGATCAAGCGCCAGTGCCACGATACCGCCGTGCTTTACGGGCTTGAGGATCGAGGGCTGATTGCGCCGGGCTATCTCGCCGATATCAACGTGATCGATATGGATCAGATCAAGCTGGGCCGTCCATGGCTCGCCTTCGATCTGCCCGCAGGGGGCAAAAGGCTGCTGCAAAAGGCCGATGGCTATGTCGCCACGATCAAGAGCGGCGTTGTCACCTTCGAAAACGGCACATGGACAGGCGCCACTCCCGGAGGGCTCGTGCGCGGGCCGCAGCACGCGCATCTGGCGCAGGCGGCTGAATGAAGCGAATTGCGCTTGCGCTTGCAATAGGGCTGACAGCGCTCACTCCGATTGCAGCGCAAGATGGCGAAAGGGCGCGGGCACGCGATCTGGGTGTTGCGCCCGGCGTGCTCGAACCCGGCCCGCACAACGCCATAACCGATGTGGAAGGCGTGCTGGTGGGACACAGCACGCTTGCAGATGGCAAGCGGCTCAACACCGGCGTTACCGCGATCCGCCCTCATGGCGGCAACCTCTACCGCGACAAGGTTCCCGCCGCGATCCATGTTGGCAATGGCTATGGCAAGCTTGCCGGATCGACACAGGTGCAGGAATTGGGCGAGATCGAAACGCCGATCCTGCTCACCGGCACGCTCAACGTACCACGCGTGGCCGATGCGCTGATCAGCTGGAGCCTGGCGCAAGAGGGCATGGCGCGCGTCACCTCGATCAATCCTGTGGTGGGCGAAACCAATGATGGTGGTCTCTCCGATATTCGCGCGCGCCCGGTTGGTGAGCGCGAGGTTTTTGCAGCCCTTGATAATGCCGCATCAGGGCCTGTTGCCGAAGGCGCGGTGGGAGCGGGCGCGGGCACCATCGCGTTCGGCTGGAAGGGCGGCATCGGCACCAGTTCGCGCAAACTGCCCCAAGGCCTCGGCGGATACACAATTGGCGTTCTGGTCCAGTCGAATTTTGGCGGCATGCTCAAGGTCGATGGCGTCGATATTGGCAAGGCGCTGGGCCAATTCTATCTCAAGGATGCGCTCGAAAGCCGTGCAGCAGACGGCTCGATCATGATGGTGATCGCAACCGATGCGCCGCTTGGCCCTCATGCGCTTGAAAGGCTCGCGCGCCGTGCCATGGCCGGGCTTGCCCGCACCGGCGCAGCGATGACCAATGGCTCGGGCGATTACGTGATCGCTTTTTCGACCGCGCCATCCGTGCGCCGTACCCCGCAGCGCCGATCGGGCAGGCACACCATCGCGCAAGTGCCCGCATCACGCCTTTCCCCGCTGTTCGCTGCAACCATCGAAGCAACCGAGGAGGCGATCCTCAATTCGCTGTTCATGGCTCGCACAACGCATGGCTTTAACACGCGGGACGATGCGAGCGTTACTGTCGATGCAATCAACCTCGATGAGGTGCGCCGCGTGCTTGGGAAAGTCGGCCGCGATATTGCGCCAACCGAATGATACCCGGACCCTGCCTGTCAAAGTGGGCGCTTACTCGATTTCCTTCTGGGAGTTTGCCTCGGATCCTGGCAATTCGATCTCGGTAAAAATCACCTCGCCAGTGCGCAGACCTTTCCGCTCGATAAAATCGAATTTCTTTGAACGCTGGCCCATCAAAGCGATAACTCCGGCTCCCACCTGCTCGCGCGGCCAATAGGCATTGCGCGAAGTCCCGCCTGCCAAGTCAGCGATATCGCGTTCGCGCAAGGTCAACTTGAACCTCTCGGTCTTCGCCAGGCGCTTCGTGATCTCTTCATCGGTAAATTTGAGCAAGTGACTGCGCAAATCGCGCTCTAGATCGGGAAAGTAAAATTGTGCGGCCTCTGCATAGAGGGTTGAGACATGCATGGTCTTTCCGCGCTTTTCGGTGCCACGCCGGGAATTGATGAATTCTTTCGCTGCGCGATCAAGCATGTCGGAGACGCTGTTTGAATGAAACGCCTTGCGCCTGATCGCCGGCCCGCCAATCTCTCCGCGCCAAAAGCCGTAAATGACGCGCGGATCTTTCCAATTGGGATAGACGATACGAGTGCGGATATCGCGCGCACTCAGCGGCACACCGTTGATGGTAACGATCTTCGCTGCATCGAGAGGCACGCCTTCGATGCTGATCTTGCGCGGCAATCGCGCCGGCCATGCTTTGGCGATCTGTTCAACCAGAGCGACATTATGGAGGTTGAGCCAATACGCTAGTTGCTCATTGCGCGGAAGAGAGGGGATATCGAGCGTATCAGCCACCCCTTCCAGATCGCGCCGATATTGGCTGAAGGCTTCAATCACCGGTTCATTGACAAAGCTGAAGGCGAACATCGAACCGTCAAGCCGATAGAGCGAGTTGTGACCAAAGCGCGGGGGCATCTTGCCGTTTATATTGGGGTTCCTGCGCAGCGGCGGCCCCATGGAAACGACGAATTTCTCAAGCACATCGCTCCAGAAAGAATAATCAATCCGGTGCTCGGTCCGATCATCCGCAGGGATGAAGCGGGTAATGGGCGCTGAGACCAGCGCGCTATCAGCCGCGCCATCACTCGCGCGATCGGTTTCCTGTGCCGCGCCCGGAGGGCCGGCAACCGCCCACAGCACGATTGCGTATCGGACAAAGATAGTCAGCCTTGTCATTTGACCAGTTTCTTTCTCTGCTCAAACATGCGCAATCCCCCAAACCATATCATCGCCGGCTTTGATGCTATCGTCCTTCTGAAGCCCAAAGGTATCGCAAACGCATGAACGCAGCATAACTGCTCCACTTTCAGTGTGGTCGCATTGCCTTTTGTCCCAAGTGGGACATTCAAGCGAATCCTTCATCACACTAGCGGACCTCTCGCACCAGCGACTTGTCGGACACGGGGTCATGGCACACGCTGGGGGGATGAAGGAACGCATATATATGAAAACCTTAGTAACTGCCCTTGCCTGCTCCGCGCTTGGCTTGGGCGCTGTCACCGCTGCCGCCATTGCGCCGATTGACGAGGCGCATGCCGCAGGCCCGTTCGACAAGCTGAAGAAAAAGGTTAAGAAAACCAAGAAAAAGCTCAACGAAGCCGCGGTCGTTGCGAACGAAGTTGAGCGCGCAGTTGAAACCGATGGGCGTTCGATTGTGAACGGCGCGGCTGGCTCCGCTGGCACTCCGGTGACGGGAACGACGGCAGGAAGCAATTATCCGCGCACCGCCAAAGCACCCGGCCATGCTGGTTACGCCGCTGCGACACCCGCCAAATACGCCAACGCCACGAAATGCGCCAATCTCGGGCTTGGGAATGCTTTCGTTGCGCGTGCGGGCGATTACACATTCCAGCAAGGGATAAGCACCGAAAACCGAACCGGCCTGCTTGATCGCCGCGAGGTGCAGCCTGTCAACGGCTGCGTGTTCGAAGGGCTCGGCATTGGCGATGTGCTCTATGTCGAATTCGACAAGGCCAAGTTCGACAAATACAGTTTCCGCATCCAGTGCGTCTCCTACGATGGATCGGAACAGCAGGACAATGTGTTCGGCCCAAAAATCGGAAATTATGGTGGCAAGCACGTAATGCTGCATACCGGCAATTCCACAGGCTACACGCCCACGGCCAGCGGCAGCAATGCAGATCGCAATACCGCCTACAAGAAATACATGGATAAGCGGGGCCGCGCGTTCACGACTTTCAATTTCGAAGCGCTGCACACCGATAAGGCAGGCACGGATTTCTATTGTCAGTGGTTTAACCGCGACACGGGCGAAAGCGCGCTGGCCCTAACCTACCGGCGCGGCCCGGTGGGTTCGTAACCCCATACGAACCCACGACCCCGAGCGGCCGTGCACCCGGGGGGATGCGCGGCCGCTTTTTCTTGATTTGTGAACCTGCCAGAACTTAGCAGGCAGATGATAAGCTCATGCAAACAGACACGATTCCCTCTGAGAATGAACCTTTGATCGATCGGTTGATCCGTGAAGCCTATGGCATTGCCGGACGGCCGGAACGGCTCGTTTCGCTGTTGGAACAGGTGCAAGCTGGTATTGATGTCCCCGATACCGGCGCGGGGGAGAAGACACCGGTCGATGTATCCAAGGCACAGATGCATTTCGAAGAAGCCGGGCGGCTGATCGATGAAGTGGTCACGATCATCGGCAGCGATTTTTCAGGCTTTGATCCCTCGCCAGGCATAAGCTCGCACGCGCAATTGGTGCTGGATGAACACCTCAATGTGGTGAGCTTGGATCGGGGGCTTTTCACTGGCGCTGATCTACGCGAAGGCGAGCAAGCCCCTGAATGGCTGTGGGACCCTGTTGAATCCAAGGAAGACAGGGCCCGCATTGCAAACTGCCTCGAAAACCACGAACCCGGCTTCCTTCGCCTCTACCTTGCCCCCGAAGACGAAACCGGCAGATGGTTCGCTATCCAGCCGCAGACACGGGCAAAGCGCACTTGCGATGACACCAGACGCAGCGCTCACCGCGTGCTCCTATCTTCGGTCCAGTTCGAATGGCGCGAGCGCAGCGGAGCGCAATTTCGGGAGGCGCTAAAGCTCACCGATGTCGAACTCGCGCTGACGCGGCATCTCGTTTCGGGAGGGACCGTGCGCAGTTTCGCCGAATCGCGAGGCCGCGCTCTAGGCACGGCGCGCAACCAACTCAAAGCGCTTTTGCGCAAGCTGGCAATCGGATCGCAGCAGGAATTGCTGATGCTGTATACTGGTTTTGCCCATTCGCTTCAGCTGATGGACAACGATACGCATTGCAAACGTCACATCTGCACCCGCGTTTTTTATGAAGAGGGTGGCAGCCGCATCGCTTGGGAACAGCACGGCGATCCGCACGGCTTCCCTGTTATCTATTTTCACCCTTTCTTTGAAGGCGCGCTGTTCACGCCCGAGCAGGATGCCGCCGCGCGCGAAGCAGGCTTCCGCGTCATAGCGCCGTGGCGGCCCTATATGGGCGAGACGACAGGCAGACATTCGCGTCAAGCCATGGTGCGCGATTTTGCGGTGCGGCTTGGGCCGTTTTTGCACGATCAGGGCATTACGCGCTGCGGCGTTCTTGCGGCCACGGCTGGTGCACCGTTTGCGCTGGGTTTTCTTCAAGCGCATGGGGCAAAAGCAACGGGTGCGGTCCTTGCAGCGCCAGCCATCCCGTTTGCCAAATGGTCTGACCTGCGCGAGGTTGCACCCGGCTTTCGCCGGCCGCTCCAGCTCACCCGCATGGCACCGGCCTTTGCGCGCATTTATATTCGGGCCACTGTCGCAGGGACGCTGCGCGGGGATTTCGACAGGTTTATCAATGATTTCTACAATGAAAGCCCGCTTGATCGCCCTTACTACAACAACCCGGAAATCCGGGATCTTATCCGTCGCTGTGCCACCTACACCTTCATTTCACAGATTGACGGGCCAACTGAAGGCATGATCCTCGAAGCCACGAATTTCAGCGATCTGTGCGAAAATATCGATGTACCGGTGACGCTCGCCATCGGCGAAACGAGCACATTTATCAGCGCCAAAGCCTATACCCGCTTTGCAGAGCGCTATGGCTTCAGCCTTCATGCCGGCTTTGAGCGGTCTGGCCAATTGGTGATGCACGATAATCCGCGGCGCATCTTTGCGCTGTTGCGCAAGAGTATGCTGGAGAGCCGGGCCTGAGGCGTCCAGTTGGGCCGTCCCATGCCTGTTTGTCCTCCGGCCGCTTATCCTACAGCTCGATGACGATGCCTTTCGCCGGATCAACATTGCCATCGAGCATCTCCAAATATGTCTCTCGCGCCGCCTCGAGCCCGCTCAGCCGCTCGATCGAGACGGCATCGCCCACGGCATCGAGAAATCCCATCCATGCCTCTGCTGCCATTTGGCCGCCTTTTTCAGCGCCGTGTTCTTTGAAAAACGCGACGAAGTGATCAGGCGCAAAGAACAGCACCGGCTTTGGTCCGGGTAGCGGGGCCGATCCTCCACCAAACGTGCTGCGCTCCTCAATATGCGTCGCGCCCACAAGACACGAATATTTGAGCCTCTCGGTAAAATGCTCATGCAGCTTTTCCAGCAGGTTCGCATTGCCGGCAAAATCGACTGTCACCGTGTCCGTGATCGTCAGATTGCCGACTTCGTTATAAGCGTACACCACATCGTAGAGCCCCGTCGCTTCGACAAAATCGACATTGCCTGCAGAGGTGAGGCCGATACGTTTGATGTCGGGAGAATTTGCCTTGGCAACGCTGGCAAGGCCCATCGCGGTTTTGGATGAGGCGCTGGTGAGGATGACCTGCGGCGCGCCAAACCATTCTTCACCGCGCATGAAATACTCGATGATGAAGCCCGTCTTGAACAGCGGGCTGTAGATCATCCGTTCAGCCTCGCGTGCAGGATCGTGTTCGGGATCAGCGGCAAGGCGAGTGTACTGGTTGTAGACCGGACTCATCGGCTGGCGGTGCCCGGAAACATCAGTGAAGCCCCCTTCGTGCACCTTGCCGGGTATTACGTCGAGATGGGTGGCCATGGGGATGTAGCCATAGACACGCTCGCCCACGGCAATCTCGTCGGAATTGCTCTCGATCACCTGCGCATGGCCCCACATGGGCACGATGCCCAGGCCTTCGGGATTGTCCGCTGCCGGCGGGAAGAAATCCCAGTATTTGAAGCCATCGCCCACCACGGCATAGGTGATGTTGTTGGCTGTGACCGAAAAACTCTCAATCTCCAGGCGCACAGCACCATCGGCCAGAGGCGGCAATTCCGCTTCGATCAGCGTTGCATCACTCAGATCGTCTTTGCGGACGTGAACCTGTTCAAACGACATAAGCTGCATCTCTCCTCTTTTGTTGAGGGGAGCCTAGCCGATCCGATACTTTGCGTCGACAAAAGTCGGCGGGTTCGTATGTGTTAGATGTACGCTGTTACTGGCCGAACGTGGAGAGGCGCGCTGAAAATTGCTGCATGCGCGCGACGCATGGCGGACCCAGCGCTGCGACCTGCTCAGCCGACAAACTCGCTCCGCGAGCCCGCAACGGCTCATTCACCCGCATCCCCGTCTTGCCTTCGTAGAGGCCCGAAAACCAAGCGACTGCGATGCTGAGGCTGGTGACAACTGCGGGATCGCCTTCAGCGCCGACATTTCCAAGTGAAAAGGATGCCCAGATCAAACAATCAAGATCCTGCGCGGGCGTAGTGTCGAGGCTTTCAGGTGCACCTTGCACAGGGGCAGGCGCCATTTGCGCAGCAAGCGGCATGGCGGCCAGCAAGGTGGCAATAAGAGCCAGTGAAGCAAATAAGTTACGCATCGTTTAGACCCGCATCGGCATGAGAACATAAAGCGCGGGCGAAGCTTCATCCTTGCGGATCAGCGTAGGCGCGCCTGCATCGGCAAGGTGCAGTTCAACGGTTTCGCTATCGATCTGGCCAAGGATATCCTTCAGATAATTGGCGTTGAACCCGATTTCGAACCCGTCAGAGGAATATTCCGCTTCCAGTTCCTCCGCAGCATTCCCGTTATCGGGCGATGTGACAGAGAGGATGACCTTGTCCTTCTCCAGCCCCATCTTCACTGCGCGGGTTTTCTCGGTCGCGATGGTCGCCACGCGGTCTACCCCTTCGAAGAACAGGCGCGGATCGACCCGGAGCAGCTTGTCATTGCCTGTCGGGATCACGCGGCTGTAATCGGGGAAGGTGCCATCGATCAGCTTGCTGGTTAGCACCACACCGCTCGCCCCGCTGACGGTGAAGCGGATTTTACTCGCAGAAAGATCGATCTGAACATGGCCATCAGCTTCTTCGATCAGCTTGCGGATTTCGCCCACGGCCTTTCGCGGCACGATCACATCGGGCATGCCTTCGGCACCTGCAGGCCGGTCTAGCGTGAAGCGCGCGAGGCGGTGGCCATCTGTGGCAGCGGCTTTAAGCACCGGCTCATCATCATCGGTGACGTGGAGGAAGATGCCGTTCAGATAATACCGCGTTTCTTCAGTGGAGATGGCAAAGCGCGTGCGGTCAATCATCTCGGCGAGCTGCTTTGCCGGGAGTTCGAAAGATGTCGGCAGATCGCCTTCGACAATCACGGGAAAATCATCGCGCGGCAGGGTTGGCAGTTTAAACTTCGCCCGGCCCGATCGCACTTCCAGACGGTTCTCCGCGGCCTCAAGCAGGACCTGGCTGCCTTCGGAAAGCTTGCGGATGATGTCATTGAGAAGGTGCGCGGAAACGGTAATCGCGCCCGCTTGCTCCACCTTGCTGGCTGAAACGGTTTCAACGATCTGCAAATCGAGATCGGTCGCCATGACCTTCAATGTGCCATCGTCTTGGGCATCAATCAGGACGTTGGAGAGGATCGGGATCGTGTTGCGCCGCTCCACCACCGACTGGACGTGGGACATGCACCGCAAAAGCGTTGCGCGTTCAATGGTCGCTTTCATCAGCTCAAACCCTTGTTATCATCGATCCTTGCGCCGCCCATTGAGGAATCGCCGGTGCGACGCGGTTAATCGGTAAAAACCTTAGCGCAGGCGAGCATACGGGCAAGTTCGCGTGTGCGCATCAGGTAAGTGCACTGGGGATAAGGGGGTGCTTGCCACAGCTTTTGCACAGCTTTGCCCACATAGCCGCACGCAAAGCCCCCCTGCCTTATCAGCCAAGCATGGCCATACCGCCGTTCACATGCAGCGTTTCGCCGGTGATGTAAGCGGCTTCACGGCTGGCGAGGAAGGTGACAGCGGAACCGATTTCATCGCCCTCGCCCATTCGCCCCATTGGAATGCGCGCATTGATCGCTTCTGTTTGCTTTTCATCAAGAGCTGTTGTCATCGCGGTCCGAATGAAACCGGGCGACACGCAATTTGCGGTGATCCCCCGGCTTGCAACTTCCTGTGCGAAGCTTTTTGTCATACCGGTCAGGCCCGCCTTGGCCGCACAATAATTCATCTGGCCCGGATTGCCGGTGGCTCCGACAACCGAGGTGATGTTGATGATCCGGCCAAAGCGCGCCTTCATCATCGGTCGCGCGCTGGCACGCATTAAGCGAAACGCGGCTTCGAGATTGACGGCGATCACCTGATCCCACTCATCATCCTTCATCCGCATGGCGAGATTATCGCGCGTGATGCCCGCATTATTCACCAGAATATCGATCTGGCCCAGCGTATCGAGCGTTGCCGGGATCAGCTCTTCAACCTGCTCGGCATTCGAAAGATCACACGTGATTTCGACATGCTCGCCGCCATGTTCTTCGTGCAATTGCTCGCGAAAGGCGCGCAATTTCGAACCGTTCGAGCCTGAAAGGGCAAGACGCGCCCCTTGCGCCGCCAGGGCCTGTGCGATCGAAGAGCCGATCCCGCCGCTCGCCCCTGTTATCAGCGCTGTCATTCCGTCCAGTCGAAACATTATCCGATCTCCTTTGCGAAGGCCTCTAGCTCTTCCATCGTCGCCAGACTTGTCGTCTGCGCCTCTCTATCGATCCGTCCGATCATCGGGTTGAGCACCTTGCCGCCGAATTCGACAAACCGCTCGATTCCATCCGCGCGCATCGCAAGCACGCTTTCCCGCCAGCGCACGCGCCCTGTGACCTGCTCGACCAACAGCTCGCGCTCTTCGGCACCACTGGTCACACGCGCAGCGGTTACGTTGGCATAGATGCCAATCGCCGGGTTGGACGGGGGCGTTTCGCCAAGAGCCTGCGCCATACGCTGCGCTGCAGGCTCCATCAGCGAACAATGGAAAGGGGCTGATACGGGCAGCCTCACGCCGCGCTTGATGCCATGTTCTTTGACAAGGCCAACGGCGCGCTCAATTGCGCCAATATGGCCGGAAAGCACGATCTGGCCCGGATCATTATCATTGGCGATTTCGCACACCTCGTCCTGTGCCGCTGCTTGCGCCAGCGCGCTTGCCTTTTCGATATCTGCGCCCAGCAGCGCAGCCATCGCGCCCTCGCCCACCGGCACGGCAGCCTGCATCACCTGTCCGCGCAGTTTGAGCAGCCGCGCTGTGGTGGCCAAGTCAAACGAGCCGCCAGCGCACAGCGCGGTATATTCCCCCAAGGAATGCCCGGCGAGCGCATCGGCTGTGTCTGCAATGTTCACGCCGAAATCGCGCTCGAGTACCCGCAAAGTGGCGATTGCATTGGCCATGATTGCCGGCTGGCCGTTTTCGGTAAGCGTGAGGTCAGCCTCCGGCCCCTCGCGCATGATCGAGAACAGGTTCTGGCCGAGCGCTTCGTCCACCTCTTCAAAAACGTCACGCGCTGCGCTGCTGGCTTCGGCCAGCGCTGATCCCATGCCGACCTTTTGGCTACCCTGCCCTGGAAAAATGAATGCTAGCATTTTTTGCTCCTCCCCCGAGGTCACTCGCTCCCTACACCCCGTTGTGTCCCGGCGTGCTCCGGGTGAAGGGTGGATGGAGCGGGTGACCGTGGCCCCTCTGACTAATTTCCCCGCGCCTAGAGTTGCTTGGAAGGACTCGCAAGGCCGAATGGCACTACCTTGTTGGCAGCTGTGTGCCCGATTTCGGCGCGCCCGAGATAGGGAATGCCTGCGCGTGCGCACCAGAATTGCGCGATATCCTCGATGCTGCGACCAAATTCGACGTAGTTTTCGGGCACATCGCTCACGTCGCCCAGCCTCAGGCCCGCAAGGCGCGGCAGGCTGCCGGCAAGCGAGAAAAACAGACGATCAACAGCATACAGATGCTCGCTCACCTCCTCCACCATCAGTACGTGATCGGTAAGATCCGGCATCAGCGGGGTCGGCGCCATCATCGCAAGGGTGATCAGGTTGAAGGCGGCAGCGGGTGTTGCGCCATCAAGGCTGGGCTCTAATCCAGAATTATCCCCCGCAAGCCAGCGCAACACGCGCCGTGCCGCCTCGCGCCCGCCTTCGCTTAGCGTGTTCACCGGCATCGAGCCATGCGCGCACTGGCCAATCCCGTGGCGATACAGCGCGCCCATGATGTAGCCACAATCTGAAAAGCCGATATAGGTCTTCTCGCGCGCGGCATCGCCAAGACGCACAATTGCAGCTTCGGCAAAACGATTGGAGCCATAGCCTCCGCGCGCAAACCACACCGCATCGAAGGCCGGATCGTTGGCGCAGTCGAGAAACGCGGTAAGCCGGGTCAGATCATCGCCGGCAAAATGACCCGATTGCATGAAACATTGATCGTGAAAATGCACCTCGTGCATCGGAAATTCCGCTGCAACCAGCGCTCTCGTCGCCTCCGCAGCCTCAGGCTTAAGCGGAGATGCAGGGGCACAAATGGCAATCTTTGTCATGGCATCGGACCTAAGTCGCTTGTCAGCCATCGTGCAAGCCAATAGCTGTGATTTGTATGGATGATCGCGATAACGAGCCCGGAACCGAACTGGATTTGGCGGGCCGCCCCTTCTTCTTTTGCGGTATTGGCGGATCGGGCATGCTCCCGCTCGCCCAGATCGTGCACGGCACAGGCCACGAGGTTGCCGGTTCGGACCGCAGCCGTGACCAGGGCCGCACGCCGGAAAAATTCGCATGGCTGGAAAGGGCAGGTGTCAACCTGTATCCGCAGAATGGCAGCGGGATCACTTCGGCTGATCAGATCCTGATCGCCTCCGCCGCAATAGAAGACACCGTGCCCGAGGTGCGTCGCGCATCCGAGCTTGGCTGCCTGCGCCTAAGCCGCGCCGAACTGTTGGCCAACCTGTTCAATCACGCGGGCTATTCGATCGCGATCGGCGGCACTTCGGGCAAATCGACTGTCACAGGCATGATTGCATGGATCCTCACGCAAGTGGGGCACGATCCTACCGTGATGAACGGCGCGGTGATGAAGAATTTCGTGAGCCCCGAAAACCCCTTTGCCTCTGCACGAACAGGACGCGCTGAACTGTTTGTTAGCGAAGTGGATGAAAGCGATGGCTCTATCGCGCTTTATCGCCCAAGCATTGGCGTGCTGCTCAACGTCAGCCTGGATCACAAATCGATCGAGGAATTGCGCGCGCTGTTTGGGCGCTATTTGCGCGAATCCGGCTGCGCGGTGGTCAATTTCGATAACGAGGAAGCGTTCTTTCTCAGCCAGAAGGCGAGCGAGCTTGTCAGCTTCGGCGTCACAAACGCCAAAGCCGATCTTGTGATCGAGCCGGGCAGTATCGAGGAAAGCGCCTTCGGCATCAGCGCTGCACTCGTCGATAAGCGCAAGGATGAAGCCTTCCCGCTGATTGTGCCCATGCCCGGCCTCCACAACCTGTCCAACGCGCTGGCTGCTATTGCTGCGGTGAGCGCGGCCGGAATTGACATTGGAAAGGCGGTGTTTGCGCTGCGCACGTTTGCAGGACTTGCGCGCCGGTTTGACGTGGTGGGCACAACTTCCAGCGGCATCACGGTGATCGATGATTTCGGACACAATCCGGAAAAATGCGCCGCGACCCTTCGCACGCTGAAGGCGACGCCGGGCAGAGTGATCGCTTTTTTCCAACCGCATGGATATGGCCCGCTGCGCCAGATGGGGGCCGAACTTGCCCAGACTTTCGCGCGCGAACTTGGCCCTGACGATATCACGCTGATGTGCGATCCGGTCTATTTCGGAGGAACCGTGGACCGCAGCGAAGGAAGCGAGCGTATCGTCGATCTTATCCGCAATGGCGGCGGCAATGCGGAGCATCTGGCCGAGCGCAGCGCTTGCGGGGATAGGATCGCCAGCCTCGCCCGTCCCGGAGATCGCATCGTAATCATGGGCGCGCGCGATGATACGCTAAGCTCTTTTGCCAAATCGCTGTTCGAGCGCCTGGGATGAGCATGTATGAAGCGGCCCGCAAACACGCCTGGACTATGGCCGGAGCGCTTGTGCTGGCGATCCTGTTTGTCGCGCTCGCCGAGCGATTTGTAGGCCATTCGAGTATCGTTTTCGGCATCGCGATTATCGGACTGATCGCTGCAAACCGGCGCATGTTGAGTTACAACTGCCCCAATTGCGGGAAAAACCTGTTTTTTCGCGGTATCCTCGTCGTGCCATGGCCCAATCGGATCTGCGGAAAATGTGGGCATAACCTCGAGCGCGGGCCCGGCTCTGCGCACGATTAAGACGTCTGCGCACGATTAAAAGGTCTGCGCAAGATTAAGAAGCCTGCGCAAGATTAGGGCGCAGCGGCTATGCGCCCAGCGCGCCCTCCCCTGCCTCGCTTGCGACAGCACGCTTGTAGCCTTCGCGCCCGGTCAGCCGCTCACGATAGGCTTTAAGGCTATCAGGTACGCCTTCATCCAGTCCCACCTTGCTGGCCAGTATCAGCGCATATCCAACGCAAATATCGGCGACCGTGAATCGGTCTGCGCACAGAAATTCCCGACTTCCAAGCCGCTCTTCAATCTTCACCAACCGCTTGTGAAACCATTTGGCGTAGGCCTGCCCCGCATCACCCCAGCCCTTGTCGGCCTCAAACAGGGCAAACCGCATATAGACGGTTTGCGGGAAGGTTAACGTCGCATCGGCGTGGTAGGTGTAATCGAGATAGGCGCCAAAATCCGCTTCATCGGTCGCAACGAACAGATCACTGCTACTCGCCCGCGTGGCAAAATAATGGGCGATGGCGCAGCTTTCGGTCATTCGCGTGTCGCCATCGATCAGCATCGGAACGGTGCCCAGCGGATTGATCGCGAGATATTCCGGCGCCTTGAAGCGCGGCGGAAATTCCAGGAGCTTCAGATCAAGTTCAACGCCGGCCTCTGAGGCAGCCCAGGTGCAGCGAAGCCCGCGCGATCCCGCGCACGTATACAGTGTGGGAACAGTCATGTTCTCCGCCATAGCGTGCCCTTGCCGTCTCGCAACGCCAAATCCATTGCTTGCATTGTGCGCAGCTTTCGCTATTTGCGCCCCTTCCAACGCGGGGCTACAGCCACGTGTGGAACCCATGCATGCCGCTCACGAGAACGGCCATCATGGCACTAAGAAAGCCGGAGGGGCCCCGTCATCCGGACGGATCAGCCAGCGATCGGCAGCAGTAAAAGGAATGTAAGGCATGGCTCTGTATGAGCATATTTTCCTTGCGCGTCAGGATCTGAGCCAGGCTCAGGTGGATGCGCTGGCGGCCACGGCGACCGAAATCGTCGAAGCGAACGAAGGCCGCGTCACCAAAACCGAAACGTGGGGCCTCAAATCCCTCGCCTACAAGATCGAACGCAACCGCAAGGCGCATTTCGTCATGCTCAACATCGATGGACCCGGTTCCGTCGTCGCCGAGCTTGAGCGCCAGACCCGTATCAATGAAGACGTCATCCGTTACATGACTATTCGTGTCGATGAACACGAAGACGGCCCCAGCGTGATGATGCGCAAGAACGAACGCGACCGTAAGCGTCGCGAAAGCCGTGAGGAGCGCGACTGATGGCCCGCCCGTTTTTCCGCCGCCGCAAGACTTGCCCCTTTTCAGGCAAGGATGCCCCGACAATCGATTATAAAGACGTGCGTCTGCTGCAGGGCTTCATGTCCGAGCGTGGCAAGATCGTGCCTTCGCGCATCACCGCCGTTTCCGCAAAGAAGCAGCGTGAACTCGCCAAAGCGATCAAGCGCGCCCGTCACATCGGCCTGTTGCCGTATCTCGTGAAGTAAGGAGAATACATCATGGATATCATTCTCCTTGAGCGTATCGAAAAGCTCGGCTCGATCGGCGATATCGTCACCGTCAAAGATGGCTTTGCCCGCAACTTTCTGCTCCCGCAGAAGAAAGCCCTGCGCGCCAATGAAGCCAACAAGAAGGTCTTCGAAGCCAATCGCGAGCGGCTCGAGAAAGAAAACGCCGAAAAGCGCGCAGAGGCCGAGGATCTGGGCAAAAAGGTTGAGGGCGCGGAAGTCATCCTCATCCGCGCAGCATCCAACACCGGCCAGCTTTACGGTTCGGTCAATGTCCGCGACATGATTGCCGGACTGACCGCGCAAGGCTACGAAATCGACAAGAAGCAGGTCATCATGGGCGCGCCGATCAAGACGATCGGCATGCACGACGTGACGGTTGCGCTGCACCCCGAGGTTCATGTAACCGTCAAGGCCAATGTCGCTCGCTCCGACGACGAAGCCGAACTGCAGACGCAAGGCGTCGATGTGCTTGCGCAGATCTTCGAGGAAGAGCAGCGCGAGATCGAAGAAGCCGCCGCTGATACGCGCATTGACAATGCAGGTCTTGAGCCGGGCGAAATCCCTGCCGAACTGCTTGAAGATGGCGTGGCAACGCCCGAAGGCACAACCGAAGGTGAAGCCCTCGTCGAGGCCACCGATCACAAGACGCCGGATGACGCCTGAGCGCTGCGCGAAGCGCGTCCTGAACGCATAAGAAAGGCCGGGATCCGATGAGTTTTAACTCGGATGCCGGCCTTTTTGTGCATCAAATGGATGTGACGAACGATCGTCTCCTGCTGATGCGGCTGAGCGAAGCGGATTTGTGCGCTGCTAGCTTTCTTGATCAGCGCTTGCTGCAAGCCGAACCGGGCAAACCGCAACGCGCAATGCAATGGGCCGAATGGTCGGTGATCGCGGATCAGACGCAAGCCCTCGCAAACGCGGTGCGCGATGATGCGCGCTTTATCTTTCATATTAGCCATGTCGGCTCCACCCTCCTTGCCCGGTTGCTGGGCGAGGCTGCGGACACGCTCGCATTGCGTGAACCCTTTGTGCTTCGCCAATTCGCCGAACTTTGCGCTGTGGAGGGCAAGCCGCATTCGCCGTGGCCGCCGGGCCGGTATGCGCAGCGACTGCCGATCGCGCGCAAATGGCTCTCGCGCACCTTTCACGCCCCCCAGCGAGCGCTGATCAAAGCGACCAGCTTTGTCAGCGAAATAGCCAGTGATATTCTGGAGAATAAACGGGCTGCAATATTCATGACCCTTTCGCCGGAACGGTTCTTGCAAACCATCCTAGCTGGCGAAGCCTCCCGGCGCGATCTCGCCGGCAATGCCCCATCGCGCCTTCAGCGTCTGAACGCACGGCTTGAGACCGACACTTTCCGGCTGTGGGAGCTTGACGAGGCGCAACGCGCAGCGCTTGGATGGGCTTGCGAAATGGCGGCATTGGAGGCTGCAAGCGGCGATCATGTGATGTGGCTCGATTTCGATGCCTTCCTCAGCGATCCGGCTACACATCTTGCGCGCGCGGCACACCATCTTGGCACAGCGATGACACCCGAAGAGGCGCAAAAGTTGGTGAGCGGGCCGATCATGCAGCGTTATTCCAAGGCGCCCGAACACGGCTATTCCCCGCAATTGCGCGAAGAGGTGCTCGCCGGCGCCGCGCGCGATCGCAAAGCTGATATCAGCGCCGCGCTTCAATGGCTCGATCAGGCGGCAAAAGACCACAGCGCGATTGCGAGTGCGCTCGCCAGAGCCTAGGCTGATCGCATGTTCCGCTTGATAGAAAACGTGCTTAGCGCAGCAGAAGTCGCCCAGCTCAAGGATATTGCCGCGCGCGCCACCTTCGTGGATGGCAAGATATCCAATCCGCACTCCACCGCGAAATCCAACTTGCAAATGCACGATCAATCGCTGCAACAGCAGGCTGTGAACATCACGGCCAAGGCGCTGTTTGCCGCTGAGGATTTCGTGAACTTCGCCATGCCCACCCAATTCGCACCGCCGCTGATCTGCCGCTACACGCCGGGCATGAAATACGGCCTGCACCCTGACGCAGCGATGATGGGAATCGGCAATGTATCGATCCGTTCAGACCTTTCCTGCACGTTGTTCCTCAACGATCCCGATAGCTATGAAGGCGGGCATCTGCGCACCCAGCTGGGGACAGAGGAGGTGCGCGTCAAAGGGCCGGCGGGTTCGGCGATCGTTTATCCCTCGCACACTTTGCACGAGGTGGAGGAGGTAACCCAAGGCGAGCGCCTTGTGGCGATCACCTTTATCCAGAGCCAGATACCCGACAGCTTCCAGCGCGAATTGCTGTATGAGCTCAACGAAGTTGCGGCACTTGAAGGCAATTCGATGGCGTCCGACAATTACACCCGGCTGCAAGCGGTGCAGTTCAATCTGAAGCGGATGTGGCAGCGCAACTGAGCGCGCGATCCACTCCCTCGCCAGCCTCTCGCAGTCGCGTTGCAAAAATTTCTCGATCCAGGCCC
>JGI12109J20283_10586508_pt1 | contig 17562 bp, 10 predicted proteins | sample ElkSlonscriptome_12_FD_20283 | JGI IMG/M metagenome (IMG submission 20283)
CCAGATCGGAGGCCTTCGTGATGCCTTCCACGATGGCGGCCAGGCTGCCCGAAGTCTCGTCCGCGATGCTGGTGCCGCGCTGCACGCGGTCCATGGACCCTTCGATCAGTTCGGCCGTCTCGCGGGCCGCCTTGGCGCTGCGGCCGGCCAGGTTGCGCACCTCCTCCGCGACCACCGCAAACCCCTTGCCGTGCTTTCCTGCCCGGGCAGCTTCCACCGCCGCGTTCAGGGCCAGCAGGTTGGTCTGGAAGGCGATGTCATCGATCACCTTGATGATCTTGGCGATCTCCTCGCTGGAATTGCTGATCTCGCCCATGGCCTCGGTCATGGTCTGCATCTGCTGGACGCCGGTGCTGGCCGCCTCGCGGGCCACGCTGGAAAGCTGGTCGGCCTGGCCGGCGTTTTCCGCGTTCAGCTTCACCTGGTCACTCAATTCGGTCATGCTGCTGGTGATCTCCTGCAGGGAGGCGGCCTGCTCGGTGGCGCCACTGGACAGGCTGGTGCTGGACGCGCTGATCTCGCCGGCCCCGCGCTCCACCTGCTGGCTGGCCTGGTATACCGTCTTCATGGCGCTGTTCAGTTCCTCGGCCATGCGGGCCAGGGCGGCGCCGAACTCGTCGTTCTCGCTGGCGGTCTGGATCTCCACCGTCAGGTCACCGGCGGCGATGCGGGAGGCCTCTTCCACCTTGGCACGCAACCCGGCGACCATGCGGTCGATGGCCCGCGAAAGGCTGCCCACCTCGTCTTTTTCCGAATTGTTCAGTTCCATGCTCAGGTCACCGACCGCCACGCGGTCAGCCACCTTGTTGGCCTGGACCAGGGGTCCGGTGATGCGGCGGCTGATCCAGAAAGCCACGCCTCCGGCCAGGATGGCGAATACCGCGATCAGGACCCCACTGGTGGCTTTCACGGCTTTCCGAGCGGATTGATCCACCGCCTCGAAATGGGCTTCCACCTCGTCCGCCTTGTTTTTCATCTGGGCGACCGCAGAGAGGGTTTCGTCCTTGTCCTGGGCCGTCACCATGGCCCACCTGATGCCCAGGATGTCCACCGAGGAATAGCAGGTGAAGCGCTCGGTCCCGTCCTTGCGGGTGGTGATATCCAGACCGGCCTGGCCGTCCAGGGCCCGGTCCACGATTTCCCCGCTCTTGGCCGCGCCCAGTTCCTTGTTGCCGCGCTTCCAGCGGGAGCGCAGGGAGGTCTTGCCATCCCGGTCCCGCCCCACCAGGAAGGAATCGCCGGTCTTGCCCAGGCCGGAGGTGTCGTTGACGATGGTATTGATCTTGTCTTCGGAGACCTGCAAGGCCAGGACCGCCACCATCTCCCCGTTCGCGTCCTGGTAGGGCAGCCCGATGAAAGCGGCGTGGTTCCCGTTGCTGGGGCTGTAGGGTTCGAAGTCCACCATGCTCATCTCGCCGCTTTGCACGACCTCGGCCCAGAGGTGCGCGAGGCCTTCGTCACCCAGCGGTCCGGAGGACAGGTTCTGCCCCAGGTCACTTTCGCGGGCCTGGGTGAACAGAACGTGCCCGTGCTGGGCGCAGATCAGGAACACATCGTAGTATCCGGTCAACTCCAGGAACTGTTCGAAAAAGGCGATGTGGGAATCGTAGACGGCCTGGTACTGGGCCGAGGCGGTGTCGATGGTCCCGTCTTCCTTCACACCCCCGAAGTCATGGTAATAACTCAAATCCGAGTAGAGGCGATCCACATCGGGGGAATGGCCGATGAATTCCATTTCCCGCCGGATGGTCTGAAAAACCAGCTCGATATTGTGCTGCTTGCCCTCGTGGACGGCCAGCATTCTTTGTTTCGCCTGGTCGACCAGGCCGCTTTCGGCCTCCTCCAGCATGACCTGGATCCCCTCCTCATGAGCCGCCGTTTCCATTTGCGTGAATTTCTGATTGAACAGAAGGCTGATCCCCACGGCAAAAACCAGCATGGGGACGATGGAAATACTCAGATGGGAAATGGTCAGTTTTTTTCCGATACGCATGGCTTGCTCCTGGAAGAGAATCAAACCCTGCACGCAGGGCGCGGATGCAGGCTTCTTGGACAGCGTATCGGGCCAATATCCGGAATCTTTAGCCATAACGGGTGTCCGGGGCACCCGGGATCATGCGCCGGATCAGGTTCAGCGGGTGGCTTCCAGCTGTTCGAAGCGTCCCTGAACCAATCTCTGTCCCCCATTCAGCACCAGAGCCAGGAACCCGTAGGCTGCCAGGGTGAAAGCGATTCCGGTGGTTTCCGGGCGGGACAGGGCGCCGAGAACCACACCCTCGACGATCCAGTCGTCACTCCAGCCCGCCATGAAGATCGCCAGTCCCCCCAGGTGCAGGGCCATGTACAGAGCCATCAGGGACCCGAACAGGACCCGCGTCTTCAACAGGCTGGCCTGCCGGCGCAGCATGGCGAACAACAGGCCCAGTCCCGGGAAAAAGGCCAGCAAGAGGACCGACAGGAGGACGGGAAAGACCGGGCCTACGGAAACAGGGCGCCACCGCGGATGATCCGCCGCCAGACGCAGGCCCCCGGGCCGCGCCACCACCCGGCCCTCCTGCTGCTGGAATAGTCCGCTCTCCTGCCATTTTTCCCCGTAGGTGGCCTCGATGGCTCGTCCCAGCTGCCAGCGCACGAACCGCAGACTGGCTCCCTCCGGCGTGGTGTAGGGTTTGTAGATGATCCAGGGCAGCCCCTTGAGCACCGGATAGGTTTCCGGGGCATGGCTTTCACCCCACGGCGCTTCGATGGCAGGGGCCTGCTTCGCCTTGATCACCTGGAAGGTGCGCGGCGGGACTTTCAGGCCGTAACCCTCCGGGGAGTTGACGAAGCGGATTCTCTCCACCGGATCGTCCTGCAGGCCAATTGTCCAGGTGCCCAACCCGTACCCCAGAACCACGCCACCGATAAGCGGCCAGACCAGCCAGCCGAGGATCAGACGGCGCGGGATGGGCAGATGATCCACCAGGTGCAGTTTCTCCAGCAGGAATCCCGCGCCGGCAACCATCATGTAGGAGGCCATGAAGACGTGCCCGAAGCGCAGCAGGGCCGAGCCCTCGCCAAAGGGGCTGGTGCCACTGAGGAATACCCCGTAAAGAACAGCCAATGATGGCATCACCAGCCAGTGCGCGGGCCACTTGAAGACCACCCGCACCAGCAGGCGGTGCGCCGCCCAGCCGCGGCTTGCCGGCTGGAAATCCACGCCCTCGGCATCCCCCGTCATGCGTTCTCCTGGCCCGGTATCCGGCAACAGCAGGCCTTCGGGTACGGCACGCCGCCGATTCCACCAGGCCACCGGCAAGGGCAGCCAGATCACCAGCAGGGTGAGCCCGAAGCTGCTGATGATCAGCAGGGCCACCGCCATGAATGCGACCAGGCTGAAGAGATTGCTGCGCCATTCGGGCACCCCACCGGGATAGGCCTGATCGGACCACCAGCCTGTCGCCAGGTCCACGGTCATGATCCAGAAGACCAGGGGCAGCCCCCACAGATCCCAGCACAGCCGAGGCCAACCGGTTGCCGACGTGTCCAGCCAGGGAAATAACGAGAAACTCTCCTGGATGTTCCACACCACCAGGGGCAGAGGCGCGTAGGTGAGCATCACCAGGATACCGCACAGTAGCAGGACGTGACGATGGGTTCGCCAGAGTTGCCTGCCCGGGATCGGCAGATTCAATTCCCAGGCGCGGGCGCGGCGCCCCGCGGATGGCATGGTCAGAACCAGGGTCGCGCTCAGGTACACGCAGACCTGCAGGATGCGCAGGGAAGCGGAACCCAGCCATTCCCCATCCGCCGTGGTGCGCGAGAAGTAGACCACCACGCCATGCACCACACCTGTCAGCGCGAACACCAGGGCCATCAGCTTGGGTAGGCAGCGCAGCATTTCATGCCGCAGGATGAGGTGCCGCATCATACATCCCTCCCGGCCAGCTCGATGAACATCTCCTCGAGATTGATCCGGTGGCAGCCCACATGCGCCAGCCCGAACTCCTGCTTCAGGGAGGCGCCGCAACGGTCGGGCTCCAGCTCGAAGACGGCGTGCAGGACCTTGCCCCGGCGGCGCACGCAAAGGCAGCGCGGGCTCTGCAGGAAACGTTCGGCATCCTGTCCGGCGGCGGGGATCTGGGCCAGGCTGTAGCCCTGGCGGATTTCGTCCAGGGCGCTGTCGATCCATTTCTGCCGTTCGTGGATCATGACCAGGCGGCTGGCCATGCGCTCCACGTCGCTCATGTGGTGGGAACTGAAGAGGATGGTGGTGCCCGTCTCGTTCAGCAGCCGGATGCTGGTCTCCAGGAAATCGCGACGCGCGGCGGGGTCCAGTCCCCCGGCCGGTTCATCCAGGATCAGCAGCTCGGGCCGGTGGCTCACCGCACACAACAGAGCCACCTGGCGGGCCTGCCCCCGGCTGAGGTCCTTGATTTTCCGGCCGGGGGAAAGCTCGAAGCGTGCGATCATTTCCCGGGCCATCGCCTCGTCCCAGCCGGGGTACAGGTCCCGGTACAGACCCAGCACATCGCGCACCTTCAGGAAACCCGGCAGTTCCTGATCCTCGGCCACGAAGCCGATGCGCCGCTTGGTGGCCACGGGGTTCGCGCGGGGACTCTCGCCGAAGACCAGGACCTCTCCCGCCTCCGGTTCCAGCAGCCCCATGATCAGGCGGATGAGCGTGGTCTTGCCCGCGCCGTTGCGGCCCAGCAGGCCGACCACTTCCCCGGGTTCGACCTGCAGGTCGATCCCCTCGAGTACCGGCACCGATCCGTAGGCGCGGCTCACGTTCTTCATCTCCAGGATACTCATCTCAGTCCTTCCCATCGGCGGTGCGGGATTCATCCAGAAGGTCGGCGAAGGTATCGAGGGCCTCGGCCCGCCCCAGACCCAGCTGATGGGCCATGTTGGCGGCGGGCTTGAGGCTCTCGCGCAGTTGCTCGCGGCGGCGCACGATCACCTGATCGTCCGGCAGGTCGGCCACGACAAGGGGCCGGCCGGGTCGGCGTTCGAGGATGCCGTCGTGCACCAGCAGGTTGTAGGCTTTGCTGATCGTCATGGGATTGACCCCCAGAGGTACGGACAGGTTGCGGATGGAGGGCAGCTCATCGCCGGGCTGAAGCAGCCCGCCGGCGATGTGCAGCTTCACCTGATCCATCAGTTGCCGGAAGATGGGCACCCCGCTACCGGGGTCCACGTAGAAAAGCATCGGTTCTCCGTTCGTGCAGGGGCAGGCCTCTTGATCACCCCCGGCCCGGTGATTCCGGGCCACCTGACCTGTCATGCACCCCAGCCTGAACTGCCTTAGTGCATATGTCAAGTAATGCACCTATACGGAGTCCCGGGCCGGGGGTTTCAAAAAAAATCCGGTTGTGTTAAATAATGGGTATCAACCCGTTGGATCGGCCTCGCCTTTCCGGTGAGCGGCGGGGCGCATCTTGGAGGAAAGCCATGGAATATCATGACTTGCAGAAAACCCGAGTGGGCGATCTGCGGGAAATGTACAAGGAACATTTCCCCAACGCCCAGGGTGTGATCGGCATGAAAAAAGAGGAAATGGTCGACGATCTGGCCGAGAAACTGGGCATCGAAAAGCCCCACAAGCACGTGGAGGCGGGCCTGGGCAAGCGCAAGATCAAGGCCGAGATCCGGGATTGGAAGCTGAAGCGTGAAGCGGCCAGGGAAGCCGGTGATGCGGCGGAGCTGAAGAAGTACCGCAAGCTCATCCACCGCAACAAGCGCAAGCTACGCCGCATGATGACCACCTGAATGCCCAAGCAGGACCCAGCACACGGGCCCCCCGGGGGGCCCTTTTTCAGTCCCTTGCCAGCAGACGCGCCGGGTTGGTCACGGCCCCGATGTGGCGGGCCAGCCCCTCCCTCTTTTCGATCTGCTCATCGCTCACGTAGGTCACGTCCAGCATATCGTCCACGCGCACCCCGTGCCGGCTGAAGTTGTACTCCACCAGGGCCTTGCTCCAGCCCTGGAAGTACATGTCCAGCTGACCCCGCTGGACCTCGTCCCCGTGGAAGTGCACCAGCAGATCGATGTCGCTGGCCGGGCCGGCGGTACCGTTCTTCACGGAGCCGAAGATGTAGATGGCGTGGACCGCAAATCTTTCATGATCCAGGGCGCGCGCCATGCGCTCGGCCATGCGGAAGCGCCAGCGCCAGTACTGCATGGGCTCGTAGAGGGCCTCGGCGAGTTCCTCGGTGGGCTCCTCGGCGGCGGGGCCGTCGGCCGGCTCCAGCACGGCCACCGCTTCGTCCAGGTTGGCATTCATGTAGACGCGCATGGTGTGGCCGGGACGCGCGCTGTTGATGTCCACCACCCGCACCACATCATCCAGATGGGCGTAATCCGGCAGCAGGTCCGCCAGCAGGTTGGGGGTGCGGGTCAGGAAGTGCTCGTCGAAGGCGACCTCGTCGTCATCGGGGTAAAGGGGCAGGTAGCGGATGCCGGCTTCGACCAGGTCCTGGAAAAAATGGGTGCCGAAGCTGACGTCGGGCAAATAATTCCCCGCACGCCGGGCGACCTCGATGAGCATCGCGGTATTGTTTATGTCGGCGTAGGTCACGCTCACGCCCAGCTTGATGTCCCCCCGGCTGCCCCAGCGGCCGGGCCCCATGAGGATGAACTTGCGCTTGGGAAGCAAGGCGTTCAGGGCGCCCACCGCCCGGCCCACTTCCTTCATCTCTTCGGCCGATCCCAGCCCCGTGTAACGCACCGGGTCCACGTACACGATGTGCGAGATATCGGGCACCCATCCGTTGCTCACGAAGCGCCTGGCCGAGAAGATGAGGTTGTTCTCCGGCACATCGCGCGGGATGGGCGCCGGGGCCGTCTCCCCCGACTGGGCCTGGGGGCGGCACTGCAGCAGGTAGAAATCGGTGCCGTCGTGGGCGAACTCGATATCCACGGGCGCGCCCAGGTGCTTCTCCAGGGTATTGAGCAGCCAGTGCATCTTGCGCACGAAGTGGCCGTCCTTGAGCAGCGGCTCCATGTTGGCCACCAGATCCTCTTCGGTGGGACGCATCATGAAGCGGCTCTTCTGCACCAGCTGGCCGTTCTCGAAGACGCTGAAGACCTTGTCCACGGCCGGATACGCGTCGCCGGCCTGCCGGAGCAGTTCCGCCAGTTCGACCGTCTCGAAGGTGTGCGTTTCCAGGTTGATGGCGTCGGCCATGCGGGGCGAATAGCGCAGCACCTCTTCCAGGCTCTGGCTGGCGCGCAGACCCGGCTTGGCGGGCACCGCCAGGATGGGGAAATCATCGCCCATGCGGTCCACCGCGCGGGTGCCCAGGCCGGGCACCAGACGCACCAGGCCGTCCTCCCGCTCGATGCGCTGGGACCAGCGGAACTCGTTGCGGCTGAAGGCCACGCCGGCAAAGGCCGGCATCCAGTACTTGCCCACCCGCGTGCCGATGACCTCCTGGATCAGGATGCCCATCTCCTCCACGAACTCCACCAGGCCGCGCTCGCGGCGGTACTGGATGGGATCGGGCCCCAGGACCGAGGCCCACACCTCGGCCACCGCGTCCAGCAGGGCGTCCAGGCGCTCCGTCTTGGTGCCCTGGTTGGCGATGAACAGGCTCTTGTACTTGCCGCTGAAGGCCGTGCCGAAACGGTCCTCCAGCAGGCTGCTGCTGCGGATGATCAGCGGCACCTCGCCGAAGTAGTCCAGGGCCCGCGACAGGCCGGTGATGACCTCGGGCGGGAATGTGCTGTTCTTGAACAGCTGAATCATATTGGGATACTCGCGGCGGACCTGGGTGATCTCCTTGAACTTCTGCTCCATGACATCGTCCAGCTGGTTGAGCTTGACGAAATCCATCACCGCGTCGCTGATGATGTACCAGGTGCGCGGGGTCTTCACCTCGGAGCTGAAGCCCGAGTCCGCCACCTCCGGCTGGGCCAGGATCCATTCGGCCAGGGCCAGGCCGGAGGCCTTGCCGCCCAGCTTGCCGTGGCAGCCGTCGGTCATGGTGATGCGGTCGATCATCTCGATGAAATCGGTGATCCGCACCACCTCCTTGGCCACGTTGATGAAGTCCAGCTGGCCGGTCATGAAGCGCTGGATCAGGCCCACCCGCAGGCTGCGCAGATTGCTGGGGGCCAGGCCGCTGCGGCCGCGCAGCACGTCGTTGTAGCGACGGATGGCCTGGGCGATCTCCGGCATCGTCGAGCGCGTATCGCCCACCACGGTATTGAAGAAGCTGGCCTTCTCCTCGGCGATCCAGCGCTGCAGGCGGGACAGGATCTCGCCGTCCCCCAGGTACTCGGCGGCCAGGTCGAAGGGACCGCCCTCCATCAGCAGGCTCTTTTCCAGGGCCACGCGGGCCTGCGGCACGTTGCCCGACCCGTCGTCGTTGGCCTCGGCATCGATCTCAGCCAGCAGCTGGACGGCCTCGTCCAGCCCGATGGATACCAGATGGTTGAGCATCTTGCGCGAAACCCGCAGGAATTGCTTCCCGCGGGTTTGCTTCAGGTCCTCGACCAGCTTGCGCCACTCGGGCGTTTCCGCCCCGGTGTTTGCCGGATCGGGGGTCATCCTACACCCAGCCCCGATCGCGGCAGGATGCCGCCACCCGGTTGATGGCCACGATGTAGGCGGCATCGCGCATGTACACCTTCTGGCGCCGGGCCAGGTCGCTGATGCTGTGGTAGGCGGCGGTCATCTTCTGGTCCAGCTTGCGCAGGACCTCGTCCTTATCCCAGAAGTAGTTCATGTTGCACTGCACCTGCTCGAAGTAGCTGCAGGTCACGCCGCCGGCGTTGGCCAGGAAATCGGGAATCATGAAGACGCCGCGCTTCTCCAGCACCGCGTCCGCCTCGGGGGTGGTCGGGCCGTTGGCGCCCTCGGCGATGATCTTCACCTGCGGGCTGATGCGCTCCACGTTCTTGCCCGTGATCTGGTTTTCCAGGGCGGCGGGCAGCAGGATATCAACCTCCTGGGCGATCCAGTCGTCCCCGGGGATCACGTTGTAACGCGCGGCCTTCGCCTTATCCTTGTCGATGCCGCCGAAGCGGTCGGTCATGCCCTTCAGCTCGGCCAGATCAATGCCGTTGTCGCGCTGGAAGGCGTAGGTGGTCTGCTCACCCTGATCCCAGCTGGAAACACAGGTGACCATGCCGCCCAGCTGCTGGTACAGCTCGATGGCGTACTGGGCCACGTTGCCGAAACCCTGCACGCTCATGGTGGTCTGCCTGGGATCCATGCCCAGTTCGGCGAGGGTCTCGCGAAGGCAGTAGATGACGCCGTACCCGGTGGCCTCGGTGCGGCCCAGGCTGCCACCCATGCCCACGGGCTTGCCGGTGATCATGCCGGGATAGTGGCCACCGCTGATGTTCTCGTACTCATCCAGCATCCACAGCATGTGCTGGGGGTTGGTCATCACGTCGGGCGCGGGCACATCCGACACGGGTCCCACGTTTTTCGCCAGCTGGCGCACCCAGCCGCGGCAGATGGCCTCCTGCTCGCGGGCGCTCAGGTTGTGCGGGTCGCAGATGACGCCACCCTTGCCGCCGCCCAGGGGAATGTCCGCCACGGCGCACTTCCAGGTCATCCACATGCTCAGGGCGCGCACCGTGTCGATGGTCTCCTGGGGGTGGAAGCGGATGCCGCCCTTGCTGGGGCCGCGCGCGTCGTTGTGCTGCACGCGGAAACCCTGGAAGACCTGCACCGTGCCGTCGTCCATGCGCACCGGAATGCTGAAGTGGAACTCGCGCAGGGGGCTGCGCAGCAGGGCGCGCGTGCCGTCGTCCAGACCGATCACATCGGCGATCTTGTCGAACTGCTGGCGGGCCATCTCGTACGGATTGAAGGAAGCGTCGTGGGCCATGATTTCTCCCAGTGGGATGAGTGTCCGGGAGGGGCTGCGGCCCCTCGCGTTAGAGATTGAGCGGCTGAAAAATCAACCGCGGAACCGCCGGGGGCAAGAAAAATCGGCCTCAGTCCCCGCACCCCTCGGGATGGCCCGGAGGCAGGACGATGCCGTTGCGGCTGCGCCCGTCGATCATCACGCACAGGGGCTCGGCCAGCCGCAGATGGCGCACGTATTTGCCCTCGTGCACCGGTTTCTGCCCCGCGAACCAGTCCCAGTCCATCCGGCTGCGTCCAGTGGTGCTGTTGACCGTCAGGTAACCCACCTGGAAGCTGGTCAGGTTCTGGAAGAAGTGGGAGCCCTGGCTGGGCGTCACCTTGAAGTCCACCAGATCCGTCTCGACGATGACCCGCGCGCCGGAGATCTGGTCCCAGCGCACCGGGATACCCAGCCAGCGGTCGGACGATCCCCAGCGGCCCGGACCCATCAGCATGTAGGGCGTGGCCTCGCGCACGAATTCCCGGTTCAGCTTGCTGACTTCCTCGGCGATCTCCATGGTGCTGTCCCTCTTGAACAACTCCGGCGGTACGTAAAGGATATCGCGAATATCGGAGATCCGCCCGTTGCCCAGGGCCACGCTGGTGGCTACCAGGGCGTCCTCGCGTTCGAGGATATCTTCCGACAGTGCGGGCGCCTTGTAGTCCACGGCCAGGGGCCGGATCTGCAGGAAGCCGAACTGGTGGTAGTTCAGGCGGCCGTCGCCCAGGACCACGGCAAACTCCAGCTCCACCTCCGCGCTCATGGTGCGGCGCCCCAGCTCCAGCAGCAGCTTCATGATATCCGCCAGCGGAAACAGCCCCGATTTGAGCACGTGGGCGAAAGAAACAAGCCGCGCCCCCGGCCGGTGGATGCCGTCGTAGATGGCGTCGTTCTGGGCGCTGTAGACCGAGCCGATGGGCTCCAGGGTGCCGTGCCGCTCGGCGTCATCCAGATCCAGCAACGAGAGATTGAAGCCGTCGTCCTGCCCGGGATAACGGTCCGGGTCACTGATGTTCACGGCGAAGAACTTGCGCTGGCTGTTCTGCAGCCAGTCCTCGGTAGTGCCGAACTGGGGCAGTCGCTCGGGATGCTCCGGGGTGAAACGCAGGGCCTTGCCGCCCTCCACCACCGTGCGGCCCAGGCCCAGGGCCACGGTCACCACTCCATCGTCCGGGTCGGTACCCTCGGCGGGATAGAAATTGGTGCTGTGGCCCACGCCGGAAAAGTGCGGATAGTCGTAATCCTCGTAACGGCGGCCCACCATCTGCTGGAGGATCACCGCCATCTTCTCCTCCTCCACGCGGTTGCCCGTGGCCAGGATGTAGCTCTTGGCCGCCTGGGTGAAGGCCGAGGCGTAGACCAGCTTGACCCCGTCGCAGAGCTGATCCAGCCGCACCTTCAGGTCCTCATGGTTGTTGGCCAGCATGTAGGTCTTGTAGACGCCGGCGAAGGGCTGGAACTGGCTGTCCTCCAGCAGGCTGCTGCTGCGCACGGCCAGCGGGTAGCGGATCTGCTCCAGGAAGGCTTCCAGGTCGTCGTAGATATCATCCGGCAGCTTGGCCTCCAGGAAGAGGGCGGTGACTTCATCGTCCGGCAGATCCCGCGCCACACGGCGCCACAGGTCGTTGCGCTCCATGAAGTTGTCGAAGACGTCGCTGGCCACCACGGCGGTGGGGGGCACCTGGACATCAACCCCGGGGAAGCGGTTGGTCACCTGGTAGCGATGCAGGATGGCGTTCATGAAGGCCAGGCCACGGCCCTTGCCGCCCAGCGAGCCGCTGCCGATGCGCACGAAGTGGTTGCCGGCGTCGAACTGGCGGCGGCTGAAATCGGCGATGGCCCCGCGCACCCTCTCGTCGCGGAAGCGGTTGATGGTCTGCAGCAACCAGTCGCGCAGCTCGTCGTCGTCCTTGAACTCGGTCACCTTGCGCGGACGCAGCCGGCTGGCCAGGCTGAACTCCGTGCGCGCCCGCAGCCAGTTGCTGAAGTGGTCGTTGGCCGCATGGTGCCGCACCGATTCGATGGGTGCCTGCTTCAACCCCTTGGCCAGTTCGCGCAGGTTGGCGGCGCGGCCCACCTCGGTGCCGTCCTCCAGCCGGAAGACGAAACTACCGAAACCGAAGTTGGCCAGCATGAAGGCGCGCAACTCGGCCAGAAGCTGGGGCGAGTCCTTCAGGATGAAGCCCGCGCCCGCCTTGTAGGCCGTTTTCTCCAGCTTCTCGTTGCTGGACTGCAGCACCGCCGGGGTATTGGGGTCCACGTACTTCACGCGGCGAATGAACTCCACGCCGGCATCCTCCCGGTCCTCCCCCTTCCAGGGGAAACGGCCGTCGCTGATGACCCCCAGCAGGCTGTCCTTGTACTGGCCGTACAGCTCCCAGGCATCCTCGAAGTTGTCCGCCAGCAGGATCTTGGGCCGCGCCCGCAGGCGCAGCAGGCGGTGGCTCAGGTTGATGCCGTCCTCCATCAGGGATTGCGTCTGTTCCAGCACCTCGACGTACAGCATCGGCAGATACAGCGAATAGAACCGCACCGAGTCCTCGATCAGCAGCAGACAGCGCACATCCCCGTAGCGTGTATCGTGGGCCACGTTGAGGGTATCCTCGCAGAACTTGATGATGGCCAGCAGCAGTTGCGTATCGCCGTTCCAGACGAAGAAGCGGTCGATGAATTGGGCGTTCTCGTCGGCCCGGAGGTGGGCCAGCTCGCGCGGGTTGAAGGCCAGGGTGTATAGGGGCATTTCCGGGAAGTCGGCCTTGATGCGGCTGGCCAGTTCGGGGGCGGGCATGTCGCCCAGGCGGCTCATGGTGATGACCATCTCGAAACGCCGGGCCTGCAGCAGATCCAGGGCCTCGCTGCCGGTGCTGGCCCGCGTGACGTGCGGCGGGAAGCTGAGGTTCAACTCGCGGTACTCGCTGAGCAGGAGCTCCGTCAGGCGGCCGCCCTCCTCCAGTGTGAAGGCATCGTACATGGAGGCCACCAGCAGAATATCCTGCACCTTGTGGGGCATGAGGTGGCTGAAACCCGAGAATTTGCCCTCTTCGGAAAGAGGTGTCGGGATGTGGCTGGTGTCTCTCATCGTTTTTGGCCTGCCCGACCAGACGGTCAGGCCGTTTCCTTTCCTCAGAAATCCAGGGTGACGCCCACCAGGACGGGACGGCTCCTGGCGTTCGCTGGCGGGGTGACGGGATCGATCTCGTGCATCTGCGGCACCAGCCACCCCACGAAGCCGCCCAGGGCGGCGCCGGCCAGGATATCGCTGGGAAAATGATAACCGGCCCGGTAGCGAAGGTAGCCCGTGGTGCCGGCCGTGGCCAGACAACCCGCCCACACCCAGTGCCGGCTGCCGGAATCGGGATACATCTTGCCGTAGACGGTGGCCATGAAGACCAGCGACGCGAAGGCCGTGCTCGTGTGCCCGGAGGGGAAGCTGCGGCGGGCGGTGCGGCTCAGCTTCAGGCTCTCGGGAATGGCCGGATTGCGGTTGTAGGCTAAGGGGCGGGCCCGGCGCACCCGGTTCTTCAGCAGATAGGTGACACCGCCGTTGAGCAGCAGGGTCTCCAGGTGCATGGTGGTCAGCGCCAGGGGTTCCTGCCTGCCCACGTCCGAAAGATCCAGCAGCAGGGGGGCCACCATGCCGGCGGAGAGAAAACGATCGCTGAGGGAGGCCGCCGCCGGGGACCAATTGCGGGTGGCGCCCCGGTCGAATTCGGGCAGCAGGCGCGCATCCAGGGCATGGATCTCTTCGGGGATGAACGAGCGGCTCTCCGGGTTCTGAAGGTCCAGCCAGTAGCCGAAACCCCAGACGGCGGCAGTGCCGGCCAGGATGCCCACTTCGGTGCCCGTATCCGTATCGTAGGGAAGCGGCGTATCCGCCACCGCGGGCCAGGCCGGGACCAGGGCCGCCATGAAGGTCAGCAGCAGGCCGAAACGTTTCATGAAATCCTCGGGGTTGGGGTTTGCCGACGGCCCCATCTTCATCATCCGGCGCCGCCAGTTCAAGGTCGATTTGCCCGCGGGCGGGCCGCTGGAAATCAGCGATATACCTCGGGCATCACGTAGCCCGCCCGGCTCAGTTCTGCGGTGCTGGTGATGGGTCGCGCCGGCTTCAGGTAGCGCGCCAGGAACCGGTACACCTTCACCCGGATCTCGCGCGCCTCCTTCCCGTCCAGGCGATCGAAACTGTGCCCGCCGGGGAAGTCCTGGTAGATCTCGTACTCGAACTCCTTGTCCTCGGCCTTCAGGGCCTGGATCAGGTGCTCCACCTCCAGCCAGTTGACGTCCTCGTCACTGGTATTGGTGTGGATCAGCAGGGGCGTCTGCAGCTTGTGGGCCTGAAAGGCGGGCGAGCGCCGCTTGTATTCCTCGATGTTCTCGGTCACCTGCTGGCCGATGTGGTAGTCGGCGTAGTACAGGGCCCGGTAATCCTCGTCCAGATAACCCAGGCGCTGGATCAGATCGCTGACCGGCACCCCGGCGTAGGCGCAAGCATAATCATCCGGGTGGGCGAAGATGTTCATCAGGCTGATCAGGCCGCCGTGACTCCAGCCGATCATGCCCACCCGGTCGCCGTCGATGAAGTCGTAATTGTCCAGCATGAACTGCCGGCAGGCGTGGTTATCCTCCACCTCCAGGCCACCGTAGTCGATGTTCTCGTAGACGGTGCGCCCGTAGCCGGTGCTGCCCCGGTACTCCGGCGCGATGACGGCGTACCCCTGGGCCAGCAATTCGCGCACGATGTGCGTATAGTAGGTCGAAAAATCGCCGTGCACCCCGCCGTGGGGAAAGACCAGCAGGGGCAGCTTCTCCTTCTTCTCCAGATTCTTCGGCAGCAGCACGTAGGCCCAGAACTTTACCGGGTTACCGGCGCCGATAGCGGTGTCGCTATTTTCCTTCCAGCGCGGCGGCCCGAACAGACGCACCTTGTCGATGACCGCCACATCGCCCAGCCGATCGAACCACAGGCCGTCATCGATCTTCTTCTCCAGGATATCCACCCGGTGGCGATAGGCGTCCACCGATTTCTGCAAGTTGGTGATCTGCTGCGAAAGAGCCTCCAGGGTGGCGGGCTCCTCGCCCGCGCCGGCCGGCCCCGCCAGCACCACCGAAAGGACCAGGATCAACAGGATGCGCATCGTTTTCCCTTTCTAGTAACCCGCCGCCTGGCCGTCCTTGCGGGACTCGCTGGCGCCGTAATAAACTTTCTGGACCGGGTCCCACATGATGGCCTGGTAGCCGCCATAGGATCCCACGTTCACCTGCAACCGGTGCCCACGCTGCACCAGGGCCCGCTGCACGGCGTAGGGGTAGCCCGTCTCCAGATGCACCGTACCCCCATCGTCCATGATCCGGCCGGTGGGCTGGCTGCTGCCGCGGTGCAGGATACGCGGTGCGTCCCCCGCCTCCTGCAGGTTCATGCCGAAGTCCACCAGGTTGATGATGATCTGCGCATGGGCCTGGGGCTGGGTGGCCCCGCCCATGACGCCGAAGCTGAGCCAGGGTTCCCCCTGCCGCGTGGCAAACGCCGGAATGATGGTGTGGAAGGGCCTCTTCTGCGGCGCGTAGCTGTTGGGCCGGCCGGGTGTCAGGTCGAACAGCTCTCCCCGATCCTGCAGACTGAATCCCAGTCCCTCGGGGCAGACACCGCTGCCCATGCCCCGGTAGTTGCTCTGGATGAGGGAAACCATGTTCCCCTCCGCGTCGGCCACCGTCAGGTAGATGGTATCGCCCTCGCGCAGGGCCGGATTGCCGGGCGCCACGCTTCGCGCCGCGCGCGGCCCGATCATCTCCCGCCGCTTCTCGGCGTACTCCTTGCTGATCAGCTCCTGCACCGGAACGTCCGCGAATTCCATGTCGGCGTAAAAGCGGGCGCGGTCGGCAAAGGCCAGCTTCTTGGCCTCCACGAACCAGTGCACGTGCTGCTCGCTGCCGAAACCGGCGGCCTGCAGGTCGTACCCCTCCAGGATGTTCAGGATCTGCAGGGCGGCAATACCCTGCCCGTTCGGCGGCAACTCCCAGACGTCCACACCCCGGTAGCGGGTGCTGACGGGCTCCACCCACTCGCTGCGGTGCTCCGCCAGATCCTCGTAGGCCAGGTACCCGCCCGCGTCCTGCACGGTGCGGGCCATGACCCGGGCCATCTTCCCCTTGTAGAAGGCATCGCGCCCGTCACGGCCGATCTTCTCGAGGGTGTCGGCCAGCATGCGGTTGCGCCACATCTCGCCCTTGCGGGGCGTGCGACCGTCGCGGGTGAAGGTCTCCAGGAAGAAAGGCTGGTCCTGTCGCGCCGGCACGTTCAGCTGCCAGTAGTGGGCGATCAACTCGCTGACCGGGAAACCGTTGCGCGCGTATCGCACTGCCGGCGCCAGGATCTCGTCCATGGGCAGCTTGCCGAACTTGCCGTGCAGCTCGAACCAGCCGTCCACGCAACCGGGCACGGTGATCGGAAACACCCCGTAGGCCGGCACGTACTGCAGGCCGCACTCCTGGAAATCCTCCAGCTTCAGGGAGCGCGGTGAGCGGCCGCTGGCGTTCAGGCCGTGCAGCTTCTTCTGCTTCGCGTCCCAGACGATGGCGAACAGATCCCCACCGATGCCGTTGCCCGTGGGTTCCATCAGCCCCAGACAGGCGTTGGCGGCGATGGCCGCGTCCACGGCCGTGCCACCGCGCCGCATGATGTCCAGCGCCACCTGCGTGGCCAGGGGCTGGCTGGTGGCGGCCATGGCGTGGGGCGCGATCACCTCGCTGCGGGTGGCGAAGGACTCTCCGGTGATGCGGTCGGCGGCGAAAGCACCGCCGGAAAGCATGAGCAGCAGGCAGAGAAGATGGGCCCCGCAACGGGACCCCGAAGTGGCGGTCAGCATGGCATTCTCCCGTCATTCCAGGTTCGCTGGCGAGAGTACGGCAAGGCCGGGTAGGGGAACAATGAAATATTGAGAGGCCACCTCCGGGCCGGTCGGATCATGAAGATGGTTTCGCTTTTTCACAAAACAGGACATTTTTATCCATTTTTCTTGACCGGCCGTCCCCGGGGTCGATACTTTTGTTCCCATGCGCTACGTCCCCGTCATCCTGAGCTGCGTGCTCCTCATGGCCCACCACTCCCGCGGTGGCGAACCCGGCCTCATCGGCATGTGGTTCACCCTGCCCTTCGCCCTGCTGCTGAAGCGTCGCTGGGCCGATCGCGCCGTGCAGCTGTTCCTGCTGGGCGGCGCCGCGGAGTGGGTGCTGACCATCAACCGCTTCGTCGAGATCCGGCAGATGATCGGCATGCCCTACGGGCGCATGGTGGCCATCCTCGGCGCGGTGGCCCTCTTGACGGCGGCCTCGGGCCTGCTGCTCGAAACGCGGGGACGACGGCGGCGGCTGCCGGAAAACGATCCCGTGGGCGCAGGTCTCGGCTCCTTCCTGTTCGCGGCGAGCCTGCTGATCCCCGTCCAGGTTTTTGCGCCCGGAAAAGGCCTGCTGGCCGAACGTTTCCTGTCCCACGCCGGCTGGTGGGAAATCCTGCTGCTGGCCTTTTACGCCGGCTGGCTGAGCGACCGTTTGCGCGACCCGAAGCAGATCCGCAAGCTGCGCCCCCGGGTATGGCTGATCTTCTCCATCATCTTCTTCACCCAGCTGATCCTGGGCATGGCCGGGCTGGAGAAACTGCTGATGACGGGCAAGCTGCACCTGCCCGTGCCGGCGATCATCGCGGCGGGGCCCCTGTATCGGG